>Ga0272441_10003294_pt1 | contig 30876 bp, 36 predicted proteins | sample SSMProp6N_FD_193582 | JGI IMG/M metagenome (GOLD analysis project Ga0272441, IMG submission 193582) | Marine sediment archaeal communities from Little Sippewissett salt marsh, Falmouth, MA, United States - SSM-Prop-6N | ecosystem: Environmental > Aquatic > Marine > Wetlands > Sediment ... | reverse complement strand
GTTTATTCCGAACCTCAATTGCATCACCTTTTTTGATGCGTATCTCCTGTTTTGGATATATAAATCTATGTTGGGCACTACCACAGTTCATTGAATTATATATTCAGATCTCTCTTATCCGGTCTCTCTTTCTCTGAAATGGGCACAATATAAGCCTTAAAAAGCGTTTCAGGCATATATCCAGATACAAGGGATGTATATGGGATGCTTTGTCACGAATATTCTTCCTGTGTGGAATGACCCCTATATGGGATATGCATTTCTCCTGATACCTGTGCACATACGTCAGGCATTCGGCATCACCCTCTGCCGGGAGAGAGTGACCATGAATGTGCGCCAGCGTTTATCCCACAATCGGGAAAAACGGGACAATGAAGCAGGTCTTTATTTTATCCACTCTCTTCTCTCCTGTGCCTGTCATCCTAAACGGGAAGCGTACACCGGCACCGGGTGATCGTTGCTGTTACGATCAGACAGAAGATGCCATTTACCACAAACGCGGCACTGTAGGAGAGATATTCAGATACAACCCCTGCCAAAAACGGCAGAAATGCCATTCCGCCATAGGTTGCAGCGGTAAGAAGACCTATTGCCGTCCCCTGCATCTCTTCCGTGACTGCGAGATAGTTCATCTGGGAGACGAACACAAATCCTATGGATCCGCCGATGACCACAAACAGAACGAATACCGGGATGATCCCTCCGTAGAGCGGCAGAAAATATGAACTCAGTACCGCAATTCCGACGAGTGCAGACGCGATGCGGATGGTCTGTATCGGCTGGAGGGAGATATTCGGGGCAATGAGCGATGAACAGATCGTGGCGGCATTCATCGTCGCAAACAAAACCCCCAGAACAAACGGACTCTCATCCGTAAATTCGGGATAGAGCGAAACAAGGACTCCGGATATACCGATGAGAACAAACGCGGAGAAATAGAGCCATATGTTTCTCCATCCGATACGATGAATTTCCGGCATTTTCTCCGAGGGAACCGTTTTTGCTTCCCGGATGAAGAACGACAAGATCATCGGGAATATGGCGAGCACGCTGTAGAGTATCACCCCGCTGTAGAGCCCGAACTGGCTGGTTAAGATGCCTGTTCCCATAAACCCGGCAATAAGCCCGGCATTCAGGGCTGCAAAATAATACCCGGAGAGGCGTGTATGGTCCGGCTGCACATTCACCCATGAGAGGGCACAGGCGACAAACAACCCGGCGCCGATGCCCTCAATCGCCCGTGCGGCAGTGACGACATACGGGTTCACCCCCAACAGGATCAGAGCGCCTGAGAGAACCGTGAGCACAAGTCCCGCCCGGATAAACGGGACCCGACCATACCGGTCACCCAACACCCCTGCCGGAATGACGGCAACAAATGCGCCGAAAAAGTACGCGGAAAAGATGATCCCCTGCAGGGCGGGCATTTCATTTGCAAACTCCGGGAGAACGGGTACAATCGCATTGGAAAGTGCCATGACAATAAAAATCCCGACAACGAGGGAGATGCGCTGCTTCATGCATCCAGTAATAGGGTCCGGGAAAATAAAAGAGATTCCTGTTATACCAGACGGTATGTCTCAAGGTTCATGGGAGACACCGTCTGGATATGATAATTTTTGTAAATGGAGGACGCAAGGTCGATCGTATTTTTTTCGTCCCCGTGAATCGTAAAGATCCGTTCCGGACGGGGCTGAAGGTGCTTGACATACCGCATCAGCTGTTTTCGGTCAGAGTGACCGGAGAACCCGTCAACCGTCTGGATTTCACAGTTCATCATGATCGTCTCACGGCGGCCGAGAGGGATCTCTTTCCAGCCCTTCTGAATCCGCCTGCCGAGGGTGCCGTCCGCCTGATATCCGACAAACACCAGACAGTTCTTCTCTTCCGGTGCGAGTGCACGCAGATACTCCATGACCGGACCGCCGGAGAGCATACCGCTTGTCGTAATAACGATGCACGGGTCCCCGTCAATCACATTCTGCCGGAGGTTTGAGGAATCGACCTGCTCGAAACATTCCGCCAAAAAGGGGTTCATCCCGTCCTTGAATATCTGTGTTCTCAGGTCAGGATTGAGATATTCCGGATAGGTGGTATGGATGGCAGTGGCCTCTTTGATCATTCCGTCCAGATAGATCTTGACACGGGGAATCTTCTCCAGCCGGATCCCTTCCTCGAGGGCCAGCATCACTTCCTGTGAACGTCCGACCGCAAACGCCGGGATGACAATCTTCCCGCCCCGGTTTATTGTTGTATTCACGATATCGTAGAGTTTGGTCTCCGCATCCTTTTTGGATGGCTGAATATCGTGGGAACCGCCGTATGTACTCTCCATGAACACTGCTTCGAGACGCGGGAACTGAACCGTTGCAGGGCCGAACAACCGGGTCTTATCGTAGTTGAAATCCCCCGTGAAGGCAATATTGTAGAGCCCGTCTCCGACATGGAAATGGCAGATGGCGGAGCCGAGGATATGTCCTGCATTGTGATAGGTCAGTTTGATGTCCGGCGCGATGTCTGTCACAGACCCGTAGTTCAGGGTGATGGAATGCTTCAGGTATTCCTGCACCTCTTTTGATGAGTATGGTGCAACGCCGCCGTCTTTGTTGACCACATCGATATAGTCGAGCTGGAGCATTGCAGAGAGGTCACGTGTGGCAGGTGTGCTGTATACCGGACCGTCAAATCCATATTTATAAAGGAGAGGAATCATTGCACAGTGGTCAAGGTGCGCGTGGGTGAGGACCACTGCATCAAGAGAACTCAGGGGAGATATTTCCGGAACGCCGAGATATGGGAACCCCTCGGATGTACTCCCCGGTTTCTCTCCGCAGTCGATCAGGATCCTGCTCTCCGGTGTTGAGAGAAGAAACGCTGCCCGTCCGACTTCACGGCAGCACCCAAGGGTTGTTACCCGGACCCATTTGTCCTTGCTTCTGACGTCACGGTGAATTCTCTTTCCGATCATGCGCAGGAATTCCTTGCGTTCATCCTTGACAGACCGGAGATACTGGCGGATATCCTTTACCGTCTTGCTCTCGATAGGAGGCGTCCGGACGACTTTTGCGGTCCATCCGATCTCTTTCGTGATATCACGAAGCGTTGCTCCGTTCTTCCCGATCACAACACCCGGTTTTTCTGCTTCGACAAGCACCTCACCGGTATCGGGATCAAAGAACATATCTGTTATTCCCGCCCCTTCCGGTACAACCGCACGGACTTTTGTTGCGGCCTTTTCCGGGTCCTCAAGAATATTTGGGCGAACAACAATTCGTTTCCGCAATTCGCGTGCAAGGACTTTGATTAAATCCGCCTGTTCTGCAAATTTTTTGGTGTCATCGGTATAGATGACAAGTTCCGGCCCTTCAAATTCGACTTCAGATATTGAGATACCCGCAGGTACTTTCGCATTGATCTTCTTCCTGAGATCTTCTAACCGTTCATCAATTAACATTAAAATCGTCCTAAAAAAAGAAAAATAGAGAGAAAATTAGAGAGCTTAAAGAACCTCCTCGCTCATCTCCTCGTATTTATCTTTGGTAATTATTACTATACTCATAGATTCACCGGATGCTGAATCACGTCTGATGGCTGCTCTGAGTGCGCGTTTCGCAAGGCTCACTGCTGCCTCTTCATCGAGACCGGGTTCAAACCGGTCTTCCAGTACCCCGTACGCAAACGGTGAACCGGAACCTGTGGCAACGATGTCATCTTCCTTTGATGCCCCGCCCATCGCATCAACGGAATACACACTCGGACCGTCCGTATCAAATCCACCGACAAGCAACTGGACGTAATAGGGATAATACCGGTTCTGGTTCAGCACATTTGACAGGAGTGACGCTGCCGCACCGACCGTCATATCGCGGCCACGGCGGATCTGGTAGAGATTGCATTCGACCTGCATTAACCGTGCAAGTGTCTGTGCATCGCCGACCCCGCCGGCAGTGGTCATACCGATTCTGTCTGCAATCTGATAGACTTTTTTCGCTCGCTTACTTGCAATCATCGTGCCCATTGTGGCACGCCGTTCCGTTGCAAGAACAACACCATCGTGAAACACAAGACCTACTGTTGTAGTACCTTTTGTTACCCCTTCTGGTAATTCTGACATCTTAAATCCTCCAATCAAAAGTACGCCATATAAGGGAGTAAAAGCGCTTAGTTATAAAAGGCGCCATTCTTTCATAAATGTATTGGATAATCTCCCTGAAAAACCGTTCAGGGAGGGATCCGAACAGAAGAACAAATTACGCTTCTTCAAGGATAATTCGGATTAATTCGCGGTCATAGAGCATAGAAACCATTTTTCGGTCTCCGTTTATCACCGGAAGCTGATCTACACGGGCACGCTTCATTTTAAGAGCGCACTCGCTGATTTCCGCATTGATAGGAACGGCAACAACTTCGGTGACCATTGCATCTTTCACCGGTTTGTCCGGAAGCTGCACCTTTGAGATACCATAGGAGATCGTGTGCATATCACGGATGGATTCCCACGTCCATTCATCATCATCAGTGCCGTTTGAGAAGTCACTGACTTCAACACTGTCTTCGATGCTGGAGTTCCGGATCAGGTCGCGTTCGGATATGATGCCGGTAAGCTGTCCGCTCTCATTGAGGATCGGCACCGCATCATAGCCGGACATCTCCATAATCCGTCCAACGAGCGGCAGAGGGGACTCCTCCCAGATGGCGAAGGTATGAGAACTGAACTTGTTGCGGATCTCGTCGGTGATCTTCATGCGTGCAATGGCACCGACAATATCCGAGATACTGATCAGCCCGACCAGTTCTCCTCCTTCAACGACCGGCAACCGGCGGAAATGATTCTTTGTCAGGATTGCTGTGGCCGTCTCAATACTCTCATCCGGCGTGATCGTAACAGGGTCGGGCGTCATCAGAAGCCCCAGCTGCATCTCGTCAGGCTTTCTGAGCATATCCTTACGGGTGATGATGCCCACCAGAACGCCTTCCTTGAGAACAGGGACACCACTGATACCGGTCCGTTTCAGGATCCGCAGTACATCATCCCTGTTTCCCGGAATTTCAACGCAGACAACATCTGTTGTCATGACGTCACGAACACAAACCGCGGTTATAATCTCACCACCAGGGTGCTGACAGGACTGTGTCGTACCACGTGCGTTGTCACACTTCCAAGGAGGATCTTCTCGATATCGCTTTTTGCATGAGAACCAAGGACAATTAAGTCAGCATCCATGTCTTTTGCTGCAGCAATAATCTCTACTCCTGCATGGCCTTCCTTCAGGTGTGTTGTGAGTGTGATTCCTTCTTCTTTGCTGCGTTTCTCTGCATAGGAAAAGACATTCAGTCCCTGTTGTTCCAGAAGGTTTCGAATGTATTCCATCTTCTCATCTGCCGGGACATCATCAAAAAGACCTGTCTCAAGCACATAGACTACATTCAGCTGCGCATTCCATACTTTGGCTTCGGTCAGTGCCGTTTCCAGAGTTTTTATACTGATTTCTGATCCATCAACGGCAACGAGAATATTAGTAAACACAAATCCACCTCTTAGAATTGCTTATAAAGTATTTTGAATATCAATTTAAAAGACTTCCTTCCATCCCGGAAGGGTTCAGCCTGCTTATTATAGTGTTTTGCATGTTTTGAGAGAATTTCACATTCAAACGCGCCGTATCATACCTGATAAACCGTGCAGCATTGTGTTCATGAATGCAGTAATTCATACCAAGGAGGCGTGCACCCCCCACTGCCATCGCGAGAACGGTGTGTGCATCAATGCCATATACATAATGGCAAAATGACATCTCTGCCGTCATGTCCGGCTGGACAAACATAACATTGTCCGTTCCCAGCAAAAGGTCTACCCCTGCGTCAATCATTGCACGCACCGGCGGGTTTTGTGCCGATGTGGTGACCCCCAGTTTCCAGTTGGAACGGGGGCATATTGCGACAGGGATGCCGGCATCGGCGATACTGCGGATCTGTGATGGTGTGGCATGGGTGCAGTGGATTAATAAATCCGGGTCGAAGGAGAGGGCACAGTCAACGTCCTTTGCATCTTTCTCCCCTGCATGGAAGGCAATCAGTTTCCCGTCCGAGCGGGCATCTTCGACAATTTGGGTCAGTTCTTCTCCATGATGGCGGGTGCTGGAGACGCCCAGTCCGCGACTGACTGCTTCTCCCCCGTCTCGTCCGAAAATAAGCGCATCAAGACCACAGTTTGCATTCGCCTGCTCCAGATACCGGACGCCTCTGGCACCTCCTTCCCGAAAGTCGGCAAACCCATAGGTGCCGGTGGCAGCCATTGTCTGCAGACTGGCGGTCATTGCCGCAACACATACGTCAGGCGATGCTGCACGGAGTAACCGGTGCTTCAGCCCGTCCGGTGGTGCCACCAGTGTGCCGATGGGACCGTCTGCAACGATATCCATCGCAACGGTATCCCCTACGTGTGTGTGGGCATTAAAGAATCCCGGAAATATCCACGTATCCGGTGCGCGGGAGATCTCTTCGATGGAGGTTATCATCCCGTCCCTGACGACGATACGGACATCCCGTTCTTCAAAATCATCCCCCAGGAGGGCACGACCCTCAAATATGTGTTCAGCGTGCAGTGATAGTCACCTTCCAATTTAAATATGCTAAAATTCAATTGTACTGCATGGCAAAAAAGAGTGGTGGAAGGCTTGTATCCTCAGCCGGTCTCGTAACGTATTATGACAGTGAAGACCGCAGGGCAATTCATATCTCCCCGACAACGGTAATGATCGTTGCGGGCGTTGTTGCAGTGATCACAGTCGTCCTGAATGCATTATACTAATACTTATTTTTCATCGCCGTTCTGGTAATATCCTCTGTTGCATTGAAGTACAGGGCATCATGCCCCTCCCAGTGCGGCATATTTCTGCATACGACAGCAGGGACACCCCGGTTGCTCTCACCCATCACGAAGTTTACGATACCCGCGATCTCATCCACAACGGCTTCTTCGGTGATTTCAAGGGTATGGCCAAAGAGGTCTTTGTCTCCCCGGTAGTCCTGGATGGCAGGCATGCCGCTCCACCCGATGGCAACACCTGTCTGCCCTCTCCGGAAGGACCGTCCACAGGTATCGGTCAGGATCACCCGGACATGCTTTCCGGTGATGGTCAGTATCTCTGCACGGATATCGTCTGCTGCCTGCATCGGGTCCGGCGGCAGGATGATGATCCGTCCGTCCTCGACATTGGAATGGTCGATACCTGCCCGCACACCCACATGTCCGTGGGGGAGGGAACAGAGAATGAACGGATAGTCGATGATGATGTCGTCCGCTTCGTCAAGCACCGCCTGGATAAACCGGGGGTCTTCCCCGCATTTCTCTGCAATTTCTCTTGCACGGTCTGACGGTTCAATCTCTTCCAGGAGTCGCAGGTATCCCTTCGATTTGGAATAGACGGATGAGGCGACACAGAGAATATCATCGTCCTCCAGCTCCAGACATCCTGCAATGAACGCGGCAATATTGTCGCCGGGCTGCACAATGGGAATCCCCTCTACCGGAATGATTTCAATTGTCATTCATTACAATTATTTGCAGACGTAAAAAATGATACGAAAATAGCAGTGAACCATGCACCTCTCCGGTGCTCAAAAAGATTAATAGGGTGGGAACCATATTACCGCATATAACAGATGTACATCATTATCCGGTGCGGAAACTGTGGCACATTCACCTATATCGACCGGTTCCAGACCTGGAAACTCTGTCCGGTGTGCGGGGAGACGATGCAGAAGAACAGTGTCCGTACATATCTTGAAGTTGAAGATCACCACGAGGCAGACGCGGTCGTCGCCGAACTGGAACGATACCTGGATCAAAATAAAAAGACGGATCTGAGTGCTGACGAAACCCGACGGCTCCGCGCAGAGTATGCCCACCGTGTCGGGGGCAGCATACACTGAACAGGGTGTTACCAGGGTTTTCCGCATCCGGGACAGATCATCGTTACCCGGCGTCCGCAATAGGGACAATACAGTCCGTTTTTCTCGTGATAGATGAGTGGTCTGCCACAGTTTTTACAATGAATAGGGGCAGTGTATCCGCAACTATGTTTCAGCATTATTCCATATATTTGTGGTTCGCAGTATAAACCATTCCCAACCCGCGGGAGATATAATCTCCGGAAAACCGGGTGACCGGGACAGAATCAACGGATGTCTGCCCTTCATTCCGAAACGTCGGGAGCATATCGTATGCCGTCCCGAAGATCCAGCATTTTCCACCGGACATATTGCCGCAGGGACGGGAACAGTCACCCATGATCGTCAGGCTTCCGTCTTTGATGTCAATCCCCGGCATATCCCCGGCATTGCCATGAATGATCATCTCGCCTCCGGCCATGGTTTCTGCTGCAAAATCACCGGCATTCCCCATGATCTCAATCCTGCCGCCCGTCATCCCCTTCTTCTCGCCACGATATCCGGACCCGGCATAGTCCTCGACATTGCCATGGCAGAGGATGGTGCCTCCATGCATCTCACGACCAAGCCAGGAGTCTGCATCTCCTTTGATCTCGATCGTTCCGGCACTCATGAAGTTCCCGCAGTGCATCCCGATACTCCCTTCGATGAGGATCCGTCCGCCGTCCATGTATTCACCGACCCGTTTGATATTTGAACTGTCACCACGGATGATGATCTCCACCTGATCGGCGGATTTTGCGTTTCCGTCCTTCCGGACATGGAATACCTCGGTGATATCCAGTTCCTTGTTGCCTTTCCAAACATGGAACACCCGTTCGGGGTCAAGGAAATTTTTCGGCGTGATGCATTCCGCTTCAATCGGGAGCGTGGGTTTGTGCCGTTCCTTTACTTCGAGAATTACCTTCATCATAGGGATGCCTCCGACTCCATACAGACATTGCGCCCGATGTATTCCTCACCTACCGGATAGTTGGTGATCCGCATCGAGTAGTATTTGTTGAACCCGTCAATGAATGCGGCATCGGTGCCCATATCATAGGCAGGAGGCACATGCGGGTTCACCCAGTAGGTGGAATGGTTGCTCTCCATCGTGCATGTACCGTTCCTGCAGACGACCTCTCCGCGTTTGATCGTGTACTCTGTCGTGGAGAACCCGTTGATGATGCGCTCATAGTCACGTGCCGGGTCGGTCGTATCGACATTGATCGGGTAGAGGGCGATATCCGCCTCCGCCCCTTCGGACAGGTGTCCTTTGCCATACTCGATGAGTCCCAGCGCACGCGCCTGGGCAGAACGGGTCATGGTCACGATCTCGTCCCAGGTGAGTTCACGGTCAAGCGACGGCAGGATGACCCGTTTTCCGGTCGATTTATGGAGTGTTTCAAATTCAGCATCGCGATAGTTTTTGCTCATCAGGAGTGCCATGACTTCCGGATACTTGACGAACGGTGCGCCGTTGGGGTTGTCGGTTGCAAGAATGCACTGCCACGGACTGTCGACCAGCAGGCCCAGTTCAAGGCCGATTGACCACATGATCGCATTGACGAGATTCTTCTTGCGGTAGTGCACCGGAATGATGCCTGAGCCCGTTTCCAGTTCAACATCATGATTGCTCCACTTGTTGTGATACAGGCGGTAGAGATTGAACTCCATTGGTCCGTCCGCAGTCATCGTGGTCGTCTTCCCGAACATCACCTGCCCGGTGTCGATCGTAATCTGCGGTTTGTCATTCACCGAGCGGGCGATATCCTCTGCCTTTGAACAGAAATCGTTCCAGGAAGAGCCGCCGTATGAATGGAACTGCACATGGGTGGAGTAGAGCGACTGGCGTTTGTCGTTGAGGTCAGGGATCGCATTGTAGGTGTCGAGCGTGCACATGTAATTGCCCGGTTTTCCGAGGTTGTTGCAGTGCAGGTGGACGGAATGCGGAAGATTGAGCATCTCGTTTGCTTCAATCATGTTGACGATGATGTCACGGGGAGTGATGCCAAAGTGCGGAATCGGTTCATTGATGCAGGTGACGTCGTCCCCGAATCCCCATGCCTCTGTGCCGCCCGGATTGGTCAGTTTGACCCCGAACCCTTTTGCCGCTGAGAGATACCACGCGATGATGCCTGCAAGGCGTTTGATATCTCCATCGCGTATCGCTTCCAGCGCAAACCAGTTGCCGTCAAAGAGCGTATTTGCGAGGCAGTCCTGCAGTGGGGTATACCGGAACTCCTCATGAGTGTGGCGTGCCTCCATCGGCGCCATCGCACCTTCGAGGAGGGTCGTGTATCCCATCCGGGAGTAACGGTAACTGTTGCCGTATGTCGTCGGCACACTGTACCCGGAGGTGGCATGCATATCCCCTTTCCGGGATGTGCGTCCGGCACGCATATCCTCCGGGCTCATATACCGGCCGAAATTCACTTTGGTGCCACATATGTGAGTGTGGGAATCGATACCACCGGGGAGGGTGAGCATCCCGGTGGCGTCGATCACCTGGTCCGGATTTTTGACATCGTCAACGATTTTACCGTCACGAACGGCGATGTCCATCGTCTCGCCGGATATCTTCTGAATCGGATCGATGACATAGGCGTTTTTAATGAGGAGCGTCTTCATAGTCCTTTCACCTCCAGCATCCTGTCGTATATTCGGGTGAGTATCTCTGTATCGGACGGATAGTCGGAATCGATCGCCTTTTTGACCTTGATGGGGATGCCGTCCATCCGGTATGCCGTCCCTTCGGCATCGATACCGGTTACGGCAACGGGTATCTGGATGTCTGCAAAGGACGTGGTCATCGACTGGAAGGGGTCGATCACGATGACGGGGGTGTCACGCAGGTGCTCCACACATTGCCGCGGGAAGTGTGCCGCCGGGTCACTCCCGATGATCATACAGGCATCACACTCTTTTCTCGCAAGAATATCTATTGCTGTGGTTTCACCCGGATTGTAGAAGGCGACACCCCGGCAGAAGTCGACCGCATAGGGGTAGCCGGTCATCCACGAGAAGACTTCATTTGCCCCGTACACGTTCCAGTGCCCACGCATGGGCGTCAGGGTAAATTTCGTATGGCGGTTGAGTTCATCGACGAGTTCGATCGCGTTGCGGACGTTCTTGTACTTTCCCTTTGCCATCGTGAGACCGACACCGAAGAAGAGCGCCCCAAAGGAACAGGTCTTGCACATATCAGCGACCTGCATGAGCTGTGTCTTTGTCACGCCTGCCACCGTCTCCGGGATCATATCTCCCTTTCCACGGATGATTGCCCGCAGGGCGGAGAGGACGGCATAGTCACCGCCCTGTTTGATCCGGATGAACTCATCGGCCACCTTTGCCGTCTCCGTCTCGCGGACATCGACCACGATGACCTTGCGGTTCCTGAAGGCGTTGTCGAGGAAATATCCGTCTGCATAGGTGGTATACCGGCTCATATGCCGGGGATGCGCCTCGATGGGGTTGCATCCCCAGTAGACGATCAGGTCCGCACGGTTCTTCACCTGCCCGAGTGTGCACCCGGGATGACCGACCTCCTGGATGGCAAGAATGGACGGTCCGTGGCAGACCGATGTGGTACTGTCGATGACACCGCCCAGGATCTCGTTCATGTGAATGCCCACACACTGTGCTTCGCCGTGTGTGCCGGACCATCCGTAGAGCAGGGGACGGTCTGCGTCGAGGAGGAGGTCCACTGCGGTGTTGACTGCTTCATCATACGTGATGTCCACCCAGGCGCCATCGACCTTTTTGATCGGATTCTTCAGCCGGTTCTTGCCCATGAACTTGGCGTTTCCGATGGTGCAGCAGTTATCAGTCGAGAGGATCTTGCCGTTCTCAACCTCCAGCGTCACATCATCACAGAGACACCCGCAGAAGGGGCAGACCATATCCTTAATTTCCTGCATATGTCACACCTCCCAGTTGTTCGAGTATTTCAGCAGGTGTTTTCCGTTGTTCTGATGTGAAGCAGATATCCACTTCGTGAATCTTGAAGTCAGGCATACCGGTCCCGTGAGTGCAGGCCGAGATGATGGAGTTGCAGTGGATGCCGTAGGAGACAAAGACCATCCCCATGGGTAACCCTTCATCGGCTCGCGCTTCCAAAACGACCTCCCCCACCTCGCTTTTCACGAGGACATTCTCTCCTTCGTCCACACCCAGGTCAAGCAGGTCCAGGGGGTGGATGTGGCAGAGGGACGTCTCTTCGGCATATCCCTGTCCCAGTTTACTCTCGATGTATTTGCCCTGACGGATGGTCCGCCCGGTGTTGAACAGGAATTTCATTTCCATCCCTCCTGAACGCCGACAACGACACGTGCTACCCTGATTGCATGGTTCGAACATGTCTCCTCACAGGTCTTACACCCGGTGCATTTCTCGGGGTTGATGATGCGCATCTCGCCATTTGTGATCCGCATGATGACCTCGTCACTGAATGCGGTACCGGTCCCTCCCAGATAGGGATCGATCTCCTTGTTGATCGGGCAGGCGACGGCACAGTTTCCGCACCTGCTGCAGAGCACGGGATCAATGGTGAGATGGAAGGCAGACTCAAATGACGTCTGGTCTTCCTTTTGTACGGAAAGCAGCTCTCCTGCTGTCAGGACATCTTCCGGGCATGCTTCCACACAGAGTCCGCACCGGATACAGTGGCCGGGATATACCACCGGTTTCCAGACACCATCTGTTTCCAGCACTTCGATTGCGTCCGGGGCAGGACAGATCATCATGCAGGCAAGACAGTGGGTGCATTCTCTGTCTGTGAGTGTGGGAAATCCCCGGAAGTGGGGTGGAGTGACCAGAGGTGCCGTTTTTACCGTGAAAAACTTCGTGATCCACTCTCCACGAATAAATTCTCTCAGATACCAGATAATTGAAGATGCCATATTTTTCCTCACCTCTCATTACATGCGATGCACGGGTCTGAACTGATGTAGGTGGATGTGACATCAGCAGACGAATGAACCCCTTTGATCATGTAGTGCACACATGCCTCGATGTTCATGATGGACGGTGTCCGGATGCCGATCTTTTTCACCCGTCCGTGTTCATCGGTGTCGATGGTATACGTCAGTTCGCCACGGGGTGCCTCACCTGCCCATTCGGCAAAGCCTCCACCGATCTCACCGCCGCCGCGAATCGTCCCTTTCTCCATCGAGTCCAGTGCGGAACGGATGAGTTGTGTGCTCTGGAACACCTCGAGGAACCGGAGCATGATACGTGCATAATTATCGCCCTCGTCGAGGAGAACGGACTCAAATCCGAGTTTCTGATACGTCGGATGGAACAGTCGGCAGTCATTGTCCAGGTTGCTCGCACGGGCGGTTGGGCCGACGGCATGGGACTCGATTGCCTCCTCACGGCTGAATGTGCCGACATCTTTGCTCCGCAGCGCGATCAGCGACCCGCCTTCAAACATCCGGACAAACCGGGTGAGTTCGGAATCGATGTGGTCGATCATGGTGCGAAGTTTCTGCTCCTTCTCGGGGGAGAGGTCAAAGCGCACTCCGCCGGGGATGATATAGGAACAGGTGACCCGTGCCCCGGTAATGTATTCGAGTGCGTCCATCGCCGTCTCCCGCAGATTGAGGAGATACATCGCGAGGGTCTCGTGTTCGATTGTGTAGCAGTAGGAATAGTTGGCGAGCAGATGACTCTGGATCCGGTCCAGTTCGTTTACCACCAGACGGAGATATGCCGCACGGTCAGGGACCGCAACGCCATTGATTCGTTCCATTCCTTCGATGCAGACATAATTGTGGATGACGGAGCAGATGCCGCAGACCCGTTCTGCAAGAAACATCACTTCCTGCCAGGGTCTGCCCACCATGATCCGTTCAATGCCTTTCTTGACATAGCCAAGTTCCAGTTCTGCATTGATCACATACTCGCCGCTCGTTTCACACTTGATCCGGCATGGTTCCTTAAAGACCGGATGCACCGGCCCTATGGGAAGGGATACATCAACAGTCTTCTTCATTCTCCTCTCTCCTCATAATCTTTGAATACCACCGGTGCGAGCGAAAGGACCGCTTCCAGTATTTCTGTTGGTCTCGGGGGACATCCCGGGACTTCTGCTGCTATCGGGATGTGTTTTCGCACCGGAGGGTCGAGATACGTGCCTTCCCGGTTGAAGACGCACCCGGAGATCGGGCAGTTTCCGATGGCAATTGCTGCCTTTGGCTCAGGTATCTTGTCCCAGACCTCTTTGAGTTTGTCTTCCCACTGCGGCGAGAATCCGCCGGTGACGAGCAGGATATCTGCTTCGCGTGGGTTGTTGTGGACATAGATACCATACTGTTCGATATCATAGCGGGGTGCAAGGCATGCGAGAATCTCAATGTCGCACCCGTTGCAGGAACCGACATTGACATAACAGACATGGATGGACCGGGAACGAACTGCGTTTTTCACGTCCTGCAGTGCTGTCATGAGGCAATTACCTCCCGTATTGTTGTCATTCCTTCTTCAATTGCCTGGCTCCTGTCCTGGCCGGAGGCAATTTTTTCACTGGTTGTCTGGATTATTGCATTCATTTCTTCATCGGTGAGGAGGGGTATCTGTCTCGTAAGGAGAACAGCACCAAATGTCCTCTCCAGTTCGTTTTCTGTTCGTGTATCCCCGGTTTCCCAGACCTGATATCGTGCCGGGATATTCTCGAGGAAAGACATGTCAAAGACATCCATCAGTTTTCTGCGGAGGATCTGGCGGCGGAACCCGTATTTTTCACAGAGGGTGCTGATGATCTTTTCATGCAGCGGACTGGAGAGAATGATGAGTTTCATCTCCCGCAGGTCGTTTTCATACAGGAAGGTGACCATCTATGCCACCCCCCCTGCCACCAGTATCGCATACAGGGCAAAGAGCCCGATGCAGATCCAGAGGATACCCATCTCAATCTGTTTCATCCGGGTCTCGTCTGAGATCCAGGCAATGCCGGTCAGGACGATGAATACAATCCCAAGCCCTGCTGCCTGAATGGCAACACCGGGGTTGAGGAGCACCTGCCAGATGGCGATTGCGAGGTATACGACAAGCCCTCCGGTGAGTACGGTCTTAATCTGCGTCATGCGATCACCACCATGAGTGTCATCCATGCAACAAGGATGACGATGGTCACCAGCTGTACGGTCACGCTGTCATACGGTCCCAGCATCGGTGTTACCGCACAGACAAACGAGAGCGAGATTAAGACGATGAGCATCGCAATGAGGAGCAGTACCGGTGAGAGTGCACCCCAGAAGACCAGTACAAAGGTCAGCAGGAGGACAACGGTCTTGATACCGTCTGAGATCTCAAGCCCTGCACGCCATGCGCCGAAATGCTCGGTCTTGTAGCCGCTGACGATTTCCTTTGCCTCGACAATCGAGAACGGCCCATAGTGCATCTTGGAGAGGATGACGATATACATCGCGATCGCTGCAGGCAGGAGACTGAAGAGCAGGGGGCCGTTCGCTGCCTGATACGCTACAATATCCGAGATCATCAGGGAACCGGTGAAGAAATAGATCCCACCGACGACCGCGAACAGGGGTATCTCTGAAGATGCCGATATGACTGAGCGGACACCGCCGAATTTCGCATACGGTGAACCGGGGGACAGACCGACTCCGTGCTCCACCATCTTGTGCACCATGTACACACCGAAGAGGAGGAGGAGACTGCCGCCCAGAAGGACGATATAGAGGGCGCCCACCCAGATGGCGATCGCCACAAAGACGATGCCCATGTAGAGCGCCTTGCTCGCGGTCCGGGGAATCCATGTCTCCTTGAAGGAGAATTTGAGGGTATGAAGGATCTCCTGCCATATGGGAGGACCCGGACGGCCCTGTATCCGTGCAATGGCTTTCCGGTGTATTCCCATGAATAAGAGCCCGAGAATTGGTGTTGCAATCAGATAACCTATCATTTTTAGTACCCCATAAACGGATAATCTTCGTCTCCGTCACGGTATTTCCAGAGGAGCAGCACTCCCATGATAAATACCGGCAGTGTGATGATGGAGATGAATGCCTGCTGTATGTCGGTTATGATACCGATATACGGACCGATTCCCCCGATCACAAAGCAGATCAGTGCGAAACCGGTCACTCCCTGAAGTATGTTTTTTTCATTCATAGTCTATCACACGGTCAGCATAATCTCCACGACCCTCAAGAACATCAGGAGGGAACTCACATGAATCATGATCACATACGGTGCGCCCGGTGCCCGGAACAGTTCTGCCTTCGCGGCGTAGAACGGGGCGATACCTTCTCCCATTACACCGATGATGATCAGCGCCTTTGCAATCCACGGCATTGCGGGTGCGATTGCCGCAAGCTCCCAGATGGACAGGGTGCCGGTTGCAGCAAGCGTGATCGCCGCTCCGCCGAAGAGGGGAATGGTTGACAGTATCGAGATGATACCGTAGTTGAAGGCAGCGTTCAGGACATGTTTGTATTTCACGGAGGCGACGATACCGATGATACAGACTCCCACCATGCTCACGAAGAGGGTGAAGTTGAATATATCACCGCTTGTCACCGCTCCCATCGTGGCAACACCACAGGCAATCGCCATAAACCGCCGGAAATGAAGGTCCTTTCCGGTGACTTCCTTTGCGTATATGGCGTCGGTTCCGAAGGCGACGTCCAGCTGTTTTTCCGGTTTTGAGAAGATACAGATGAGCGTAAACGCCAGGGCAAACAGGAAGAGGGCGATGGTATATGGCGTGAAATAATTCACGATATCGCCGAAGGGCAGGACAAAGAGTTCCTGCCCGCCTACTGCACCTGCTGCAAGTTCAAACATTGTTTCCACCCCGCATTGTTCCTACAAGTGACATCTTTGAGGTCACTTTGGCAAGGATTGCTCCGCCTGCAAGCATCACTCCAAAGAACCAGTATTCGGGCATGATCATAAAGATAAAGAATGCGACAATCCAGAACACCCATGCAAATCCGGATACTGTTTCGATGAGAGCAAAGCGTTCGGCGTGTGGTTTTCCCATAAGATAGAAGATCACACCGGTGCCTGCCACCGCTCCGCCGGTAAACCCGGAGAGCACGATGCCGTATGCGACGAGGATCACGGCGATGATCGCAGGTGCGGTATCGAGGACCTCTATTCTGAATGGCTGTTTCACCGGGCGGCTGAGTCCTTCTCTCACGAGGTAAATCTCCGAGAGTGCCATCAGTTCCGATATGCCTACAACCAGTCCGGGGATGATGAGCGCTTCTGCGAGATCGGTTGCGACAAGCGCGATGATCGCAAGCGCTGCTACTTCTCCGAGGTCTGCGATGATGAGGCGGTGGATGTCATTCTTCTCCCATACCGCGGCGGCAAACGTGATGATGACCGCAACGAGGGCGACGATGAGTCCTATTGTATATTCCTCCATCATTCTTCCTCCCTCCTGAACAGGAACGAGGCGATGGCAAACGCGATGAAGAGAATGCTCGTCTCAACGATGGTATCGAGTCCTCTGGTATTATAGAGGATCTCATCGATGATGCCGCCGGGGTGGGACACAATGGTCGTGCCGAGATAGTCGTTTGTGAGTGCCATCAGTGCCGAGAGGGGAGTTAAGTATGCGGTGACATACCCGAGATTCGGTGAATTCTCCGGGTACTGTGCCTGCACGTCGGCCTTCTCAAACGGTATGCCTCCACGGTCATACGGGTTGAGGGCAGAAGACGTGTTGATCTCTTTCGGGTAGAGCTGGGTGTCATCATACCCGGGCGGGGCAACGATGACGAGCACGATGGAGAGTGCTACAACGGCGATGACGATCACCGAATAAATGGCGATCAGATTTTCGACCTTTGCCATATAGCGGGAGAGCCATTTAATCACAGGGCTCACCCCGTTCAATGACCCGTACCAGGACAATCGTTGCAATCGCTGTCACCGCGACAAAGGTCAGGAGGGCGATCATCTCATCGTATGCGAGCATGACCAGCATCAGCCCGGTGCCTGCCACTTCGACATGGATGAGCCGGGAGATGTAGTCGCGTTCACGGGGAAATGCTGCCGCGGCGACTCCGGCGATGAGGAGGATAAACCCTAAGATGAGCTCAGGCGTCATCGCTGTTCCTCCCGGTGGCCTGAAGAATGAAGATGCTCGTTAAGGGCATGATAATTGCAACAAGGATGGCCACATCGATATAGCCTTTCATCACGATCAGGGGAATTGCCCCGCCCATCATGACAGCAAGCCCGATCAGTTTGTCAAAGGGGCTCCGTTTGAAGTAGACGGAAACGGCTCCCAGGATGGCAATGAGGGCAAGGAGTGCGAAGATGTATTCATTCATTGGGCACACCTCCTGCATAGGTGCTCGCGATGGCATTTGATTCAAGGGTTGACCCGACAAAATAGGCAATTCCTGCAAAGAGTGACATGATGTCCGGGATCGAGAGCACAATCAGCCCGGTGATGGCGAAGTTCATGACATTGAGGAAGACCAGTTTTCTGAGGGTCTGTTTCTCAGTGAGCACTCGTAGGACGGCATAGAGTGCGACGATGCCGCAGATGTAGACAGGAATCATGCCCGTATCCTCCATAATTTCGTGAGAAGATGGCTGGCATACGGGTGGGAGAGTCCCTGGATGGTCAGGATTGCGATGACCATGCCTGCGATGAATGCCTCGGCAGGTATTCCCATGAGACCGAATCCGGTGATGACCAGTGTGGCACAGAATGCACCGGTGGTTCCGGCATATCCGGGATCATGGCAGATCCTGTTTCCGATAAAGACAAGGACGGTGGCGACAAGTCCACCCGGGAGTCCTGCGACATATACACCGCATGCGGCGAGAAGGGTTCCTGCGGATGCGTCAGGAGAACAGACGATGTTCCCCATCATCGTTCCTCCGTTCAGGGAACCATTGTCTGATGCAATTGCGCTGCCGATGGCGCCTGCACCGCTCACACCTCCCTTTTCGGGAAGCCGGAATATAATGTCAACGGTAATGAAAAGAATCCAGCTGGTTAATGCGGCAATTATGATGTTTACAAACATACTCGGCATTTATTAACTCCGAATAATAACAGATACTCTTTCATATGTAAAACATTTCCCATTGTCACAGTAAAATTGTGGTTTTTATCCCATATCTGTGAATTGTACGAATATTCTGCACAAAACCTTAAAAATTAAACGTAATGACGTTCAATCTGGCGAAATTAGGGTGGAATGTGTGGTATGACATCTGCCAGTATGTATAATACCCCCAAGGGTGACTTTATACGTGATGAAAAGCGCATTTGCAGACCACGACAGACTCGCCCTCCTGATTATCGGGGTTGTGCTGTTTCTGGCATTGTATGCCTTTGGTCCAATTCTGGGTGTGGTTATTCTCGGGGTATCGCTGGCTGTTGTGGTGATGCCCCTGAAGCGCTGGTTTCTCCGTTATATGAATGAAGGGATTGCCGCCCTCGCGGTGACAATAATTGTGGGGGGACTCGTGATCGGTTCCCTCGCGTTCGGGGTGGCGATTCTCTATGAGAATGCGGACTACCTGACACAGATCATCACGGATATCTATATGGCATTTGTTGATCTGGCAATCATTCCGTCCGGTCTCGCACCGGATGGTGTGTCGGCTCCGGTGATTGATGTCAGTGAGATGCTGGACAGCCAGATGGAGACGATCCAGTCCGGGTTCTTCTCGGTTGTGTCCGGATTCCTGGCGGTCATCTTTAATTCGATCATCTTCTTTCTGGCGCTCTACATCTTCATCCTGTTTGGTGACGGCATCTGGCAGGACCTGCTCTCCGGCGTCCCGAAGGCCATGGAGTCCTTTGTCCGCCATATCGAGGAGATCAGTTCGAACACGCTCTACTCTATCTATATTGTGCACATCTCGACGTCCGTCATTACGTTCCTGCTTGCGATCCCGTTCTTCTGGGCGCTGGGCTACGGGCACATTGTCTTCTGGTCGCTTATTGTTGCCATCTTCCAGCTCATTCCGATCATCGGCCCGACGTTGATCATGATCTTCCTGGGCATTTATGCCATTGCGATGGGGGACTACCGGGCAGCGGCACTGATTGCGATCATCGGGTATCCGGTCGTCTGTGCGGTCCCCGACCTCTTGTTCCGTCCGATCATGATGGGGAAGCGGACCGCCATCCACCCGGCAATTATGTGGGTCGGATTCTTCGGCGGGCTGTGGATCATGGGGATCGTCGGGTTTGTGATTGGGCCTCTCGTCTTAGCCCTTCTCGTAGCATCCGGACGCGAGCTCATTGTCATCCTCCGGCGTGCAAAAGAGAACGGATGGCTGGAGAAGACAGAGGTTTGAATCGATCCCTCTTTTTCCACAGATTTCCGGTGTTTTTTCCCATAATTATCCTCTGAAGATACAAGGGATTATACCTTTTTAGCGCGAATAGTGGTCTGCAATTTCTACGATTGTATGAAATGCGATCAGTTGCAATCATTTGTTGTGCGCGAGGGTTGCCGAGTCGGTCAAAGGCGCTGGGTTTAGGGCCCAGTCTCATAGGAGTTCGCGGGTTCGAATCCCTCCCCTCGCATTATTGGTTGGGGTAATAGTTAGTTGTGAAAAACGCCACTTTTTAAATTTACTCGACCTGTTTGGTAGTATTCCATTGTTATCACTCGTTGTTTAGAAATATGATGAATATTATAATATTGTCAATTATGGATTATTATTATTTGGAAAGTGATACTTTCAAATATTCTTGAAATTCAGGTTCTAAACATAGTTCTTCAAATGCTTTCCAACTACATATCCAATCACTATCACGGCTTTTTTTCAAATCACAGTCTTTACAATTATTGTTTATAAAAAAGTTAAAAATTGTTTTAAGGCTAGTGCCTTGAACACCCCCACACTTATTGCACCAGATTGCTTTTTGGCCCAAGGAAAATAAACCAATACTTTGTCCTAATGGGCTTGGATAAAGATATCCAACTCGAAGATGTTCACAATATCTTAAATATTCAGATGGGTCGATGTCCTCTACCCCCAAACAAATTGCATCAATGAAGAAATTCTCGGAATCATCATCTGTTCCTGATAATGATATCCCCTGCAATTGGAGACTTTGTATAGTAGCTTCTCGTATTTCTGCAAATGTGACGTTCTCACTATTTAAATGAACACGATTTTTTGGATCTGATGGACTTTTTTCATTTTTAATATCGTCTAACATTCGATTATATGAAACAACATTGTTAGTATATCCAAGTTTATTTGAAATATTTATTGATTTCAAAATATAATATTCTGATTTCTTATAATCACAAATCCAAAAGTAATATTCTGCTAGCTTATAGTAACCATGTTGTATTATATCTTCATCATCAATCAACGAAAGTAATTTTTCAAAATTATCAATAAATGGTCTCCGGTGTTCTATCTCAATTTTAAGATATTCTTCATCAGCTAATACAAATTTTTGAACTTGATAGATTATTGTCTCCATTAAAATAGCTGAAGAAATTGCCAGTCCAATAATATTGTTTTGTTGAATCAAATTTTCTATTGAAGTCTGAATTCTTCGATTAAAAACTTCTTGTAATTTATACAGATTTATTAATTCTATGTCATATATAACTGTAAAATCACTATCACTCTGTTTAGAAATATTTCTTGTTAACAAAAGCTGACCAATTTTTGTGATTATCTGAACAAGGGATAAGTTACAAATAGAAATCTTCAAAAAATCTTCAAACTCGTTTGCATCAATTTCTTTTGATAATTCAAGGCCTTTTGTTGAGTAATCATAAATTTTTTCATGGTTTTCTGGTAGTAATGGATTTAATTGAAGAATTATATTAATAATTGAACAAAATTTTAACAAATCTTCTGTTGGAGCCGAACATGCTTCTTGTAAAAGTTCAAGGCCTCTTGCTTCATCTCCATTTTTAATCTCAGAAAATGCTGTCATTATTGTCTTAAATTTATATTCTTGCAAATCTTTTTGCCTTAATTCATCGAATTCGGCTGGGTTAATTCCTTCGCCAAGACCCATATTATAGTAATTAAATTTTCGAATACTGCGAATTTGAACCTCATAAATCTCTTTTTTTATCCTTTCGAGATCATCAATCTTTTTCGTTAACTGAATTCTCTTCGTCCCTTGCTCTCTCCATTTTGGATTTTCATGATCGAGGATATCCCAGACGTATGAATGAATTATTTCGTAGAATAATAAATCGCATTTTGAGTAATATTTGACAAGCAAAACAGGAATCCCATTTTCTAAATAAAGATTGATGTCTGTGACGGACAAATCATGATAAAACCCATTTTCACAATCATCATCGGTACTTTTTAATTGTATGTAAAAACTCCATCCAGTAACAATTTGTTTGTCTGGATCTTCAGGATTTATTTCAGTTATTCGTACATCATAATCAAATCCAAAATCATTGTTTAATTCATTTATTATCCAATCAGACATCATTTGGCTTAGTTTCGCCTTAGATTCGTGTTCCAATATTTGTGTTCTCGCCCGCTGTTTTGGCATTAATTGATACTATGCAATGGAAGTATTTATTTAGGGTCTTTTAAGATACAGGTCTTCTAACTGAAACATCATTTATCTAGATTTTCACGACCAACCGCCTAACTGCTCTAGTCTTAATGTTGATCGTCCCATTTTCGCAAATCCTCTGCTTCATCCTCTGGAACGTTTCCCTATCCACCCCATATTCTTCAGCTACCTTCTGAGACATAGATAGAATCATCTTCATGATTTCAGCCTTATCGATAAACCTCTGAGCCTTCCGAACTTCCAGTGCCTGCTCATCGATATTGTTCGCTTCCTTCCCGATGTGAGCCACATCATCAGCAACATATGTCTCCTCTCAAGCAGACCAACATCCCCATCGAACTTGTGTTCCGGATGATTGGCATAATCAAGAATGGTCTTGTAGAGTGCTCTGAAGTAGTGCGATCCCTGCTTTTCCTCTCCAACTAAAATTTAAAGATCATTTCAAAATTTGAGAAATCAACCTGTCCATCACCTCTTTATCCAATTTATCCCTGTACATTCGGGAATTCAATTTTTCAGTCTGTTCAATTTCTGGCAATTCAAAAACCATTCTTGTTACATTTTGCCTAAGAGATAGGCTGATTAGCTGAGGTAGGACTTCATCCACGAGATTAATATTACTGAGTAACAACCTTCCATATTCTGGGATATCCATCTCTCTCTCAATTTTATAAAGAATTTTATCGATCAAACCATGATTATCAAAGAAGTTGATATACTCAGTTTTTAACAATTTTTCTTTATTTGCCATTTTCGCGGTTGATTCGATAATTTCAAATTTTTTATTAGATTCCTGATAAGTTACATTTACATTGAATGGAACAATGTTATTTCGTCTCATCAATCGTTTAAGTGATTTTATTGCTTTGTTATCATCAGATAGTGCGGTTAAAACATCTCGAAAGATCAACTTTGGATCAACTTGAGATGATATCCACTTCTTGAGAATTTTCCCATCCTCATCGTCTGGAATACTCTCAAAAAAATTATCAAAATTCGTTTCCTGATGGATAATATTTGAAATTCTCTTTGAGAACATATTTATCTGGGTTAATATTTTGTCTTCATGCCTTTGCATAATAAATTGAAAAACACCCAAAATAATTCCCATAGTGGCAGTAATTGCATAAATTGAATCATCTGGTGGTGTAATGGAGTATCCAAAAGAAATCAGAACTAAATAGATTACTATGGAAATTCCAAGCCAAATTATATAGATTGGGAATAAGTTGTATAAAAGATTGAAAAATGATAATTTAATTACGATAAATAAGGCTTTTATTGGCGAAATTTTTTTCCAAGAACCTTCCATTTTGTTTCTTTTTTCTTTTCTTGATTGCCATTCTCTAAACCAGTCAATGGCATAAAATATCCAATTGCTTTTTAATATAAATAAGGAGGTGAGAAGTAAAAGAAAACCTCCAATGTAGCTAATTTTTGGAAAAATTTGACGGAAAATTAAGAATACTACAATATTTGCTAAAATAAAGCTCACAATTTCAATAAATCGAATTATTTTTAGGATAATATCCATTCCAGATCCTCTTTTTAAAATAATTCATTTTGTTATAAAACATTTGCCAAAATAAAATAATTAGTATAAATTATAACAAAGCATCCCTTTATTCCTGCCCTGCTTACAAACTGTTCAAAAATTGTGATAACCTTTATCCTCAATTTTCACTCATTTTAGATAATTAAACAAAATTCTATTCCCTACCTGCAACGCTCATTGGGATAGTAATCATTCTTCATTTGTGTGTTCTGTGAGATCCCGAGCGGTTCGGAAAGCATTCTTCGATGCATCAAATTCCTTCTTTGGTGTCCCTACAAACGTATTGAAATATGATTGGTTTTCCATATTCCTGAATTCCTCCTCCCATTTTTTCCGCTGATGTTCAGGGATACGGTCTATTGCAGCACGTTGATGATATGTTATAAAATTCTGATAATCTTTCGTGCTTTTTTTAATATCACGTACGATCTTCCTAAGCTCGGTAATATTGGCTTCACGGAGTTTCTTTTGCTCAGTGATCTCCGCGATTCGTGCATTCAGCTTATCACGTCCATAATCCAGGGCGGTTAGATGATACATGATCCAGCGAAAATTTTCTGTTGACGTCTGCTCTTCAGAATTGCTCTCTTTGTTGCTTTTGCTCATATATTATCCACCACATCTCAGACTGAATTCTTCTTTTTCGATTTTTTGTTCCCCTTCCCCTGAGGTCCAACCTCTGAATTTATCCGCTCAAGAAGCACCGCCGCGGGTTCATACTCACGCCCCTCTCGCCGGGCCAGCTCTGCCTCGGTCGGCACCAGCTGCCCCGAGTATGCCTGCGCAAGAATCGACTGCCGGAGTTTTGCGGTGCGGTCCTTTGCGACTGCGACGTTTGCCTCGATCTGGTCGGCGAGGGCGAAGAGGGAATTGATACGGCGGACAATTTCGTGTTGTTCGGGAAGTGGTGGGAGGGGAAGTAGAAACCGTCGCAAATCTTTAATATTAATTCTTGGTTGGGCAGATCCAATTTTTTCATTAGTAAATTTATCTTGAAAAACTGGCGACCGAATAACATTACATATATAATGTGGATCAATTTCTTCTTTTATTTTTATTACAGCAAGGGCTCGATTTACATTATGTCCAGCAAATTCTGGTGGAACAACAATACAGCGTCCTACTGTTGCCATTATTGCTAGCAAAATATCTCCAGGTTCAAGAAACGTACGCTGATAATTATTTGCAATTTCTGGCGCAACTTTGAATATTTCTGTGTTGTTCACATCAAAATCACCAATATCCATTACTCTCACCATAGGGATGCCAAATGGATCAAATTTACCAGGCTTTAAAATTCCATACGACAATGACTTCGTGTTTCGCAGAATATTTTCAATTGTTACCAATTTCCACCCATTAGGGATATTGAGAATATGTTTTTGATTTTCATGTTCACAGATGAATACATTAGGTTCAATATTTGATTCTATTACTCTCCACTCCTCAGTCAACCGCCCATCACACGCTGCGGCAAGCACCGACTGCCGAAACTGATGCACAATGCCCGGCACCCGCTCCAACCGGGCCTCCGCTGCGTCTAGCCGGGCGAAGAGCGCCTCGATGGCGGCAACGATGCGGTGCTGTTCGGCGAGAGGGGGAAATAAAATTGAGGTCTCTAAAAGAACGGTTCGACTTATACTCGATTGAGAAACATGGTTGTTGCAAATACTTTTGAAATAGCCCTCTTTCCATAAATGATGAAGATATATGGCAAGATATTTTGGTGATAAAATATCGGTATTGCAGCGAAGCCTAGTCATATGATTTGAAAATGCCTTTTCATCTTGTAAATCATAATACGCCGTTTTCCCGACCAAATCTGGGCTATTGGTATTGTTAAAAATTACATCTCCAAATTTCACTAATTTTGAATCCCTATCAACTTTTGAATTAGGGACATATTTCAAGGTTGAAAGATCGATTTCACCATCAATGGAAACGTTCATTGGGCGAAGATGGGGTGTTCCTTCACCGGAAAGATTGTGAGCACCGCATGCAAAACCCGTTTGAATATTCTTTAGCAACCCATCTTGGAGCTCTGCTGATACCCACCCCTCCGGCACTTCACTCGTCTGCTGCATATCCGTTCCCCATCAGATCCAGTATCGCATTCAGCTCTGCAACCGCCGCCTCAAGTTCGTCAATCGCTTCAGCCGCAAGCTCCTCCGGGAGGGGGAGGTCTTCGGTGGACTCAAGCGAGTCGTCCCGGAGCCACTTCAGGGAGTCAATCTTGTAGTCGCGTTCCTTGAGCTCCGATATGTGGAATGTGTGCCACCGGTCGGCGGTGGAGTCATTTGGGTCACGGGGAGACCGGCCGTTCGGGTCGTTACCGAAGCACTGCTCGAACTCGGCAAAGTGTTCCCGCGTGAGGGGGCGATCCTTCTTTGTGATCTTCGGGATGTTCGTGCGGCAGTCATAGACCCACGTGTGTTCGGTGGGAAGGCCCTTCGTGAAGAAGATCACGTTCGTCTTCGTGCCGGGTGAATAGGGAGTAAAGGTGCCGTCCGGCAGTCGGAGCACCGTGTGGAGATCGCAGTCCTCGCAGAGCACCTTGAATATCTCACCCGCCTGATCGGCAAAGAGCACGTTGTCCGGCACGACCATCGCCGCCCGTCCGCCGGGCTTCAGGATAGTCATCACATGCTGGATGAAGTTGAGCTGCTTGTTGGATGTCTCAATTGTGAAGTCCTCACGTCCCGGTGACTGGTTCGCCCCCTTTGTCCCGAAGGGTGGGTTCGTGAGGATCACATCAAACCGCTGGGAGTCTGGCACCTCATAGATGGAGTCGCCCAGCTTGATCACCGGCTGCAGGTTGTGCAGGTAGAGGTTCATCAGTGCCAACCGCCGCGGCCGTTCAACAAGTTCCTGCCCGTAATACGTGCTCTCTTTGATGCGTTTTGCAAGGTCGCGGTCAATCGCTCCGCCGCTTGTCACCGCCTTGAGCCATTCATAGGCACAGACCAGAAACCCACCGGTCCCGCAGGCAGGATCCATGATGGTGAATTCACGGGTGCCTCGTGGGTCAGGCTTCATACACCTAACGATAGACTGAATCACAATACGGGGGGTGAAATACTGCCCGGCACCCTTCTTCCCTTCGCTTGCCGCCTTCTCTAACAGGCCCTCAAAGGCCAGTGCCTTCACATCTATGTCAAGTCCTGTCCACTCTGTCTCATCGATAAGAGATATGATCTTCTTCAGGCTCACCGGGTTGTGAAACCGGGAAAGGGCACCTGCGAAGATGTCTCCCAGAAGCCCTTCCGACTTGCCAAGGGTTCGCAGGGTATCGGTGTAGTGGTCGGTCAGTTCTGTTCCTGAGAGTCCCTTCAGTGATTGCCAGTCACAGCATGCCGGAAGTTCGATATCCCGCTCATCTGACATCTTTAAAAAGAGCAGATAGGTGATCTGTTCGATATAATCCCCGTAATCGATCCCTTCATGCCGTAAGGTATGACAAAAGCCCCAAAGTTTCTGCACGATATCGCTCATACTGCTACTGCCTCATTGAATTCCTGAATAAGAATGGAAAGCTGGTTATTGAAGATCCGGTTTGCCCGGCCCCATCCCCCGTGGTCCGCAAAGACCGGGATGGTTTCAAAGTCCTCTTTATCTATTGAGAGATTCTCGATTAAATGTGAGCGTATTCTCCTCAGCCAGACCTTCTGATCGGGGGTAAAAGTCTTGCCTGCTGTGACTGCATCACACGCCCGCCGTATCCGCTCTTCTGCCGTGAGAAGCTCACTTTCTTCCTGGGCTGCATGCTTGACCATTGAGATGATATCAACGAGCGCCTTATGGTACTGCACCTTGTGCGCACGTTCAAGGTTCTCCAGAGTGAACCGCTGCGGGGTTGCCGCAAGTTTGTGCTTCAATTCACTGAGAGCATCGGTGCTCCAGTCCTGCGGACGGTCGAGGAGAATCCTGATCGCCTCAATTCTCTCAGGGTTCTCCCGGACAAATTCCGAGAACTGGGTGAGATAGTCCGCCGGTTTGTATTCGTTTCCGGCAGAGTCACGAACCACCCATGTTGATGATACCTCGTCCTGCGTATCATAATCAACAATAAATTTCTTTGGCGGACGCGGATAGTTTTGCAGAAGATTCTGCAAATCACGGTCACGGAGAAGTTCCATCGTCCCGGTGAAATCGTCCTGAAGCCGTCGTTCAAGACTGACAGCAAATTTCTTCAGATCACCCTTCTCCACAAATTTACTGAAGAGATCCCGTGCCTCCCCTGACATCTCCTTGTCGATGCGGTTGAGCCGTTTCACAAGCACACGGGTGTTATATTCCCGGTCACGGTTGTTCCATATTTCATCAATCACCTGTTTGATCGGCTTTGTCTCCCTCTGCGGTGGTTCTGCGGTGATACCGGTGACCTTGTTGAAGTAGTCCAGCAGTGATCCACCAAAACAGTCGAAGACCACAAAGTGAGACTTATCGGGATGATGCTCACCCTTCCGCGTCCCGCGTCCCAACATCTGTTCGAAGAGAATACGGGATTTCACTGGACGCAGGAAGACGATATATTCAAGATCGGGAATGTCCACACCTGTTGAAAGGAGGTCCACCGTTACCACAATCCCCGGCTGTTTCCTATTCCTGAACTCCCGCAGGTGCTGGAGGGGACGGTCCACCTTCCCGGTGATCTTCTGCACAAAGGAATCACCCTGACCGAATACATCACGAGCGGTCTCAACCAGCTGATCTGCATGGGAAATATGGGGAACGTCCTGGGCGGCAAAGATCAATGTCTTTGGAAACCGCCCATACTGTTCTTCATGTTCAAGGGCATACCGCTGGATCTCCTCAATGATCTTCCGGTTCGAGTCGATGGACGTGATACTGCGTTCAACCTGCTCAGACGGAAATGCCCGCTCGTCTTCCAGCACATCAAGCGTCCGTTGGCCGGTCGTGGGATCAATGACATCAATGGCCTCTCCTTCATTGAGGAAGATACCCTCCATTCTCACGCCGGACTCAATATTCACAATATCATAATCGACCAGATACCCTTCCTGCACCGCCCGTTCGTAGCCGTATTCATACACCTTATGCTTGAAGTAGGCCATCGTGTGTGAGGCGGGAGTCGCAGTAAGCCCGATCTTAACCGCATCAAAGTGGTCAAGGGTATTTCGCCAGACCGAGACCTCCTGAGCGGAATACCCCCGGTGGCATTCATCCGCAATGATGAGGTCAAAGGCATGAATGGGAATATCAATCTTCCCGGTGTTCACTTCCGGATCTTCATCCGAGCAGAACTGAGCGGATTTTCCAAAGAGGTTGATCGTCATCCGCTGGATGGTAGAAACATAGACAAAGCTGTGTCCCGGCTGTGGATCAGTGAGATAGGATTCGGGAAGGACATTGACATCATACGGCTCGTTTTCATCCAGATCGCCCCGATGAAACGCCTGACTATATACCTCATAGGTCTTGTCGAACTTTAGGCCCTGCTCGGTTTTGAAAGAGGAGAAGGCACGGACGGCCTGTGCAGCCAGAGCACGCCGGTCAACCAGAAAGAGAATTCGTTTGGCAGCTCCTGCCTTCATCAGTCGGTAGATCAGGTTTACCATTGTGTAAGTCTTTCCCGTCCCGGTTGCCATCGCAACAAGCATGGATCGTTTTTTATCTCCTATTGCTTCTCCAATAGCATCACAGGCTTCCCGCTGATACGGACGCATCATAGAATTGTCAGGCACAGCAGAGAACTGCATACAGGCATCATCGATGTCAGCATTCAGACGTTCCATAAGAGCTTCCGGCGTGTGAAAAGAGGAAATTTGCTGTGAACGGTTGAGAGCGTGCCGGACATCATGGTGCCAGATCACTTCTCCATTGGTTGAATATAGAAATGGCACATAGAGTCCATCAAAATTGAATGAGTTTTCTGACAGACCACGGGCATATCGTTCCGCCTGAAGAAGTACACTTTGGGGTCCAAGAGAGAGCCTTTTTGCCTCAACAACACCAATGATGGAACTATTCATGCAGAGTGCATAATCAGCCGGGCCATTTTCAGTGGGATATTCTTCGATAGCACATCTATCATATGCAGTGAGATCCTTTCCTTCGGTAAATGGAATCACCTTCCATCCTGCCGCCTGTAACTTTGGATCGATCCGTTTCTTGCGGGTTTGTTGCTCACTTTCTCCCATGCAATTTCCTCATGGTTGCTAAATATTGAATTAAAATAAATTCAAGTCAATAATTGACTCGTTTGGCACCATACATCAACTTTATGGAATCTGTTTGATATTGCTCAATAATTATCAACAGTGCTTCAACATCAGCAACCAAAAAAGAATGAAATGCTGGTACGTGCATCTGAAAAACTGAAGGGTTCACGTAAGGAAAACGTGTGAAAGGGTTCCTTTCTATGAATATCCTGGTTTAATATCGGCATCATGATGTTACACCCCTCTTTCCAAAGCTGGTGGGGGTCAGTATCTTCAATTATTCACCTGAGGCAGCGAACGGTTCATATATATATGATGAATTTGGGGTACACCGTCTCCCCAATTCAAAACAGTACCATATGGAAAATTAAACGCAGATTCTCATAGGCGAATCATGATAGAGTAGCCTCTCTTATAAGTGAAGCTTCATCGTCATTATTATCTCATGAATCTCTTATAAGTGAAGCATCGCCGTCATTATTATCTCATGAATCTCTTATAAGTGAAGCTTCATCGTCATTATTATCTCATGAATCTCTTATAAATGAAGCATCGCCGTCATTATTATCTCATGAATCTCTTATAAATGAAGCATCGCCGTCATTATTATCTCATGAATCTCTTATAAATGAAGCATCGCCGTCATTATTATCTCATGAATCTCTTATAAATGAAGCATCGCC
>Ga0272441_10003293_pt1 | contig 30876 bp, 22 predicted proteins | sample SSMProp6N_FD_193582 | JGI IMG/M metagenome (GOLD analysis project Ga0272441, IMG submission 193582) | Marine sediment archaeal communities from Little Sippewissett salt marsh, Falmouth, MA, United States - SSM-Prop-6N | ecosystem: Environmental > Aquatic > Marine > Wetlands > Sediment ... | reverse complement strand
CGGCCGGAAGCTGCAGCTTAATGAAATCCATCGCTTCTCCAATAGGGGGGTCCATCTGGGACAGCACTTGTACTGGGATATTCTGCGCCTCTGGACTGAGGTCAAGGGGGGTTTATGGCAAGCCCGGAATCAGTCTGCTTGTGATTTCGGAAGCATCGGGCTGGATTCCTGGGGAGTGGATTTCGGATTACTGGACGCTGCAGGTTCCCTGATTGCGAATCCCTCACACTATCGGGATAACTGTACCGACGGCATGATGGATGCAGTTTTTGATGTGGTATCAGCCGAAGAAGTATTTTCAAAAACCGGAAATCAGTTGATGCAAATTAACAGTTTGTATCAACTCTTTTCTATGGCGAAATCCGGCAGCCCCGCCCTCTCAATCGCCAAAGCATTCCTCAATATACCCGATTTGTTTAACTACTTTCTCTCGGGAGAAAGAACCAGTGAGTTCAGCATTGCCTCAACGACCCAGTGTTATGACCCATTGGAACAAACCTGGGCAATTGACCTGCTTTCATCCCTGGGTATTCCCACCCATATCTTCAGAGAGATTCTTCCCTCGGGAACAGTATTAGGGCCTTTACAGAATTCAGTGGCTGCTGAGTTGGGGTTGAATAACCTCCCGGTCGTTGCTGTTGCAGGGCATGATACTGCCAGCGCTGTGGCAGCCATCCCGGTTCAAGAGGAAGACTATATCTACCTGAGCTCAGGCACATGGTCACTCATGGGTGTGGAACTGGATGCTCCCAATATCTCACCTGCGGTAATGGAGGCGGAAATAACCAATGAGGGCGGTTACGGCGGCACAACCAGATTCCTAAGGAATATTGTCGGGCTGTGGATACTGCAGGAATGCCTGCGCGAGTGGTCCCTGACGGGTGTGGAATATGATTACGACACTATGAATCAAATGGCTGGATCAGCACCTGCCTTCGGCCCCCTGTTAAACCCGGGAGACAAACGTTTCCTGTCCCCTGGCAATATGGTTCAAAAAATCCAGTCTTTTTGCCGTCAAACAGGCCAGGAGGTTCCAGTAGAAAAAGGGGTTATCGTTCGTTGTATTCTGGAAAGTCTGGCAATGGAATACCGTTGGGTTGCCGATCAGATTGACAGGCTGACTGGAAAAGAACATCCTGTTGTTTACATCATTGGAGGGGGCTCAAGGAATCAACTTCTGAACCAGTTCACTGCAAATGCGACAGATAAAAAGGTGTTTGCAGGCCTTGAAGAAGCAACCGCAGCCGGAAATATTCTTGTTCAGGCGATTGCTATTGGTGAAATAGCCTCACTAACAGAAGGCCGGGAAATCATCCGGAAATCTTTCCCCATGACCCCATACGAACCGAAGGATACCGCAGATTGGGAAAATGCGTATGTACGCTACTTGGAACTCAGGAACCTCGCTCCTCATTCTGCAACGGAATAATCCCCAGGTATCATTCACTACCTTCAGCATTTGCAGTACATCATTACAGCGGGGGCAACCCATCGTTCAAGCGGGTGCAGCCGGCCGTTACAGCGTATGCACCCCATCGTTACCGTGTATGCAACGAGCCGTTTGAGCATATGCATTGAGTCATCACATCATATGCAGTGCATCGTTCCAACAAATAAAACGGACCGTTACACCTTGTGAAGCGGTCCGTTTATAACAATGATTTTATCTGCGTAATCTGTGTGTTGCTCTGCCAAATCTGTGTTTCATTCTTGTCTGCGATGCAATCAGCTTTATCGATTGCGCAATCTTTGATTCAGTGTATCAATCAGTGATTTAGATCGACAGCATCTGTGCCATGTCATAGTATTCAAGATTCGGTCCGTGCGTTTTCGTGCCAACTTCTTCAAGCGGAACAGGGGTGATCTTGCCATTGTTCAACCCAACCATCACGCCGCTCTTTCCCTCAAGCAGCAACTGCACAGCCTTCACACCCATCCGGCTTGCCAGCAGCCGGTCGAACGCTGTCGGAGAGCCGCCCCGGACCACATGGCCCAGAATCGTTACACGCACTTCAAAACCGATATCCCGATCCTCCAGATATTTGGCAAGGTCATTTACCTTCACTGCAGCCCCTTCTGCAGCCACAATAATCGCATGGGATTTACCGCGCTCATATGCCTCCTCAATATCCGTGGCCACAGCTTCCAGGTCCGCCTCTTTCTCGGGGATCAGGATCTGTTCTGCACCGGAAACGATACCTGCCATCAGCGCCAGGTAGCCGCAGCCCCTGCCCATAGTCTCAACCAGAAAAACGCGCTGGTGTGAGGAGGCAGTATCCCTCAGCTTGTCGACAGCATCCATGATTGTGTTTAATGCCGTGTCGACACCCAGAGACATCTCCGTCCCGTAGATATCATTGTCTATGGATGCCGGAGCACCCACAACCGGAAAACCCAGTTTTGAAAGGGCAAGTGCACCGCGAAGAGAGCCATCTCCACCAACTACAACCAGCGCATCGATTTCTGCTGCATTCAGTTCTCGCAGGCCTTTCCGCTGTACCTTGAGTTCCTTGAATTCCGGGCAGCGTGCGGTACGGAGGAAAGTACCGCCTTCCTTGAGCACACCGCCGACGTCGCGAGGCCTCAGCTCGTACATATCACCATGGATCAGGCCTTCATAACCATCCTCGATACCCATTACTTCCAAATCATGAAAAATCGCAGTCCTTATGACTGCACGCAGACAGGGGTTGATCCCCGGAGCATCGCCACCAGATGAGAGTACACCAATCCGTCTAATTTTCATTTTTCACTCCTTATCTCAGACCGTGTTGTAGTCCTCCAGCTGGATATTGGCGGTACCCACCAGATTTACCAGCTCGCGATGAAGTTCCGGACAGAAACCGGTCGTGGAATTGGGAAATTCAAGCAGATATTTCCGACTGTCTTCATATACATAGAATACAAACTTATCATTTCCCGGAAAAGATGTCAGCAGACCGTGCAGTTCCCCTGCCCGATTTGCATCCATCTTCTTGTCTCCTGTGGACTCCAGTCGAATTTTAATCCGTTGAGCAGGTCTGTAAGAATCTGTGACAGCATCCCCGGAAGCCGCCGCCTGTGAACCGTTTCCCTTCCCGATATCCTCCGGGCCTGTGAGTTCCTCTGGTTTTCCCAGAGTGCCTCTCTGCTTCTCATGACCAGTTGAAAAATCCGGACCTGGGACATTCGTTCCTGCGGTATACAGATGATTGTCCCGGGATTCTGTTAAGGGATCATTATCTCCTGGAGTTTGAAATTCGACACCCTCCGGTTTTTCGTCGATAAGCACTTCACAGTTATCCTGCGGCGGCGGGGGCGGCGGCAGCGGGAACTCCTTGCCAGGCATGTCTGCTGACTGTGTTATCGATAACTCGGTTGTCATTTCATCAACCAGCACTTTGGGATTCCCGCGCTCCTGATCGACTTTGCCGCGAACCAGAACAATCTTTCCCTCTTCCACCCATGGAGATACCATCTGCCATGTTCTTGGAAAAACAACAAGCTCAACAGTTCCCTGCAAGTCCTCGAGTGTGATGAATCCCATAGGCTTGCCGGAACGCGTCATATACGGGCGTACGACGGTAATCTCACCCGCCACACAGACTGCCTGCTGATGGACAGCTTCATCAAGCTGCCCGCTGAAATGGGTTACAACTCGAGTCAGGTCTTCCATATAAGGCGTTAGAGGGTGATCCGAGACATAGACACCAAGAAGCTCACGTTCCCACTGAAGCTGTGTGCGGTCCGAGATTTCTTCCACAGCTGGCGCCAGATCAAGCCGTTCCTCGATTCCGGAGCCGGCGCCGAACATAGACAGCTGCCCTACTTCCTTCGCCTTGAAATGATTCGACGATACACTGATAATCCGGTCCACCGATTCCAGCAGTGCCGGCCTGGGTCCCAGGTTGTCCAGCGCGCCCACCCGGATGAGGGACTCCAGCGCCCGTTTTCCGACCTGGCGAAGGTCTACGCGTTGGGCAAGATCAAGAAGATTGGAAAAGGTTCCACCCTGATCCCGAGCTTCAATAATGATATGGACCGGCCCTTCGCCCACATTTTTCACCGCCGTCATACCATAACGAATGGCTGGTTTTCCTCCGTCATCCTCCACTTCAAAATCAAAGCCGCTGGAATTAATATTCGGCGGGAGCACCTCAATTCCAAGCCGGCGGCAGTCTGCGATATAAAGTGCCACCTTGTCTGTATCACTCTTGAACACGGACATCAGCGCGGTCATATATTCAACCGGATAATGTGCCTTCAGATAAGCTGTCTCCACACAGATCACAGCATAATCAGCAGCGTGGCCTTTCGGAAACCCATACCTTGCGAAGGCTTCCCAGTTGTTGAATATCTCATCCGCAACAGCCGTATCGATACCGTTCTCGACCGCTCCACCAACAAATTTCTTCCGCTGCTCGTAAAGCGCCTGGGCCTTTTTCTTCGCTACGGCCTTGCGCAGGAAATCGGCTTCCGAAGCCGAATAATTAGCCAGGTTCATCGCGGTATACATGATCTGTTCCTGGTATACCGTGATGCCGTAGGTCTCTCCAAGAATCGGCTCCAGTGTGTGATGCAGGTATGTGACTTCTTCCTCTCCGTGCATACGCTTGATATAGGAAGGGATATACTCCATCGGCCCCGGCCTGTAGAGCGCCACCATCGCGATTACGTTAGCCAGGCTGTGCGGCCGCATTTCCATCAGGTTGCGGCGCATCCCTGCCCCTTCGACCTGGAACACACCCAGTACATCACCCCTGCCGAGAAGTTCGAAAGTCTCAGGGTCATCAAGCGGAATCGAATGGATGTCCAGTTCTACGCCGTGGCGTTCCCTGATCATCTCACAGGCGCGTGCCATTACAGTCAATGTTGACAGGCCGAGGAAATCGACCTTGAGCAACCCCAGATAATCCACAATCTGCATTTCATACTGCGATACTGCATGGATCGGGTTATCTTCTGCATTGCCGCTGGTTGGGCGGTGCAGCGGCACGAATTCTGAAATGTTCTGCGGCGTGACCAGGACACCACAGGCATGGGTGCCGGCATTTCGCGAGACCCCGTCCAGCCTTGCAGCAGTATCAACCATTTTGCGGATATACTCCTGGCTTTCATAAACCTCACGGAGTTCCTGGGATTCTTCCAGTGCATTGGGGATCGAAACTGGTTTGCCGGGGATATTTGGTATCAGCTTTGCGATACGGTCCACTTCCGGCAAAGGGATATCCAGTACACGTCCGACATCCCGGATCGCACCGCGTGCTCCAAGCGTACCGAAAGTGATAATCTGTGCCACATGGTCATACCCATACTTGCGGGCGCAGTAATCCAGCACCAGGTGCCGCCTGTCATCCTGGAAATCGAGGTCGATATCGGGCATGGAAACCCGACCAGGATTAAGGAAACGTTCGAAAATCAGACCATGTTTGAGCGGGTCAACCAGTGATATTTCGAGGCTGTATGCCACAATGGAACCAGCCGCAGAACCGCGGGCGTTATACCAGATGCCCTGTTCGCGGGCATAACGGCAGAGATCCCACACAATAAGGAAGTACGCATCGAAACCCATCTGGTGGATGACACCAAGCTCGTATTCCAGCCTTTCACGGACATCCTGAGCATCATGCCGGCTGCCGTACCGCTTTTGCAATCCGATCTCACACAACTCCCGCAGATAGGAAGCAGCATCATATCCTTCCGGAACTTCAAAGGAAGGCAGCTGATATCCGTGAAAATCCAGATCCACCTCACAGCGTTCTGCTATCGCGAGGGTATTCTCAATAGCACCAGGGATATGGCCGAAGAGCGCCCTCATCTCATCGGGTGTGCGGAGATAGTAGGAATCATCCGTCATCCGCATCCGCTTTGGATCAGATAGTACAGACCCTGTCTGGATGCACAGGAGAATGTCCTGAAGCTCAGCATCTTCCTTGCGGATGTAATGGACATCATTGGCAGCTATGATCTGCCCGTTATAACGTCGGGCCAGTTCGACAAGTTTCTTATTAATCTTTGGGAGTTCCGGAACTTCGTGATCCTGGAGTTCGAAGAAAAACCGATCCCTTCCGAACACGTCAAAATACCAGTCCAGATGTTGTACTGCCTTTTCCTCCTGATCAGCCTGCAGTGCTCTGGGGATGATACCTGAAAGGCAGCTGGTAGTAGCAATCAAACCTTCATTGTGCTGCGCCAGAAATTCGAGATCGATCCTCGGCTTGTAATAGAAGCCTTCCAGTTGGGAAGCGCTGGCTATCTTCAGCAGGTTCTTGTAACCTGTCTGGTTTTCAGCAAGCAGGAGCTGGTGGAACGATTTACTATCCAGTCTGGGCTCGCGATCATGCATCGTGCGGGCAGCCAGATAAGTCTCCAGGCCGATAACCGGTTTGATTCCCGCTGCTTTGGCTTTTCGATAGAAATCGACCGCGCCAAACAGTACGCCATGGTCTGTCAACGCAACAGCAGGCATTTCGAGCTCTTTGACCCGCTCAACAAGGCCGGATAGATTACTCAATCCATCCAGCAGAGAATATTCTGAGTGCACGTGAAGATGAACGAAGGACATGGGCTACCTGTACAAGAAGTGGTTGTTCAGTTTACCGGATTATACCAAGCACGCAACCAGACGCCACTATTGGGAACAGCTGTTTCGAATATTTTAAGCTTTGCAGCCCTGGATAGAAAATTCAAACCTTTCCATACAGAAGCGTTTCGAATGAATAATCTTACCTGCAGTTGCATAAGCATGATTCAGTTCGTCTGAGCCAGGCTCGATTATGTTAAAAAATAACGCCCGGGAAATATTCTCCCGGGCGGTCAGTACCAATAAACTTTTTCGATTTATTAAAAACCGGTTATTGATCAGGCATCGTCCTCCGGTTTTTCATCTTCCTCCGCTTCCGCCTCCACCTTTTCAGCCGGAGGCAGAGCTGGCGCAGCTGTTGTTGCGGAAGCTGCCGCTGTTGCGGTTCTGAGTTCGTACTGCTTGCTGCCGAACAGTGTCAGTATCGTCGCGCCAAGGCCGAGTACCATAACCGTAAACGGTGCAATCCAGCCAATACAAGGGGCAAAACCTATCCCCCCAACAACCAGGCTCAGAAGACTCGTGCCCAGGGCAGCCGCTGCTGCAACGTGCAGATCCCAGTTCGCTGCCCGTGCTATACGTTCACCAATCTCCAGACCGAGTGAAATCCAGCCGTAGACTGTCGCCACGATCAAGACGATAATAGTCACAACACTGACCGGGATCAGTATAATGGTTATTGTTAATAGAAGCAGCAGGACTGGTGTGACAAGCACTGTCAGCAAGCCCACACCACCAGCACTCAACGGATGTTTTATGATTGCATCAGCCATACGCCGTGCCGGCTTCGGCCAGAAGAGCACCACGAGTGCCGCCAGGCCAGCCAGGATCACTGAACGGAAAAGATACCACATGACATCCCAGACCGGGGTCATCGAAAATCGCACTTCCGGTATACGTTCAATCTGTTCTACAGGCATGCTGAAATCGAAATCGTCAGGGATATCAATGCTGTTGCCGGTAATTTCCTGTCCTTCCACAACTGCTCCTGCAGCCCTGGTGATATTTCCACCAATCGTTGCCGTATCACCCTCGATAACGGCTGTTTCTTCGAGCCGCAGATTACCACCGACAGTCGACAACGATCCATCCACTTCACCACTGCAAACAACATTACCACCTAGAACCATGATGTCGCCATCGACGAATGATCCTTCTTCAAGAACCAGATTCCCGCCTAATACCAACAGGTCTCCATCGATTTCTTCACCGCTTTCGAGGGTGAAATCCTCGCCAAACACGATCTTTCCATCCTGGAAACCGCTCGCATAAACCGGAAACGGCGCCATCAGTGTAATAATTGAAACCATTAAAACTGCTACCAATACTTTTTTCATCGTTTTACTCCCTTCTTTCCTGTATACTGCGGATCCGGTACAGGGAAGCAAACCAGGTAATGCATAGAACAACTGCAGCAGCTGCAATTGTGTAGGCATAAGCCGGATCTACAATCCCTCCCAGAGAACCCAGCAGAGCTTTTCCCGCGCTCCCTGTAATAACAATCACCTGAAGTACATGAAACAAATCCCGGAACAGCCGAAAAATGACTGTATCGGATGAAAGCAGCAGCATCAGTGTACTGACAATAACTCCCCCGCCCAGCAAGCCTGCAAGTCCGGCAGAAAGCGCCAGTGTGATTGACACCTGGCGTTTATGCTGGGCTGCACGCTTTGCGGCCAGCCGTTCCGTAAAACGGGCACGGAACCCTGGTATGGGGGCAGCCATCGGCGCTTCCTGCAGCAAATGCCGCACAGAACGCTCCGCTTCCGCAAACAGGGCACAATGCTGGCAGGCCTTAAGATGCTCCTCCAGTTCTGCCTTCTGCTCCTGCGTCAAGGTATCAAAATCAAGTATCCAGTTTTCATACATAGAATGTTTCATGGCCTTGTCCCTGACTGATGTTTTCAACAACGTTTGTCTCCATCCAGTGATTTGCCAGCTTTTTCCTTGCCCTGTGCAGCCTGCTTTTTACAGCACTGACTGTCAGGTCAAGTGAACCAGCGATTTCATCATATGACATGTCGTACCAATACCTCAAAATCACCGCAGCCCGATCCTTCTGATCCAGATGCCCCACCAGTTCCTGTATTTCCTCCTGGTGTTCACTTTCATAAACAGCGGCTTCAGGCTGCTTGCTTTTATGGTCCTCAACAGGAACCGTGTCTTCAAAGGACAGCAGTCGAAGTCTGCGGCGACGAATTCTGTCTATACAGTGGTTGGATGCTATCGCCAGGATCCAGTTTACAAATTTCCTGCTGCTGTCATACCGCTTCAGAGCCCGATAAGCTTTCAGGAATGTCTCCTGTGCAGCATCTTCAGCTTCTTCTCGATTATCCAGCATCCGATAGCATAGGTTAAACACAGGACCCTGATAGGCGTCAACAATGTTCGTAAATGCATCATCATCACCTTTTCTGGCTGCTTCGATCCAGTTTTTTTCAGCTTCCCGCGCTTTTGAATTCATTCCGCTGTCACACGTTTGATATGTTTTCTTACTTTACTATACGGAGACTCATCTAAAAGGTTGCATGGTTCCTCAGGAACATATTCACCGGCTTGTTCGTCTGATAGATAAGCAGGTTCCAATACAAAACAAGGAGAGATTCCCATGTCAACCTCAAAAAAAGCTGCTCACATACTGATTGTATCCCTGTTTATCGTTGTTATCACAGCCTGTTCCTTTCCAAACGCGGATCCAACACCAGGTTCCAGAGGCTGGATTGATTGGGACGGCGAAACCGAAGCCGATAATGGCTTTGCGCTGTTTGACAAAGAAGAAAGCAGTGTCAGTTCTGCATTGGAAGGGGCATCCGCAGCAGAAGTCCCGCTGGAAAGTGCCTCCATAATGGAAGAAGAAGCTCCAGCTTCTGACAGTATGGAGCGAGACAGCACACAGCAGAACAGTGCTCTCCGTGCCGGCAGTGTAGACGATAACGAGAAATGGGATGACTATCTGCTCTATCGCCTGCAGTTTGCTGACTGGGGCTGCGCTGTACACGATGTGCAGGTCACAGAACGGGTTGTGCTCCAGGTGGTTTCACCGGATGGAAACCCCATTCTCGCAGCCAATATCACGGTCCAGGGAATGGACGGGCGTACAGTAACCAGTATGCGTACACACTCAAATGGTGAAGCTCTTTTCTTCCCTGCAGAGTTCCTCCCGGAAAACGACCAGCAGTATACCGTACATATTGAAAAGGATGGCTCAAAAACCGGCAGAGAGCTGGATCGCAGCAGCCTGTTTGAAACTTTCACGCTGGATGCAGCGCCCGCTGGAGATCCCGTTCATCTTGACATCCAGTTTTTAATCGATGTCACCGGCAGTATGTCCGATGAAATCCAGCAGTTGAAAGACAACATGATTGAGATCTCCGAAGATATCAGCAGGCTTCCCTCAAACCCTGAAGTTCGGTTTGCCATGACGGTCTACAGGGACCGCGGTGATGAATTCATCTCACGCTCGTTCGATTTCACCCCGGATGTCGACTACTTCACATCCGAGCTGGAAAAGGTAACTGCAAACGGGGGCGGAGATTACCCCGAATCACTCAATGAAGGTTTCCACAATGCCCTGATACTACCCGAGTGGCGGGTTGAAGATACTGTCAGCCTGATGTTTGTGATCGCTGATGCCCCTCCGCACCTGGACTACGCACAGGATTACGATTACGCCGAAGATGTATTCGTGGCAAATGAAAAAGGAGTCAAGATATTTCCGATTGCATCAAGCGGCCTGGATGACCAGGGTGAATATATACTGAGGCAGCTGGCCCAGATCAGCGGCGGCAAATTCCTCTTCCTCACCTACGGCGCTGATGGTGCCCCCGGTGATGAAACCACACACCATGTGGATGATTACAGCGTGCTCTCACTGGATCAGCTGGTTGTCCAGATTGTGACAGAAGAACTGGCCGCACTGGACTTGCTGCAGCAGTAAATCCAAACATCATCAAACAGCACAATCTGGAATGCGGCAGCTTAGCTGTCGCATCATTTTTTAACGCCAGCTGCGAGACGAAAAGATATTGCTGCATTCAGCGAAGTGACCTGACGAGATCTTCCGCATCAGCCTGTCCCACGCCCTCGAAGATTACAAAGCAGAAGCCCTTGCCCCCCAACTCCTTCATTATTGTCCTCGCACCTTCAGGAGTGACATATACCTGGCATAATTTACCGGCATCACGGATTCGTTTCAGCTCCGGCAGCCACTCCTCCGGAGGGGGAGCACCAGCGCCGGGAATCCACTGGATGCCTCTCAGACTGTCCAGCGATAGCAGCATATCAAGGTGCCGGACCGCTCCAGGGCCATCAAGGTGGTAAAACGCATACTCAATCTGTTTGCTGCAGGTTGAAATATCAGGCAGTACAAACTCCTCAAACATCTGCGGGGAGATCATGATCGAAAAATCGCTCTGGAGCATATAGAATTTGCCCGGCGCCCACATCTGCGCCCAGGCAGTATACCCTGCGCCTGCAGGAGCGATGATATCGTCCAGCCGGTTATAAGTTTCGAGCCATAACGCTGTGATATCCCTGGTTATCCACAGGACTTCTTCCGGCTGCTGGATCAACGCCATCAGCAGCTCTTCTGAATTGAGTATGGAGGCCAGGATGTCCATATTTCCCCCGAGATCGACAAACCCCACCACAACTTCCTGCTTCCAGCGGGCAGCCGCAGTCTCTGTAAGAGTCAGAACACGCTGCCACCACATGTTCTTTGGATCCAACTCCAGCTGCACCTCGCTGATCGACAGGCCTTCGTCCGGCTCGTACCATACCGAATGATCGACTATGGACGGCTTGCAGCCGGTAAATGCTGCCAGAACACCCGGGCCGAAATCTGGATACCAGCGGGGAAACGCATCGCCGTAATAAGTTGTTCGTTCAAGAATACCTTCGTAGAACGCCACCGTTTCCTCAGCCGGTTTTTCCACAGGGAGTTCGATGGCATGGGGAACCACATCCGGGATCATCTCAGGCGCAACATCATATCCTTCCAGGCGTTCAATTACCACCATCGGCCTGTCCAGATCATGATGCCACCATTTCTTCCAGTCCTGGCGTACACGCTCCCAATCCTGTGGTGAAAATGTCAGTTCCATGATTACCTTCCTGTAAGCCGTATACCTTGCGCTGCAGAGCAGAAAAGAAAAGCGACAGCTGGGCTGTCGCAATCCGGTGCGGTACAAAAAGAATCCAGAGCTTCAGTGCTGCTAGAACCCGTCTGCAAAAGCATCCACAACCGGACGGATGTCATCCATCATCGGGTAGAGAATCGGGCAGGTCACGCCGGCATCGACATATTCCTTCACTTTCGCCCTGCACTCGTCGGAGGTTCCCACAGCCATGATATTACGTACGATCTCATCCGGAATGATTTTGCTGGCCTTGTTGTAGTCTTCTTCGGTCGCCGGCCAGCCCATGACTGCCTTGACTTTTTCGAGCAGTTCTTCGCTGGCGCCACTGGCCTTCATGATGTGCGGTTCGGTGGCAAAGTAGTACGCAGCCAGCTTCTTGCCTTCCAGCATCGCCGCGTCCGGATCTTCATCAGAAAGTGAGCAGACAATTAATTCAGGGCGATCCACCTCTGCAAGGGTCTTGCCGGCTTTCTTTGCCCCTTTTTCAACAAGCCCGACGGCATTTTTGATGTAATCCACAGAAACCATGTAGTTCAGGACAACACCGTCGCAGATTTCGCCGGCCATCTCTAGCATTTTCGGGCCTGTCGCTCCGATATAGATAGGAATATCCCTTGGTGAAAGATCCCCGAAAACCACATCCAGCTTAACCTGATCCAGATGAACGGTACTGCCGTGGTACGTCACCTCTTCCATCGAAAAGAGCTGCCGAATAGCTTCAACATGCTCCCGCATGGCAGACAGCGGCTTGCGGCGGTTTGCGCCAACCCTGCTGGCGATAGGCTCCCACCATGCGCCCAAACCCAGCATCACTCTGCCGCGGCCGTCTACCTTGCCGCCCAATTCCCACATCGTGCTCCAGGTAGCTGCAATCACCGCCGGGTTGCGTGTCCAGATAGGCAGAACCCCCGATCCAATCCGCAGTTTTTTCGTTCGGGTCAGAAAAGCGCTCATTAATACCACAGCATCTCGTGCCAGGCGGGTATCCGCCTGCCAGATTTCGCTGAAGCCGCGCTCTTCTGCATATTCAGCCATATCCAGTTCATACCGGATATTGTGTTTGTCCTGCATGTATAAAGCCATTCGATTGGTCATAATCTCTCCCTGCTCTGGTTCAGATGTAATCAGACAGATCTACGTTTGGATAACGAATGCGTTCCCCATAATCCCGCCGGTCCGGCTTGTACGTTGCATCGATTCCTATCTTTGTATGGATGCCGCGCTCATTGGCAGTAGGATCCATTTCATGCCCCTGTGCTCCTGGTACTGTGAACACATCCCTGCTCCAATCCACCCTGTTGGTCAAAGCCCACAAGACATCGGCAGGATTGTAAATATCGACATCCGGATCAACTACAATAACCTTCTTGATATTCACATGAGCAGTGAAAGCAGCCAGAGCAATATTTTTCGGTTCACCCGGATTGCTCTTTTCAACCTGGACCAGGGCGGCAAATCCATTGCCATACGGAGGAATGTGCAGTCCGGTTATATTCGGACTGACATGCCTTACAAAACGCAGCAGGAGCGGTTCCCTCGGCAGGACATTTCCGATATAGATGTGCTCAGCTTCACCAGGGATAATCGTCTGGAATATTGGATTATTCCGGTAATGTACGGCCGTTACTTCTACAACGGGGCTCTGCCAAAGCTCGCCATAATACCCGTGGAATTCTGCCAACGGCCCTTCTCCCTCTCGACGATGTGGAGGAATGGACCCTTCAATCACAATTTCCGCATCTGCGGGGATTCTCAATCCTGTTTCAGGTCCAGAGCAAACAGGGACACCCTCATTCCGTAAAGCGCCTGCTATCAGGAGTTCATCATCCTCATAGCGGGCGCCAGCAGCAATACTGATCACGGGATCAACACCTATTGCCACAGCCACCTTCAGCGGTTCTTCACGTGCTTCCTGATAACGGTAAAACTGCATTACATGACGCCATTCATTTACATTAAATCCCAATGTGTGCGGCCCGAGAATCTGCATCCGGTTGTAGGACAGGTTTCCCCTTCCGGAAACAGGATCGCTGGCAATTGTAATGCCGCCTGTAATAAATGGCCCCCCATCATGAAGCCCGTGTGTAGGAATCGGAAGTTTCCAGAGATCAAGCTTGTCCCCCTTGATCGTATTTTCCTCCCATGCAGCGGATGGCACAGCTTCCGGCGGAACGCCATTGGATAGTGATAGCGCCGCCCCCATGACGGAAACGATATCCTCCACTTCACATTCCAGTGCCAGTGCAGCCAGCTTCGGGCTGCAGACAGCATTGGAAAAAACCGGCCACTCTCCATGATCAGGCTGCTCAAAAAGGCATGCCTTCCCCTGCTGCTGGAAGCTCACAGCAGCATTTGCCAGTTCATGTTTCAAAGCAACAGGCACAGCCACTCGAGCCAGTCTGCCTTCGGATTCAAGCTTTTCCAGGTAGCTCCGCAAATCCTTGATTCCAGCCATTTGCGCCTTCCGATATTTAAGTGATATTGAACAAAGTTAATTATTACACACTATTTCCTGCACTATTTTACCACAATTCAACTTATTGAGTGTATTTATGTCAATTACGGGCCTAATGTGTACACTGGCACTTGACACTTATCGGATTATAATCTACTCTAATAATAGCATACAACCGCAGGAAAAATCCCGGCAAGGAATGCCATATGCCCACAAATACAGACATAGGAAATCAGATAAAAGAACGTCGAAAAGAGCTGGATTTAACCATCAGGGAACTATCCCGCCGCACAGGGCTGTCGGCATCTTTCATCTCACAACTGGAGCATGGAAAAACGAATGTATCACTCGACTCACTGCGCCTGATTGCAGAACAATTGGAAGTCTCCATGCAGTTCTTTTTCCTTGAGCCGGATCCGCTCCAGTCGCTCCACGAACCGATAACCACAACACTATCACCGACTGATCCCGCCAGGGAATATTCGCCGGTTGTTCGCTCAAATTCACGCGCCCAACTCGTCTTCCCGGATTCTGGTGTGAATTACCAGATGTTAATGAAAGACCTCAATCGAAGTATGGAAGCTATCTACGGGCGGATCTCCCCCGGCAAGGGAAATGTCGCCCGCCGCCTCCGGAAACAAACCGAGGAATTTATCTTTGTCGTCTCAGGTAAACTCCAGATCGGGCTCAAGGACAAGACCTATGTCCTATCACCTGGAGACTCCATTTACTTTGATGGATTCGACCTGAATGAAATCAGCTGCGCCTCCGAAGACCAGGATGCAATCTGGATCTCAGTTATCACACCTCCTGTCTTTTGATCCAGAAACTCACCTCAGGATCGCTAAATGAGAGAACCGATTCACTGGAACCATTTTGTTAAAGCACTTGATTACACCACCACTCATCAAACCAGTAATACAATTCTTCGCTGGGATTCCTGGGAAGAGCTGGATACTGGTGTTCTGTTTTGCTGCCAGTCGGCATTGGAACAGAAACTCCGGTTTCGCCTTGACGTAATCTCTCCCGATATTGTCCGAATCCGTATGAACCCGGACGATATTCGTGAAAGCTCTGGTGAAATGCTCGATGCAGCTTCGTTCAAGCCGGCAGACTTTACTGTTATTGAGTCTGAAGATTCCCTCGAGATCAAGACCGACCGCCTGCGGATAATCTTCCCTCAACAGCCCTGGGGTATGCAGGTTTTCGACACAAATTCCGGCGAGCAGACAGTCCCATTCTTCCGGGAACAGAATGAGGATCGTGCTTACGGGCAGGGTTTTGAAGTCCCTCCGGTCGGCTTTACTCAAGATAACAACGGCCATACAGAGGTCAACGAAACAATTGCCGTCCAACCAGGTGAATCCTTCTATGGATTCGGTGAACGGTTTTCTCCTATGAACAAATGGGGGCAGGAACTGGAATTCTGGGCGGTCGACAGCGGCAATGTATCGTCACGGCGTGCCTACAAGAACATCCCCTTCTTTATCAGCAGCGCCGGATACGGCCTCTTTGTGCACTCCTCTTTCCCGATGGTCTTTCGAATGGGAAGCGAATCCAATGTATCCTATTCGTTCCATATTCTCGACCAGCAGCTGGATTACTTCCTGCTCTACGGGCCGGATTTCAAACACATCCTCAAACAATACACGGATCTGACAGGCCGAGCGCCCGTTCCTCCGAAATGGTCTTTCGGCTTCTGGATCTCACGCTGCATGTATATGAGCCGCGAGGAAACCGATGCTGTTGTCGAAGGGATGCGGGACCACCGTTTTCCATGCGATGTGATCAGCCTGGATCCATACTGGATGGGAGAAGGCCCCTGGTGCACCTACGAATGGGACACTGATGTATTCCCGGATCCAAAGGATATGATTCACAGCTACCGTGAAAAAGGAATCCGAACCTGCCTGTGGGTGACCTCATATCTCCCAAAGGGAAGCGCTATATACAATGAAGCTGCTGAACAGGGTTTCCTTGTCAAGACACCCCAGGGTGACCCGGCCCCTGTACTGGAAGCCTTTACCGGAACAGACCTGGCAGCTGTGGACTTCACCAATCCAAAAGCCAAAGCCTGGTGGCAGTCGAAACTGCGCACCTTGCTTGATATGGGTGCTGCAGCATTCAAAACAGACTTCGCCGAACAGGCGCCTATCGACGCTGTCTATTCTGACGGACGCAGCGGCCTCGAAATGCACAACCTCTACCCGCTGCTGTACAACCAGGCGGCTTTCGAACTCACTCGCGAAAAATTCGGGCGAGGCCTTGTTTGGGGCCGTTCCGCCTATGCCGGATCACAGCGCTATCCCGTGCAGTGGGGAGGCGACAGCTACAGCCATTTTGGCCAGATTGTAGGCCAGCTGCAGGGCCTCCTCGGCTACGGCATATCCGGCGTCCCCTTCTGCAGCCATGATATAGGCGGCTTCGACTACCCGCCGCGAGCCTTCGACTCCGAACAGCTGGAAACATTTCCGAAGGATGCCGAGATATACGTACGGTGGCTTCAGTTTGGCGCTTTCTCTTCACACATGCGTGCTCATGGCAAACAGCCTCGTGAGCCCTGGGAGTATGGTGAACAGGCAGAGAAAATCGCCCGACAATACCTGCGGCTGCGATACAGACTCCTTCCTTATATATACAGCCAGGCGGTGCTTTGTACGCAGACCGGCCTGCCGATGGTCCGCCCGCTGGTCCTTGAATACCAGTCGGATCCCAACACACACAACCTCGACCTGCAATACCTCTTTGGGACGGATTTCCTTGTCGCCCCTATCCTTTCCCGCAATCATACGCGCAGTGTCTATCTTCCTGAGGGTAAATGGTTCGATTTCTGGACAAAAGAGCTTCTGTCCGGCGGACGATGGATCGAGGTCCATGCTCCACTGGATACCCTGCCCCTGTGGGTTCGTTATGGAGCGATGATACCAATGGGCCCCGTTATGGATTACGTCGATCAAAAACCAGCGGAACCATTGACGATTGAATGTTATGGTGCCCCGGATTCGGCCAATCTTATTGTGCATGACGAGGATCGGCCTTCCATTGAGATCACATCGCAACGGTCAAACGATTCCGTAATATTCAATACAGAACCGGTACCTTCACAGCTGGACCTGCTCTTTTATGGATTTCGAATATCCCACGCTGAGGCAGGCAACTCGATTCCATTAAAGATGAGCAGCAGCAAGGTCAGCCTTTACGGTACAGGGAAAGAAAAAGCCAGGATTCTGCTTCAGATCGAATCCTGAACACACTGCTGCAGTAGAACACAATATTGAAAGTGATTGGTTATGTATGACCTGGTAATAAAAAATGGCGAATTGATCACTGCCGAGAACAGGCTGACTGCTGATCTCGCCATCGAGAACGGTAAAATTTTAAAAATCGGAACAGGGTTGGAGGGAAAGAAATTCATTCCTGCCGATGGGCTGTATGTACTCCCCGGTGGAGTAGATCCCCATGTCCATTTACAGATGCCGCTTGGTGATACTGCCTCCAGTGATACCTGGGAAACAGGCACAATCGCCGCTGCCTGCGGCGGAACAACCACACTGATCGATTTTGTCGAACCGGAGCCTGATGAAAGCATGCTGCATGCCCTGGAAGCCCGGCGTACCGAAGCAGAAGGGCAAGCCCGCATCGATTACAGCCTGCACATGACAATCACAACAGCGATGATGAAAAAGCTGGACGAGATTCCTGCAGTACTGGAAGCCGGTATCAGCTCCTTCAAACTTTACACGACCTATTCCGGAATGCTGTTAAACGATTACCAGATGCTGGAAGCCATGCAGGCTGTCGCTGAGGCTGGAGGAATGGTGCTGGTTCATTGTGAAAACGATGCAATCACACGGTTCCACACCAAAACCCTCCTCGAGGAAAAACACTTTGGCCCGGATGCACATCCTCTCAGCCGCCCGGCAGAGGCAGAAGAAGAAGCTGTAAACCGGGTCCTCAAACTGGCACAGACAGCAGGCGTGAAGATTTACATTGTCCACATTTCCACCGCTGGTGGAGCAGCAGCGCTCTGCAAAGCTGCAGCTGACGGCCTGACAGCCTTTGGTGAAACCTGCCCGCAGTACCTGCTCCTTTCCGAGGAGAAATACAGCGGCGGATTCGAAGCTGCGAAGTATGTCTGCGCCCCTCCGTTGAGAAACGTCCATCACCAGCAGATACTCTGGCAGTATCTCAACAGCAGCAAACTGCATTCTATCGGCACCGACCACTGTCCGTTCTTTTACACGGGGCAGAAAGACATCGGCCGGGATAACTTTACCAACATACCCGGCGGCCTTCCCGGCATCCAGTCACGTGTGGCTTTGCTGCACACATATGGGGTGCTTGAAGGTCATATAAATCTGAACCAGTGGGTCGCATTGTGCAGCACCAATCCGGCGCAAATCTTCGGCCTGTATCCACAAAAAGGCACGCTGCAGCCCGGATCCGATGCGGATTTTGTATTGTTCGATCCGAATCATGAAACCACAATCACCCGCGAAAACCTTTCAGAAAATGTAGACTATTCCCCTTACGAGGGTTTCAAACTCAAAGGTTTGCCTGTGCAGGTACATGCACAGGGCAAACTGATTGCCAGCGACGGCAAATTCACTGGCACAGATCACACTGGTGAATTTATCCGAAGAACCGGATGAGACAGGAGTTGTAATGATAATTCTTCCCGACTGGCTGATCGTTTCTGCAATGGAACCACCAAAAAAAGAGTGGGGAATCCGGTTTGTAGAAAACACGATCACAGATGTTGCCCCGAACAGCGACCTGAGAGAGCGTTATCCTGATGACGAACTTGTGGAAGCCGGCGGGCAGGTGCTGTCACCAGGTTTTGTAAACGCTCACATCCACATCTACGGTGTACTCGCCCACGGTCTTCCGCTGGACAAGGCGCCTTCCGGTTTCTGGCCTTTCCTCGAAGACTTCTGGTGGCCGCTGGTGGAAGACCGGCTCGACCAGAACATGATCAATGCAGCCGCCGAGTACCGCTGTGCACAACTGCTCAACAGCGGTGTTACCAGCTTCTACAACTGCACCGAAGCGCCCAACGCCCTTCCCGGTGTGCTTTTTTCGCAGGCAGATGTTATTCGGCGGTGGGGGCTGCGCGGCATCCTTTCCTTTGAAGCCACACAGCGTGTCAGTGAGGAAAACGGGCAGCTCGGGTTGCGAGAAAATGCAGAATTCGCCCGCGCCTGTAAAACCAGTGAAGACCTGCTTGGAGGAATGATCTGCCACCACACCACATTCACCTGCTCCCCTGATTTTATCCAACAGGCATACCAGCATGCTGAAGAAGCAGAAGTGCTTCTTCATGCACATGTATCAGAAGGCACCTACGAACCTGAATATGCCTTGAAAACCTTCGGCAAGCGCACTCTGCAGGTCTATGAAGATCTGGGAATCACCGGGCCGAGGTTTATGGCTTCACAGTGTGTCCAAATCAATGAAGAAGAGATCGAAATCATCGCCTCCAGCGGAACCCGTATGAGCCACATGCCGCTTTCGAACTGCGAGGTCGGCGGAGGGATCGCTCCTGTGCCGCAGCTTGTTTCAGCTGGAACCAACGTAGGCCTTGGCAGCGACGGCTACATCGACGATTTCTTTGAGGTAATGCGCGGGGCTTTTCTTATCCATAAAGCCAACCTTCAGAATCCTCAGGTAATGCCGGCTGATCTTGTCTGGTTCCTTGCTACCGAAGGCGGTGCAAACAGTATTGGGCTTGAAAAAGTCGGGCGCATGGAGAAGGGCTGGCAGGCCGATATGCAGCTGATCAAACCATCACTGCCCACACCGATTGAAAGCCACAATCTTTATGACCAGCTGCTGCTGTACTGCAGCGCTGCCGATGTCCACAGTGTCTGGGTCGCCGGCAAGCAGAAAGTACGCAGTGGTTTGGTGGCTGGAGCGGATTGGGATCTGCTGCATGCACACACACGAGAAGCAGCCCGGAAACTATGGGCGATATCCTGACAGTTATTTATCTTGAGAAAAAGGTGAAACTTGATGACAGGAAAAACATTAAAAGGGTATGAAAAACCGCAGGCGGCCCGGTTCTACCGCCAGATGAAACTCATTCGTGAATTCGAACTGCGCGCCATTGAAGAACGCCGGAACGGCTTGATACCGGGTTTTATACATTCCTGCGTGGGGCAGGAGGCTACCGCTGTCGGTGCCTGCGAAGCCCTTACACAGGAAGATGTGATCACCAGTACCCACAGGGGCCACGGGCACCTGCTCGGCAAGGGCGGTGATCCGAAATACATGATGGCCGAACTGACAGCCCGTTCTGCAGGGTACTGCCTCGGCCGGGGCGGTTCGCTTCATATTTCCGATTTCAGCATCGGCATTCTCGGCGCCAACGGCATTGTTGGTGGAGGGTTTCCAGCAGCAGCCGGCGCAGCGCTTGCTTTTTCCATGCGAAATGAGAAACGCGTATCGCTTTCCTTTTTCGGAGACGGCGCCATCAACCAGGGCACCTTCCATGAAACAGCCAACATGGCTGGCTTGTGGAAACTGCCGGTGCTCTTTTTCTGCGAAAACAACCTCTACGGCGAGGGAACGCCTCAGCACAAACAGGCTCCGATCCGGGATCTCGCTGTCCGTGCGGAAAGCTACGGCTTCCCGGGTGTCATCGTCGACGGAACGGATGTCACTGCAGTGTACGAAGCTGTCATACAGGCACGGAAGCGGGCACTGGCCGGTGAAGGCCCCACGCTCGTGGAAGCCAAAACATACCGGTACCGCGGACATTATGAAGGTGACCCTATGGTCTATCGTGATCCGGCGGAACTGGAGGAATGGCGGAAAAAGGACGCAATCGAAACTTTCAGCAAACGCCTGCTCTCGGAAAAGGTCCTTTCCAAAGCGGAGATCGAGGACATCGATAAGGAAATTCAGTCTGTGCTCGATGAAGCCGTTGAATTTGCTGCCAACGCCCCCAAACCTGCAGCTGCCGAAGCACTGCAGGGTGTCTATGCTGACACACACGACAACAAGGTCTTTTAGGTGAAACCATGCGTGAGATAACTTATTCTGAAGCAATACGGGAAGCACTATCCGAGGAAATGCGGGCCAGCACCGACGTTTTCCTGATGGGCGAAGATGTTGGAACGTTTGGCGGTGTGTGGGGAGTATCGGCCGGGATGCTGGAAGAATTCGGCGAAGACCGGATACGAGACACTCCCATCAGTGAGGCTGCCATTATTGGTACCGGCCTCGGTGCAGCCATGATGGGTATGCGCCCTGTAGTTGAAATCATGTTTGGGGACTTCCTCATGTGCGCCGGTGATCAGATCGTCAACCAGGTGGCCAAGGCGCGTTTTATGAGCGGCGGGAAAGCGAATGTGCCGCTTACAATCCGTGTCACAACAGGAGCGCCCGGTTCTTCCGCTGCACAGCACTCACAGAGCCCCGAATCCTGGTTTATGAATATCCCGGGCATCAAAATCGTCACCCCTTCCACTCCTGCTGATGCCAAGGGACTGCTCAAAAGCGCCATCCGGGGAAACGATCCGGTGCTCTTCTTCGAACACAAGATGCTTTACGGCGACAGCGGACCGGTGCCGGAAGATACTGATTTTACAGTGCCGTTTGGCGAAGCAGCTGTCGTCCGCGAGGGCAGAGATGTTACGGTTATCGCTGTAAATCTCATGGTTAAAAAAGCGCTGGAGGCCGCTTCCATACTGGAAAAAGAAGGAATTTCCGTGGAGGTTGTGGACCCTCGTACACTGGTACCTCTTGATAAAGAGACTCTGATCCAGTCCGTCGCGAAGACAAACCGTGTGGTAATTGCCTCCGAATCACATTTGAGGAACGGGCCCGGTGCAGAAATCGCAGCTGTGCTGGCAGAGGACGCAGTCGAATTCCTGGACGGGCCGATAATCAGGGTGGGCGCGAAAAATGTCCCCCTGCCTTACAGCCCTGTTCTTGAACAGTTTGTCCTCCCTGATACAGAAGACATTCTGGACGCCGTTCGCACACTGGCTGCCTGAGGAAGGATTCTTTCATAATGATATTTACCGGATACCTTGATTTCTGGTTTACAGATGTGCCGCTGATTGAGCGGGTCGAAAAATTTGCCCGCCTGGGTGTGCATCATCTCGATGTTTGGTGCTGGCGCAGTGTACCCATGCACGAGCTCGCTGCTGCCTGCGAAAACGCCGGCTCACGCATCAACTCCACCTTCGACGAGGCCATGGGTTCGCTTGCCGATCCGGCAGACAATGAACTGACAATCCGTTCCTGGCAGGAAAGCCTGGAAATGGCTGTAAAGTACAATGTCGACCACCTGTTCATCTTCTCCAACCAGATAGACATAGTGGAAGGAAATGAATGGACCCGTCGTCTTTCGCGCAACCTTACAGAAGCCGAGCAGTACGCCAACCTCCTCGACCAGACAGAGCAGATTCTGAAACATGTAGAGCAGACAGATGTCGAGGTGTGGGTGGAAGGCCTGAACGAATTCCACATCCAGGGCGGCGTGCTCGTACACGACCACGAACTGGCTGCCGACTGGGTGCGGCGTATGGACCATCCGCAGTTCCGGCTCGCCTTCGACTGCTATCACCAGCAGCGTACTGCAGGCAACCTCATCCAGGGCCTTGAGGACTATAACGGCCTGTACCCCACCGTGCATGTGGGCGATGTTCCTACACGCCAGGAACCAGGCACAGGCGAAATCAACTTCAAAAATATTGCCCGCAAACTGCATGAATTGGAGTTTGACGGCTATATCGGAATGGAGTTCGCCCCTTCCGGTGATGAGACTCAGGTCTATAACAAGGTAAAGGAACTGTTTGAAAAAATCGACTGACGCAGATTGTGTTCAATGCGAAACAGAATCCGTATGAACACAGCATGTTGAAAGGAAAGGTATGGCAGAAGGAAAAACATACCAGGTGGTGATGCCCAAGCTCGGGATGATCATGGAGCAGGCAGTCCTCACTGAATGGCACAAGCAGGATGGAGAACCTGTATCAAAAGGCGAGCCGTTGTTTTCACTTGAAAGTGATAAATCAACGATCGAGATAGAATCTCCTGCAAGCGGCACCCTGCAGGTCCTTGTTCAGGCAGGTGAGACTGTACCTGTACTTGCACCTGTGGCGAATCTGCTGAATGCGCAGGAGAGCAGAAAGCCTGATGAGGGGGCCGCCCAGCCTTCAAGCCGGCTTGAGCCTCATAAAGCCGGTCAAAAAGGAATGCCTGCTGCAAAAACAGCCTCCGGTGTTTCAGCCTCACCCATGGCTCGAAGCCTGGCGAAAAAGAGCGGGTTGAGTCTTCAAGGGCTGCAGGGAACCGGTGTGCGCGGCATGATTGTAGCCGCTGATCTTCTTGCTGCTCCTGCCGTATCGTTCAAGGCGACACCGCTTGCCCGCAAGCTGGCCCGTGAACTTGGACTGCCTCTGGAAACCATCCCCGGCTCGGGGCCGGAAGGACGAATCGAACGAGATGACGTCCATGCTGCCGCTGCCGCCCGCCTGAAAAGCACCGCACCACCTGCACCGGCTTCAGCTGTTCCATCAGCGAAAGCTGGTCTGCCCCTGAAAGGAATGCGCGGTATTATCGCACAGCGCCTTACTGAGAGCTGGCAGGAACGTCCCCAGGTGACTCTTGTGACCGAATTGGACGTCAGCAAGCTTGTTCAAGCGAGGCGTGATTACCAGGAAAAAACCAGGAGCAAGATTTCCTACAATGCCATATTCACAGCAGCCTGTGCGAGAGCGCTTAAGGAATTCCCCGCTGTCAATGCCAGGCTCGACCCGGATGGATTGAAACAGCTGGATCACGTACACATAGGCCTGGCAGTCGACAGTGAGAACGGCTTGATGGTTCCTGTAGTAAGAGACGCCAATACACTTTCCCTTCCCGAGATCGAGGAAAAAATACTGTCACTGATTGAACGTACACTGGCAGGAACCGCGCTTCCAGACGAACTCAGCGGAAGCACATTCACCATCACCAACCTGGGTGCCTTCGGTATCGACGCATTTACTCCGATATTGAACCCGCCGGAAGCAGCGATCCTCGGTGTTGGGCGGATCCTGGCCCGGCCGGTAGTCATAGACGACACCATCGAAATTCGTGAGACACTCACACTCAGCCTGGTTTTTGACCATCGTCTGATCGATGGCGCTCCAGCAGCCCGCTTCTTGCAGCGATTGAGCGAGCTTCTGCAGCAGCCTGATCTAATGATCGGTTTTTAAAAATAAAAATCTAAGAATAAACCTGGAGGTACTTAATGAAGACCGTAGGATTTAAAGGAAGAGATTTTCTAGCGGAAACAGATTATTCTCCGGCGGAAATCAAAAGAATTCTGGAAGTTGCCGAAGAACTAAAACTGCAGAGAGATATGGGCATATACCATGATGATCTGCTGCGATCTAAAACGCTGTTTATGCTCTTCTACAACCAGTCTTTACGAACCCGCAATTCGTTCGAAGCCGGCATGACCCAGCTCGGCGGCCATGCCCACTTCCTCGACCCATCCAAGATCTACACCCCTGCCCTTGAGGGTAAAGAAGTCGCCTACAGTACGGAACGCGTCTCAGACGTTGCCCGCGTACTGCACCGCATGGGTGATGCCATTGCCATCCGATGCTACGGCGATCCAGTAGAGTGGGAATACGGCGGCGCCCACGCCCTGCTGCGGGAGTTCGCCCGCTGGTCCGATGCGCCCCTTCTCAACATGGAGGATGACATCTACCACCCATTCCAGGGGCTCGCAGATATGCTGACTGTTAAAGAGAATATGGGCGGATTCAAGGGTGTGAATTTCACCATGTCCTGGGCTTATTCTCCTTCAACGCATAAACCGCGCGCGGTACCACAGTCAGCGATTCTGTACGCTTCGATGATGGGCATGAATGTAACCCTTGCACACCCGGAGGGTATGGAACTCGATCCGGAAATCGTCAAACAGTGCGAAACGTACGCAGACAATGAAGGCGGTTCCTTCAGGATTACCCATGACTTCAAGGAAGGTTTTGAAGGCGCGGATGTTGTCTATCCAAAAGCCTGGTGCCCGACTGTTCTGTTCAAGGCACCGGTTGGAGAGGATGATGCTGAAAAGGCACAGAAAATTTTCGATGCCAACAAGGACTGGAAGTGCACATCAGAACTGATGGACCTGACCAACAAGAACTCCATCTACATGCACTGCCTGCCCGCTGACCGCGGCTACGAAGTAAATAATGACGTCATCGACAAGACAGAAGGACCCGGCTGGCGCTCGGCTGTGTATGATGAAGCTGAGAACCGGCTGCATGTCCAGAAGGCAGTTATGAGCCTCTTGATGTAGACGCTGTCTGAAAGAGTAGATATGAATATTAAAGATTCAGTTGTTCTGATTACTGGCGCAGCAGTGCGGGTCGGCCGCACTGCTGCACTCACCCTTGCAAAACACGGGGCAAATATCTCCTTCAGCTACTACCTGGACAATGAACCATGGCAGGAAACGCTGCAGGAAATCGAGGCACACGGTGTTCAGGCCCTCGCTGTGCAAACGGAAATCCGTTCGGCAGAGTCGGTGCAGAGCCTTGTTGATGCCACAATAGAAAAATTCGGGCGCATCGATATTTTGATCAACAACGCCTCTATCTGGCTGAAAGCTCCGTTTCTGGATATTACAGAAGAAGAATGGGACCTTGCTCTCGATGTAAACCTCAAAGGCCCCTTCCTGACCAGCCAGAAAGCCGCGCCGCACATGATGGAAAACGGCGGTGTCATCATCAACATCAGCGACCTGTCTGCATTCCAGGTCTGGCCAGAATATGCACATCACGCGGCGAGTAAAGCAGGTCTGGTTTCACTCACAAAAACCCTTGCTTTTGAGCTCGCACCGAAAATACGGGTAAACGCCATTGCACCGGGAACGGTATTGCTGCCAGAAAACCATTCGCCCGAAAAGCGCAAATGGGCAGAAGAGAATTCAGTTCTAAAAAGAGTGGGCAGTCCGGAGGATGTCGCTCGCTTGATGGTGTTTCTTATAGAAAATGATTTTACAACCGGAGCTGTTTATTTTGTCGACGGGGGACGATCCCTGGTCTGAAGTTAGGAGAATCATGAAAGTTTCCTTTGTAGTAAACGGTGAAGACGTCAGTGTCGATGTGCCGAAAAAAACCACACTGTTGACAATCCTGAGGAAATACCTTGGCCTCATGGGCACAAAAATAGGCTGCGAAAATGGCGACTGCGGTGCCTGCTCAGTCCTGGTTGACGGTGAATTGAAAAAATCCTGTGTCACCCTTGCCAGGCAGGTGGATGGATGCAGTGTGACTACGATTGAAGGGATCCATGATGGTAGTGGGGGGCCCAATGACATGCAAACTGCATTCATGGAGTACGGCGCCACGCAGTGCGGCTACTGCACTCCGGGTATGATCCTTGCTGCAGAAGCCTTGCTCTTGAAGAATCCCCACCCCACCAGGCAGGAAATCCGGGTCGCAATCAAGGATAACCTGTGCCGCTGCACCGGCTACCAGCAAATCGTGGACGCCATCGAAGCTGCAGCCGCAGACCGTGCAGCCAAAGGAGGCCATCATGACTGACGAATTGAAATTTGTCGGTAATCCCGATAACAAGGCTGTGGATGCGCTGGAAAAAGTGATGGGTAAAGCCCGCTATGTCGGCGATCTCGTGTTTCCCGGCATGCTGCACGCCAAACTGCTGACCAGCCCGATTCCCCACGGCCGCATTGTGAAGCTCAACACAGCTCCCGCTCTCGAGGTGCCCGGCGTGAAAGCCGTCCTCACCAGCGAAGACTTTGTTGACCACGGCGCCTGGGGGTGGCCCGTACGGGATATCTATGTACTTGCCTATCAAAAGGTGCGCTATGTCGGTGATCCGATTGCTGTAGTGGCTGCAGAAACACCGGAAGATGCTGAAGCCGGTGTGGAGGCAATTGAGCTTGAACTCGAAACGCTGCCGGTCGTATCCGATATGACCCGCGCCCTCGAAAAAGAAACGCCGCTCATACCACTTACCCCACCATTAGGCAAAGGAAACCTGGCTGACCATTTAATCGTTCGCAACGGCGATCCACATCCGCTGCTTAAAAAGGCTGATGTGAAACTCAAGAGATCCTACCACCTCCTTCATCAGGAACATGCCTATCTGGAGACTGAAGGTGTAGTTGCCATCCCGCAGCCGGACGGCGGTGTTACCGTTTTTGCCAACAACCAGAGCCCTTTCATCAACCGCGACACTGCTGCCGAAGTACTCGGCCTGAGCACAGAACTCGTTCGTATTATTCAGCCGCCTGTCGGTGGATCGTTCGGAGGCAAAGATGACCACGTCTACCAGTTCACCGCCCAGGCGGGCAAACTGGCCATTCTCACCGGTAAACCGGTGAGCCTGATCCTCGACCGCAAACAGTCTTTCCACACCTCCTACAAGCGCCAGGGCTCCGTCGTTACGCTCGAAGTCGGCGCCGATAAGGATGGGAACCTGCTGGCCGGTCATGGCGATATGGTAATGGACAGCGGCGCGTATGTCTCCATGACGACCCTGGCGGGGTTCCGGGCGAGCATGCATCTCCTCGGTACATACCGCTACCAGGCTGCCACTGTCGATACCGACGTGGTATACACCAACAATGGATACTCCGGTGCTTTCCGCGGTTTTGGCAACACACAAGCTGCTGCCGCCTCTGAAATGTTCATTGATGAACTGGCTGCCGAGTTTGAAAAGGACCCGATCGACTTCCGCCTGCAAAACTGCATTGTCAAGGGTAACAAAGCATTCACCGGCAACACCATAGCGCACGATGCCGGTCTGATTCGCAGCCTGGAATGGGTCAGGGAACACAGCGGCTGGGAAAAGAAGCGCCGCTCCTTCGCCGGTCAGACGAAAGGAAACCTGCGCCAGGGTATCGGCGTGGCCTGCTACTTCCACGGCAGCGGCCTCGGCGGAGAAGGCACCGACTATGCCCGTGCCACAATAACCATCGAGCGTGACCACACAATCACGCTGCAGTCTGGCCTGACAGATTACGGCCAGGGAAGCCGTACGGTGTTTACCCTGATCGCAGCGGAAGTGCTCGGTGTGGATCCGAAGCAAATTTATATGCTGCGCCCGGATACCCAGACAGCGCTGGAATCCGGTCCCACCGTCGCATCCCGCGCCTCGATTGTCGGAGGCAACGCCACACGTATTGCCACTGAAAAACTTGAAAATGTACTGCGGCTTGCAGCTTCAGACAAGATGGACTGCAGTGCAGAGCAGATACACCGGCAGGGCGACAAGTTTATCGGCCCGAATGAGGAACCGATGAGCTTCAACGATGTTGTCGATCATGCCTTTGAAATCGGTCTGCAGCTTTATGCCCAAGGATACTGGCAGATCCCGGAAATCCACTGGGATTTCGAAACCGGAACCGGTATTCCATACTTCACCTACAGCTACGGCGCACAGGTCGCGCAGGTAGAAGTTGATATCAACAGCGGGTCTGTACGGGTGGAACATATATGGGCAGCCCATGATGGTGGAAAGATCATCTTTCCCAAAGGTGCTCACGGACAGCTTCTGGGCGGCATTGCCCAGGGCATCGGGTTCGGCCTTATGGAAGGTTTTGAATTTATAGACGGTTACCCGCAGAGCAAGGATTTTAAGACCTACCATATTCCCAATGCACTCGAAGTGCCGGAAATCGAGACACACTTCATCGAATCCCGGCTTGAAGAAGGCCCCTTCGGCGCCAAGAATCTGGCTGAACCCGTGATGATTGCCACCGCACCCGCCATCGCCAATGCTGTTTTCCATGCCACTGGAGTACGAGCCTGCCAGCTGCCCATCCGGGCTGCCTGGTTGAAGGAGCAGATTGCAGCAAATGCGTGAAAATGCGGCGTCGGATCTGCTGATCTACAACGTCGCGCTGCTCAATAACGGGCAGTGGCTTTCTCCCGCGTATCTGGCGATCAGAGAGAATTCGATAACAAACCTTGCAGCCGGGCACCCATCGGAGGAACTTCTGTCCTCCAGCTCGCAGGTGATCGATGCCGCCGGCCTTGCCGCCCTCCCAGGCCTCACCAATGCACATACACATTTGAGCCAGGTGTTCATGCGCGGGCTTGCGGGCGGCCGTCCACTGATGCCGTGGCTGCAGGAATTGATCTGGCCGCTGCAAAAGTCACTTTCTGCAGAAGATACACACCTGGCAGCGCTTCTCGGTCTTGTCGAAAATCTGCACTGTGGTGCCACTCATGTAGTCGACAACCACAAGATCACTGCCACACCAGCCCATACGGACGCAGTATTAAAAGCTGCCGAAAAAATCGGCCTGCACTTCACGCTTGCCCGCGGCTGGGCGGACAAAGGAAAGAACCCGGAACCAGCTGAGGCTGTTCTGGAAGATCTGCAGCGGTTGTATACCGCCTGGAAGGATCATCCCTTTATCACAATTGCAAACGGCCCGCTCGCTTTATGGCGCTGTAATGAGCATACAATCCAGGAAACACATGCCCAGGCATTGGAAAATCAAGCCTTCACCCATTTCCACGTTTCAGAAAGCAGCCGTGAAGTGGAGCTGTCTATCGAAGAATACGGCCTGAGGCCGGTTGACTGGCTTTTTAAAATCGGTGTTCTCGATCTGCATACCCAGGTTGTGCATGCGGTCTGGCTCGAACCTTCCGAAATAGGCCACATAGCTGATTCCGGGGCATGTGTCATTCACTGCCCTGTGAGCAACGCTGTACTGGGATCAGGGACCGCACCTGTAGCAGCTTTCACAGAGCAGGGAATTCCCATCCTGCTTGGCACAGATGGCCCTGCCAGCAACGACACACAGGATATATGGGAGACATTAAAAGCTGCTGTTTGCCTGGCGCGCATCACCAGCCTGGACGCGACCATTCTGCCGCCTGCACAAGCGCTCTCCATGGCACTGGCCGGCAGAACACTGCTTGAAGGCGGCGAGGCCGACTTGATCCTGGTCGACGTTTCCCACAGCCGCGTTTCTCCTGTACACGATATGACCTCCGCCCTTGTGCTCGGTACACACGGATCGGATGTATCTGCTGTCGTTTCCGGAGGAAAACTCCTGATGAAGGATAAAAAGATTCTTGTGCTGGATGAAGAAGCCCTTCTCGCTGAAAGCAGAGATGTTGTCAGATTCTTAAGAAAAAAGGCAGGTCTGGATTAAATGGATTCAAGGGAACTCGTTAAGCGTATTCTAAACCACCAGCCGGTGGACCGCATCCCCCTGTATGATTCCTACTGGAATGAAGTTGTCAGAGACTTTCACAATCAGGGCATCCCTAAAGAAGTTCGGCTTGAGGACTATTTTCAGCTTGATTTCGATATGTTCTGGTTCGAACAGGACTTCCAGCTCCCCGGAAAAATCCTCGAGGAAAACAATGATTCCCGGATTGAAACGGATGGATGGGGAACAACGAACAAGGTCTTCAAGGAGTCACAATCCACACCAGGGTTGATCGATTTTGCCGTAAAGAGCCGCGATGAGTGGGAGCATACCTACAAGGAAAAACTCATTTACGGGCCAGGCAGGATCGAATGGGAAAACTTACAGGCAAGATATGAAAGTATGCGGGAAGCGGGAAAATTCGTGGTTCTTTCCATGCTCGATCCTTTCGAGTGCACATGGCATATTGTCGGGCCTGAAAACCAGTTCATGATGCTCGTCACCGAACCGGATTGGTTAACAGACATATATAACAGCCATACAACCCTGATAGAAGATGCCTGGCGGGACCTGCAGT
>Ga0272441_10003292_pt1 | contig 30895 bp, 33 predicted proteins | sample SSMProp6N_FD_193582 | JGI IMG/M metagenome (GOLD analysis project Ga0272441, IMG submission 193582) | Marine sediment archaeal communities from Little Sippewissett salt marsh, Falmouth, MA, United States - SSM-Prop-6N | ecosystem: Environmental > Aquatic > Marine > Wetlands > Sediment ... | reverse complement strand
GTCGAGGACGGCGTAGACGTCGTGGCCGCTGACGTCGATGACGTTCCAGCCGAAGGAGCGCCACTTCTCCGACACCGGCTCAACGGACTTCACCTGCTCCGTCGTGCTGGTGAGCTGGTACTGGTTCCTGTCGACTATGGCGACCATGTTGTCGAGGCCGTAGTGGGCCGCCGTCATGGCGGCCTCCCAGATCTGGCCCTCGTGGAGCTCCCCGTCGCCTAGGACCGCGTAGATCCTGTGCTGCGCCTCGTCCATCTTGGCCGCCAAGGCCATGCCCACCGCCACGCTGAGGCCTTGGCCCAGTGAGCCAGTGGCCACGTCGACGCCCGGCGTAACGGTGTCGGGGTGGCCGTGCAGCCGGCTGCCCAGCTCCCTCAACGTGTAGAGTTCCTCCTCAGGGAAGTAGCCGGCCTCGCTGAGCACCGCGTAGAGGGCAGGCGCGGCGTGACCCTTGCTGAGTACGAGCCTGTCCCTCTCCGCCCAGTCGGGGTTCTTCGGGTCGTGCTGCATCTTCATGAAGTAGAGAATTACCAGGATGTCCACTATGCTCATGCTGGCGCCCAAGTGGCCGCTGCCCGCCTCTGCCACCATCTGGAGGACCTTCCTCCTTATGTCCTTCAGCAGCTGGCCCAGGGGCTTTACCCCGGATTTGGTCTGGACCAGATCCCCCGCCAGTATGGCCTCGTCCTCGGTCGTGAGATTCGTTACGAACATGCCGAGCTCGGTGAGCTCGACCCCCTTGAAGCGGGGAGGCTCCCCGTAGTCGATGAGCTTCAGGCTCCTTAGCGCTTGGGCGTGGAACCGCAGCTCCTCCATGGGCACGTTGTACCTGCGGCTCACCTCACGTAGAACAGAGGTGAGGGAGGTAGGAACCATGGGTACGTTTGTCAGTATGAGGACTTGGTCCTTGGATATGGTTCGAAGAACTATTCGGCGTAGATCTTCAAGCTGGCTCTGGTTTAGCGAAATTGGCGCATTGATGACACCACCGAATGTACGCCTTCAACTGTGTCTCAGCATATAAGATTATTGGGTGGGAGGAATTACCTATTCCGTTTGTAATCAGTCCAGTTGGGTGGCCTCGAAATCGGTGACCGTGTCCAGCTGCTCGGCTCGTTTAACGAGGTCCCCCAGTTCCCCTATCACGAGTTCGCCGTAGGCGTTCCAGACCCCCGAGACCTCGTCGTGGTGGAGTTCGTCCAACGCGTTTAGGTTGACCTGGGCGCCTATAACCTCGGTGAGCTTCTTCAGCGACCCCGGCACGTCCTTGATCCTCGCCCTTATGTGGACGAGGCCGCTGTCCGGGGGGAAGAAGTCTATGAACATCGCCCTTATCCTGGGCCACGCCTTCACCACGGCGTGCTTCGCCCTCCTCACCTGCGCCTCCGCGGCCTCGCCGGAGACCACCCTCACCCAGTCACCCTCGTCCGCTTCAACCAAGTAGGTGGCTGAGAGATTGAACGAGACCGGGAACAGCTCAGTTATCTCCCTGCTGGTAACGAAACCGCCCATGTCGCTGATCTCGGCCATCACCTCGTCCGGCGAGGCTCCCGAGTCCGCGAAGTCTACGAGGAACTCCGATACCCAGATGTTGCTGAACCCGAAGGCGCCCCCAGTCAAGATGTTGAGCCCCCTCTCGCTGAACAGCTCGGTGACGTCTGCCAGGCTACCCCTGACGTCCGTCAGGAACATCCTGAAGTAGCTCACCGTCGAGGTAAGCCGGAGGGGCGAGAGAAGCAGCCTGCCCGTCTCTGGCTCCATGTATCCGAAGAGGGTCTGCCCTGGGAAGACCCCTATCACGCCGCCGACCTTCGGCGGTATCCTGATGCTCCAGCCCCTGTCGGTGAACTCGACATTTGAGTGTTCGCAGACGATCATGGCTCAACATACCGCGTGGTCAGATAAATGGTTTTCAACCGGCGGCGCTGATAAACCTTTTACAGGCAAGAATCTAGAGACCGGATGGGAGACGTTGAAGCACATAATCCTTGACACGGACCCCGGCGTAGACGACGCCCTGGCCTTCCTCCTCGCGTTCGGCAGCCCGGAGCTGAAGGTGGAGGCCGTCACCACGGTCGCTGGGAACGTCAGCCACGAGAAGGGCCACAGGAACGCCAAGCAGCTATTGGAGTTTCTGGGGAGGGATGACGTCCCGGTCTGCCGGGGCGCCGAGAGGCCGCTGGTGAGGGGGCTCAGGCACGCCGAGGGTGTCCACGGCGAGACCGGCCTCGGCGGCGCCTCCCTGCCCGAGCCCCGGATGAAGACAGACCACAGGAGTGCAGTCCAGGTGATCCACGAGAAGGCCGAGGAGCTGGGCGGGGAACTCACCCTCGTCGCCGTGGGCCCCCTCACAAACGTCGCCGCCGCTCTGGTCGCCGACCCAGAGCTGCCGTCGAAGGTGAACGGCCTTGTCATTATGGGTGGCGCATACGGCCTAACGCCCTACGGGCACGGGAACGTCAGCCCGGTGGCGGAGTTCAACGTCTGGCACGACCCGGAGGCGGCGAAGATAGTGTTCAACAGCGGCGTCCCCATGGTCTGCGCGGGCCTCGACACCACGACCCACCCTGATTACCGCATGAGCGTTGAGACTTTCAGGGAGATAGAGGCGATGGACACCAGACGGTCTCGGCTCGTGGCCGACCTCTGCAGGGGCATAGTGGAGCGTTTCGAAGGGTTCAACCTCCACGACCCCATGGCCGTGGCATACCTCGTCGACCCCACGATCTTCAAGACGAGGAGATGCAGGGTGGACGTGGAGACCTGCGGGGAGCTGACCAGAGGCATGACCGTCGTCGATAGACGCCACGGCAGGATCGTGGAGGCGGACGCCGAGGTCATCGTGGAGGCGGACGCCGAGCGCTTCCACAGGCTCATAATGGAGAGGGTGGTCGAGGGACGTGGCGGTTGACCTCATCTGCTGCGGCGCCATAAACTGGGACATCAACCTTTTCATGGATAGGCTACCCCGCACCGGCGAGGAGGTCCCTGTCAACGAGATACAGCGTGTCTCGGGGGGCACAGCCGCCAACGTCGCGGTGGCGGCGGCTCGGTTGCTGGGGCCCGGACGCGTTGCCTTCATAGGGGCGCTGGGGGAGGACCCCATCGCCGAGCAGCAGATAGGCATCCTCGGGGAGGAGGGCGTCGATTTCAGCGGCATACTAATAGTCCCCGGCGAGGAGTCGGGGCAGGCCTACATAAGCATAGGCGCTGACGGCGCCAACGAGATACACACCTACTTTGGCGCCAATCTGAGGATCAAGGGCAGCCACTTCCGCGACAGGGAGCGCCTCAGTCTCATCAAGGACGCCAGCGTCTGCGTTATAATGGATCCTCCTCTGGAGGCCGCGGAGGCGCTCGCCGCCGCCTGCAGGGAGAACGGCGTCGCCGTCATGTGGGACCCCGGGGTCTACTCGGAGCACGGGCTGGAGACCCTACTGCCCACCCTGAGCAACACCGACTACTTCATACTGAACCACTTGGAGTACGAGAACCTGCTGGGCACCAGCGACCCGAGGCGGGTGATGGAGAGGCTGGACCGGCACGTCGGCGGCGTCAAGGCCATAATCAAGCAAGGCGCGGAGGGCTCCACTATTTGCTTGGGCTCCACAGGGGCCACGGTTTCCATGGAAGCCGTGCCCCTGGAGGAGCTGGGGCTCAGGGTGGTGAACACGGTGGGATGCGGCGACGCCTTCATCGGCGGCTTCGCCTCCGCCAAGGTGGAGGGGCTCGACGACGTCGAGGCGCTGAGGCGGGCGAGCGCGGCCGGCGGCTTCAAGGCCACCCGGAAAGAGACCCGGGGTGGGCCCACGGCGGGGGAGCTGAGGGGGCTGCTGGAGAGCTGGAGGGCTCTCCGACCCGGGTCAAGGACCGGTGATTAAGGTTATAAAACCCCAGCCCCTGTTCCTAGTAGCATGAAGCACTTTCACTACACCGAAATAGAGAACCTGGATGTGCCTGAGCCTGCTGAAAAAGTCAAGATCAGGTGGCTCATCAACGAGGAGACCGGCGCCCCCAACTTCGCCATGAGGCGTTTCGAGGTGGCGCCGGGCGGCAGCACGCCTTTCCACACTCACGATTGGGAGCACGAGGTATACGTGCTGGAGGGAGACGCCGTCGCGGTCTCCAAGGACGGGGAGACGGCCATCGGCCCGGGCAGCGTCCTGCTCGTGGAGCCCGACGAGGTGCACAACTTCAGGAACACGGGCGACAAGCCCCTCGTGTTCCTCTGCTTGATACCTTTCCAGAAATAGCTTTTCCAGGTTTATTTACCTGTTTTTAGCTCTATTTTTCCATTGACTCCCGTAAATTTACTGGGAATCCATATTCCTTTTTAGTAGTACTCCGCGTTGAGAGAACGAAGAACATGAATCGCGGATATTCCTCTAGAACTGTAAACCATGTTTGTAGGGGTGCCCTATACACTCTAGGTTATAGGGCATATCCGCCGAACGATTGTCTCAGTAGGGGTCGATATTGAAAAGCAGGCGATCTAAGCTCGAAATATACCTAGATGTGCTCAAGGTGATCAAGGAGGGCACGAAGAAGCCGACACGTATCATGTACGGCGCCAACCTTTCATGGAAGCTGCTGCAGGGCATACTATCCTCTATGGTTTCCCAGGATCTAATTCTTGAGGTCGACGCGTCACAGTCGAAGGACAAGCGGACAAGCAGGTACTACGAGATCACCCCGAAGGGTGACAGCGTTATCAGGTACTTTGATCGCGCCAAGGGTCTCATCGAGATAGATGAGCCGGACTTCAACCCCCTCCAGATTGCCCGGGGACGGTAAAGGCCCCCCAATTTTTTAATAAAACATGATGGACTAGAGTTCCAGTTTTCCACCGTACTCGTCGCCGTGGAACAGCTCTTCGAAGGCTTTTCGTCCGCGGGGCTCAGGCTTCTGGTCCGGGACCCCTATGGGCAGGAGGCAGATCACGTTCATTTCCGCCGGTATCCCCAGGAGCCTCTTCACCTGTTCCTCGTTGAAGGCGCCTATCCAGCAAGTGCCGTACCCCAGCTCCCAAGCGGCCAGCACCATGTGCTCCACCGCCGTCATGACGTCGCGCTCGGCCCAGCGCTCGTAAACCTCCGGGTTCTTGGGGTCCATCCCCAGCGCCGCGACTATGACACCCGCGTCGCTTACCCACGTCTGGTTGCGGGCGGCGACTCCGAGCCTCTTCCTCAGCTCGGCGTCCCTGACTACGACGAACCTCCACGGCTGCCTGTTTCCGGCGCTGGGAGCCAGCCGGGCAGCCTCAAGTATCTGTTTGAGGTGCTCGTCGGGGACCGGCTGTGGCTTGTACCTCCTCACGCTTCTACGGGTCTCGATGGCTTCAAAGACGTTCATTGCACCGGAACAAGTGGAACGACGCGATTTAAACCAAATCGAGATCTTGGGCTCAGCTTTTATCCTAGACGGCTTAGATCAACCCATGAAAGGCATGAGGATAGCAGTAGCGAGCTTCAGCCATGAGACCCTCACCTTCTGCCCCGAGATCAGCACCCTCGAGGCTTGGGAGGCGGGCGGCATAAGGTACGGCCCAGACGCCCTAGACACCGAGGGGGAGGGCAAGGGCTACATAACCGGCTACAAGGAGGCGGCCGATGGTCAGGAGGACGTCGAGCTCGTCGGCATACTCCGAACGGGCTGGCCCAAGCTGACAGGGTACGGAAGCTGGATCACGACGGAGGCTTTCGACGTCATCATGGGACGCATAGTGAGCAGGCTGGGGGAGCAGGTGAGCGGGGAGGGGGTAGACGGGGTGTTGCTGGCGCTGCACGGCGCCATGGCGGTGACCAACGTGCCTCGCCCTGAGGCCGAGATCGTGCGTAGGGTTCGTAGGGTTGTGGGCGACGTCCCCATTATGGTGACCTTCGACCTCCACGCCAACGAGGACGTGGAGATGGCCAACGCGGCCGACGCGGTGTTCATACTCAAGACCTACCCTCACCTCGATAGCCATGACATCGGGTTCACAGCCGCGACGTGCATGATAGAGACCGTCAGAGGCGAGTTCAGGCCGGAGATGGCGTTCAGGAAGCCCGGCGTCGTCAGCGCGAGCATCTTCCAGGCCTCCGAGTTCAACCCCATGAAGAAGGTTTACGACAGGTGCCGGGAGTGGGAGGGGAGGGGCGTCTACTGCGCCTCCGTGGCACCCGGGTTCGCGTACGCCGACGTGCCGGACCTGGGCGCCAGCGTCTTCGTGGTCACGGACGGCGACAGGGGGCTGACCGAGGAGGCGGCTCAGGACCTCCACGAGCTAGTGTGGAGCCTCCGCGAGGAGCTGACTCGGAGCCTGCCAGGGGCCAACGAGGGCGTCGCCGAGGTCATCGAGATGGTGGAGGCTGGGAAGAAGCCGGTGGTCATTGCGTACCACGACGACAGGCTGGGGGACGGTACCCACGTGCTCAGGGAGCTCCTGGATCAGGGGGCCGTGAACTGGTGCAGCACGGGCATCGCCGACCCTGAGGTGTTGAAGATGCTGGAGGAGAACCACGAGGTGGGGGACACGGTGACCGTGGAGATCGGCGGCTGGCTTGACCCCATCAGCGGCGACCCGGTGGAGGTTACGGGGGAGATCGAGTTCCTCGGCGGCGCAGAGTGGGTGGAGACCGGCCCCATAGGCAGGGGCGCGCACGAGAAGGTAGATCTGAGGGCTTCCCTGGACCTTGGGGAGAACAGGCACGTCGTGATCACCGAGAGGCTTTCGGCTCCCATGAGCGCAGACCCGTTGAAGGCGCTGGGCTTGGACGTGGACGGTTTCGACATCGTGGAGCTCAAGAGCAGGGTCCACCACAAGGCGTGGTGGGACACGTGGAGCGCCGTGGACTACCCGGTGGACCCGCCGGGGCTGGGTCCGGCCGACCTCACCATACTGGAGTATAAACACATGCGATGGGACGCTTTTCCGATTGGAGGTAAGTACAGAAAAACAAGCACCCGCAATGTTTCTTAATGCTCCATGTTGAACAGTAGCTAAAGAGATGCTAGGATACTACGAGTTCCTCGGGCTCCTCTGACGAGGACTCCCTCGGCTGGGTGAGCTCCTTTTCCACTCTCAAGAAACAGTGAACTATGGAGGACTCTTTGTTCAATGCGTAGAGCTTGGCTCGCCCTATTTTCCGGGTTACCTTGACGGCGTCTTCCTCCAGGAGAATGGGCAGGTACTCGTAGAGGGTACGCTTGGCCATGCCTATGGCCTCCATGATCTCCTTCCGGGAGAAGTCGTGGTTAGGATTATCCAGGAAGAAGTCCAGTAGCCGTAGCTGAGGGGAGGCGCCGAAAACCTTGAGAAAGACAGAGCTATGCTCTTCACTGTAGAGTGAGGCCATGCATCGCACCGTACCAACCAAGGGTGAGAAGGTATATAAATGTGTCACCTTTAAAGGTGTATCAAGTGAACCGTTATGGCTCCCCGTGACATGAGCCCCGAGGAAATCAAGGCCGCGGTGTGCTGGAGGCTTCGGAGGCGTGACTGCTGGGGGGCCAAGTACCTTCCCGTGGACGCCTTGGTGAGCTGGCTTGGGCGGCAGGTCAGGAAAGACGGGAAGAAGGTCCAAGCGGCCATAGATGAGCTGATAAGGGAAGGTCTCCTGCTACCTCACAAGAAGAGGCGCACTGTCTCCCTGAATCCCCATAGAATCCATGATATTGATGCCCTCCTCGAGGGATACCTTTGACTCCTCAAATTCCCCCTAGAGAAGTGAGTGTGAGTAACTCTGTCTCCTAGGCGGCGTTTCAGGGCCAATTGTTGCGCGCACAATATCTAAAGAATAATCCTCTGATGAACGTCCTTCACTAATAATGGCATGATGATGCGTTACTCCACCGGGGGTAGTGCAGGGAAGGGTTGCCTGTCACTCGACTTTCACGGCGAACCTGAGCACCGCCAGCGCCGCGAAGTTGATGGCTATGGCCACGTTGAAGACGTTGCCGAAGCCCATCAGCTCGGCTAGGTAGCCCGCCACCACGGGGGCTATGGCGCCGACTATGCTGCCTGGGAGGAAGAACAGGGCGTAGCCCAGCCCCCTCTGTCTCCGGGGCGTGAGCTTGGCCATTATGGCGCTCCGAGGCGCCATGCCCAGGGTGTTGGTGAAACCGTAGGCGACGTAGAGCGCGGTGAAGGCTGTGTTGCCGGGTATGTTGAAGCTTAGGGCGAGGAGGGTGAACGCGGCGAGGAGGGCTGTCTGCAGCCAACGTTTGTCGCCGTGTCTGGCGGCCATGTAGCCGCCGATGGGTGCGGCCAGGAGCCCTGTGAGGGTGGTGGCGCTGCTTATGAGGGAGGCGAGGGCGATGTCCATGCCCCTCACGTCCTGGAGGTAGAGGACGAGGAAGCTGGCTATCATGCTGCCTCCCATGCTGCGGAGCGCGGAGTATGTGAGGAACATGATGAGGCTCGTGGTGAGGAGTTTCTCCGAGTCGCCTTCCTCCTCGGGCTCCCCGTCGTTGAGCAGCTTCTCCTCGGGGGTCTCCTCTTTGATGAAGAGCACTATGGCGATGCCCAGTATCATGGGTACGGCGAGGACCAGGTAGACCTGTCTCCACTGCCAGGCCAGTACGCCGACGAGGATGCTTACGGTCAGTGGCCCCATGGCGTGGCCGAGGGTGCCGCCGGCGCCGTGGAGGCCCAGGGCCTTGCTTCGGTCTCGGGGTTTGAACTGTTTGGTGGTGTAGCTGTAGCTGGCGGGGTGGTATATGGTGGTGTTTATGTAGACGAGGCTTATGGCGGCCACCAGCATCACCGGGTTCCGTGCAACTCCTGCGAGTATTGCGCCGGCGGCGGCGAACGCGAAGCTGAGGAGGAGCATCTTCTTGCTGCCTATCCTGTCGGTGAGGAGGCCTGTAGGTATGGCGAGGAGGGCCTGGCAGAGGGGCGGTATGGCGGCTATGAGGCCGAGTTGCTGGAGGCTTAGGCTGAACTCGTCTCTGAGGAGGCTGAATATGGCTGTGTGGATGCCGCCGAATACGTGGGTTAGGGTGTGGGTGGCGGCCATGGCTACGAGGCCGTAGTTCAGTAGCTTGGTGGTGTTGTCTTGTTTTTCTTCCATGCTTGGCTCCGGTATAGGAGGTTGGCTGGTATTTAAAATTGGTTAAGCGGCTTTGTTTCGTGTGGGTTGGTATTATGGGAATTTTTTTGTTAGCCGACGTTGAGGATGTTTAACAGTATGTTGGCGGATTTCCCGAGGATATAGGTGAGTGCGGCAAGGACAGCCCCGCCTGTCACGAGCTCGGTGACCTTGTCTCTGACGTTGACCTCTGCGGCGATGGCTGCGAGGCTGCCGGCCACGGCCAGCAGGGTGAAGGTTATGAGTATGGACGCGACTATGCTGACGTTTATGGGGAGGCCGAGGAGGTAGGGGGTGAGGGGGAGGAAGGTGCCTATGGTCTTGAATACGCCGGCCCAGGCGGCGCTCTGCATGGGGTCGGGGAGGGCGCCTTTGATGCCGTACTCCTCCTCGGCTATGATGGACTCGATGAGGTTCTTCTCCCGGGCCTCCTCTGCGATGAGGGTGGCCAGCTCCTCGGTGTAGTTGCGTCTGAGCATGTGTTTCTTGACGCGGTCGGTGTAGGCTTCGGGGGCGCAGGTGCAGGTGGCCTTTATCCTGTCGAGTATGTCCTGGTTGAGTCTGCGGCTGGTTCTGCCGAAGTAGTAGAACCCGACGACGGTGTTGAGGGCGCTGGTTATGCCGACGATTAGGCCGGTTACGCCGATGGCCCGGGGGTCGGTGTAGACGCCTGAGAGGCCGATGGCGGTGGAGAGGACGAGGACGAGGCCGCCGCTGGTCTGGGTGAATATGGTGGCGGTCTTTCCTATGAAGAACCTGAAGTCGGCCTCGTACTCTGTGAACTCCTCCTCGTGAGCCAACTCGGCGATGAGGAACCTGGTGACGCCGTTGCGCTCCTCCTGTGAGAGGCCGCCTGAGCCGAGGACGGTGGCGTAGCTGTGCATCATCCGTCTCTCCCCGGACTCCAGGAGCTTGAGGGTGAGGCCCAGCCCCAGCAGCCCGTAGATGAACGCCAGCGAGTCCACGTACAGCATGCTGATCTTTACCTCGTCTGGGTTCTGCCCCCTTCTCTCTAGGAAGCCTGCCCAGAACTCGGCGTGGCCATGCTCGGCGGCCGCGAACTCCTCCAGCTTACCGGATATCTCTCTGCCTCTGTATTTTTCGGCGAGCCTCGTGTATATGGCCGCGGCCATCAGCTCAGACTTTAACGCGTTTCTAGCCATCTCAGTTATATGGGTCTCGGTTAGAGCATGTTGCTGGGGCATTTCGATGAAAATTTTTTCTGATACAGTAAAAGGATTTGCCTTCATCCTTTCTGTAAATTAATAAAATGTGAAAATTAATTATGATTTAGGCTTTGTGTAGCTATACCCGTTCCTGAGCGTCTTGGGGATCAAAATTTCCGAGGCGTCACTATACCATGCAAACCACTAAAAGTTAGCTAAAGGTATTCTCCGATGTAACAACGGATAGACGGTGCACCATACGTTTAATCGGGAAAAATACTCTGACACCATACTCGTCCTCGGCGTGGTGCAGTTCATCGAGGCGTTGGCCTTCTTCCTACCCCAATCGTTCTATCCCATGTACATCACCTCGCTGGGAGGGACGGTGGCCTCAGTCGGCCTCTTCATATCGGCCTTCACCCTCTCCTCCGCCGTCTTCTCCCCCACCATCGGGAAGCTGTCGGATCGCCTGGGAAGGAAACGGCTCATCCTCTGGGGCCTAGCCGGGGACATTGTCTTCGGCGCGTTGACTGGCTTGGCGCCGTCCTGGCGCTGGCTCCTCGTCGTGAGGATACTCAACGGAGCCCTCAGCGCAGCCGCCACGTTACCCACGGAGGCCCTCATCATCGACTCAGTGCCCAAACACGGCAGGGGTGAGATAGTGGGCTTCACGTCGGCCTGCGCCATGGCTGGGAGATGGACCGGGCCCGTGTTCGGCGGGACCATCCAGTACGCGTTCAACTCGCTTGGGTTCAGCCTCGCAGACAGCTACCGAGCCCCCTACTTCGTGGACTCGTTACTCGCCGCCCTAACGCTCGCCCTGGTCTCCTGGAAGGTGACAGACATAAATACGGGGAAAACCGAGACGGCGAAGACCGTTAAAAAGAGGATAGCTTTCACCGCCTCCATGAAGGCGATGATGTTCTTCGCGTTCACGTACGGGGGCGCCATAGGCTTGACCATGCCCTTGACGGCGCTCCTGTACTCCGACAAGTTCGGGGTCAAACCCATAGCCATCGGCGCCATAATAAGCGCAACCGGCCTCATAGGGATGGCCGCGAGCCTGATGGCCGGCCGGGCATCTGACAGGATGGGCAGGAAACCCGTGCTAGCCCTAGGTGAAGGCCTCGGCCGCCTGATGGGGTTCCTGCTGCCGTTGATGCCCAGCGTCAACCTGACCGCGTTAACCCATTTCTTCAGGAAGACGGGTTTCAGCGTAAGCAGACCCGCCATAGACGCGCTGAAGGCAGACGTCTCTCCCATGGAACACAGAGGCGAGTACTTCGGGTACTATCAGACCGCGTACAGGGTCGGCGACATAACCTTCCCCATAGTAGGGACGTACCTTTACGCCACCTACTTTTCCTCCAGCTTCAACGTGGCTTGGTTCCAGGTGCCTGGGTATGCGTTACCCTACATTCTCAGCTCATCCCTGGGTCTTCTAGGGCTGCTAGCGGTCCTCTTCTTCGTGGAGTCTAGAAAAAATTAGGATACCGTCGTGAACAGGCGTAGCGGCATGGTTTTCTTTTTATTTGGTGCTGGTATGGGGTTCTTGATGTTCAGCTTCGTGGACGCCTTCAGGGACAGCGAAACCGCCAAGAAGATCATGAAGCTAATCGAGGAGCTGGCAGGCGACGACAGAAGGTACCGGATCGTCCACGTCTGCGGCACCCACGAGGACACCATCACCAAGTACGGCGTCCGCAGCATGCTCCCCCGGAACGTCGAGGTCCTCATGGGCCCAGGCTGCCCCGTCTGCACCGTCCCACCCAACAGGATCGACTACGCCATAGGCCTAGCAGAGCAGGGCCACACCGTCACCACCTACGGCGACATGATGAGGGTCCCAGCCGGCCACGGAAGCCTCCAAGACGCCAAGGCAAGGGGCCACGACGTACGCATAGTCTACAGCATCCACGACGCCGTCAAGATGGCCCAGAAGACAGACAAACAGGTCATCCACTTCGCCGTGGGCTTCGAGACCACCGCCCCCACCACAGCCAGCGAGCTGGTCGCCGGCCCCCCGCCCAACTTCAGCGTCCACAGCGCCCACCTCCTCATACCCCCCGCCATGATGGCGCTCATGGAGATGGGGGTCACCCAGGTGGACGGATTCATAGACCCAGGCCACGTCTCCACCATCATCGGCGAGCAAGGCTACAGGGAAGTAGCAGAGAAATACAGTGTCCCCCAAGTAATCGCGGGATTCGAGCCCCTCGACGTGCTCATGAGCGTGGCCATGATCCTGAAGCAGATCAAGGAGGGCAGGGCCGAGATCGAGAACAGCTACAGACGCGCCGTGAAGCCTGAAGGAGCACCGCGTGCCCTCCAGCTGCTGGAGCAGGTGTTCGAGCCCGAGGACGCCCCCTGGAGAGGCATCGGCGTCATCCCCCGGTCCGGCCTCAAGGTCAGGGACGAGTACGAGGACCACGACGCCGCCAAACGGTTCACCGTGGAGACCGAGGACAGTTACGAGATGCCCCCCGGCTGCAGGTGCGGCGACGTCCTCAGAGCCATCATCTACCCCTGGGAGTGCCCACTCTTCAACAAGACGTGCACCCCGGACAGCCCCGTAGGCCCCTGCATGGTGAGCCACGAGGGAAGCTGCTACATATCGGCCCGCTACGGAGTCGAACAACCCTGATACGCGTCCACCTCCACATAAAGGGCCGCGTACAAGGCGTCGGCTACAGAGCCAACTTCCGACGCCTAGCCAGCCAACTCAACCTCAAAGGCTGGGTCCGCAACATGCCCAACGGCGACGTCGAGGCTGTCGTCGAAGGCAGCGAGGAGATGGTGGAGCGCCTCATACAGTGGTGCCACCGGGGCCCCACAGGCGCCCACGTCACAGAAGTCCGCGTCCAGCACGAGACCCCCACACGCGAGTTCCACGGGTTCACCATCAAACACACATGGACGTAGGCTACTCCTCGGATGATTCCGGCTCGGAGACCAGCCCCCAGATTATGGCGACGGTGACCACCTCTATGGCGACTCCGATCATGTACGGGTACGCCTTGTTCACCTCGTAGAGGTAGCCGAACACCGCCGCCGCCGGCACCATGGCCAGGCTCCTAAGAGTCCCCATGAGGCCCATGACTCGGCCCCGCATCTCCCTCGGGATGATGTCCGCCCTCAAAGCCATCATAGCCGGGAAGAAAAGCGACATGCTGACCCGAAAAAGGACGTCCACAACCACCATCTGGGCGAACCCCCTCGCCGCCATGAAACCAAGTAGAACCGGCGTCGAGAAAAGGTACGCCAGCAGCATGGAGCGCTTGCGGCCGATCCTGTCCACGATCTTGCCCGCCGGGTAGCCCACAGCGACGAGGGAGGCCGACCCGATGGTGGATATGAGGCCCCACTCCAACCCGGTCACCCCAACCACGTCATAAGCGAAGAGCGAGTAAAACGTGTCGAAGAGCGGGTACTCCAAGCTCACGAGCAGGTACACCAGGGTCAGGTACCTGATCTCCCTGCCCATCCCCCGCCAAGCCTCCCGTATAGACCCGAGGGCCTCCCTGAACGAAGCCGTCAGCTCACGGTGCCCTAGGTCATCTTCCTCCCCCGCCGTCTCCTCCAGATACCTCCACCGGATACCGGCGATGGCCAGCACACACACTAACACCACCGCGTACACCGCCCTCATCCCCGGCACCAGCCCATACCTCTCCACCATGTACCCCGAGACCACCGGCCCCAGGAATGCTGGGACCCCCGGCATCACCCAGATGAGGCTGTACCCCAGGCCACGCTTCCCCGGGGGGAGGCTGTCCGCCTCTATGGCCTCCAGCGCCGGCTGGTAGATGTGGCTCAGGCTCGACACCACCACCGCCACCATAATCACCCTCCAGTCCCACGCGAACACGTAGAAAGCGTAGCTCAGCGCCGCCCCGAACGTGAACACGACGATCACCTTGCGGCGGCCATACCTGTCCGCGATATAGGCGCCTGGTATCCTGATGAACGCCAGTATCACGTAGCCCACCGAGGTCATGAGCCCCAACACGAACGGCGACGCCCCAAGCTCCCTGATGTAGGGGCTGCGGAAGGGCCCGAAGAGGCCGCTGGTGAACCCGAACACCATGTAGCTCGCCATGAGCACCAGCAGGTTGCCCCGGAGGAAACCCAGCTCCTCCCTCACACGCCCCAGCAAAGAATCACCGAGGTAATAGACTAACCGACACATAGATTAAAGACACGTGTCAGGCACAGCGGCACCTACAACCCCTCCTCTGTCCGCTACACCGCGTTCAGATCGAGCGCAAGGTGCAGCACGTTTATATCTCCAAGTCCTCCACCTAAGCGAAATGATAGGCGAGCACCTCATCGTAGACGGCGTCATGGAACACCCGATAGGGAGACACGAGGTCGAAAACCTGTTACGTGAACTCCCCCCGAGAATAGACATGAACATCCTGGCCGGCCCCGTCGTCGTAGAGGGGGTCCCAGAAAACCCGGGGTGGACCGGGTTCGTCATCATAGACAAGTCCCACATATCCATTCACACCTTCGATGAGGGAAACCTCGTCTCCATAGACGTCTTCTCCTGCAAGCCTTTCGACGCTGAACGGGCGTTGAGTTATATACGAAGCCGGATCAGCCTCACCAGGGTGAACAGTCAAACCCTGACTCGAACCGAATCACGTTGATGAGAAGCGCCTTTCACATGGACGGGTCCATTAGTTTAATCTAACACAAACATCCGGAAATATTAGACAAAAATAGGCGTAGCAACATGAAACATCGGGGGCGTACGGGCATATATTATAAAATTTCGTTAATCCGGCCTAAATTTTATATACAGACTTGACATCCATTCAAAGATGTCCAACTTCAAAATCACAGAGAAACGAGACCTTAACACGCAGGACTACCTCATAGAGGTGGAGGCGCCCCACGTCGCCGAGAGGCTCAAGCCGGGCCAGTTCGTCGTCCTCATGACCCACGAGAAGGGCGAGAGGATACCCATGTCCGTCCAGAAGGCCGAGGACGGAAGGATCACCATGTTCATCAAACGCCTCGGCAAGACCAGCCTCCAGCTGGACGACTACGAGGTCGGGGACTCTTTCTACCAGGTGGTGGGCCCCATGGGCAACGTCTTCCCCATCAAGAGATACGGCACCGTGGTCTGGTGCTCGGACCTTGTCTGCGGCCACGCCGAGAACTACGCGTACTGCGAGGCCCTGAGCAAGATCGAGGGCAACCACGTGATATCCCTACAGACCTTCCCCACCAAGGACGACGTCTACGGCGAGGAGGAGCAACGGTCGGTCAGCCACGAGTACCACATAACCACCATAGACGGAACCTACGGCGAGAGAGGCCACTACAACGACGTCCTCAAGAGCCTCCTGGAGACGAGGGAGATCGACATGGTCATGGGCTGCGGGCAGATAGACAAGCTCAAGGATATGGCAGACCTCACCAGGACGCACGGAGTCAAGGCGTACTCGGTGCTCCGCCAGATAATGGTGGACGCCACCGGGATGTGCGGCGCGTGCAGGGTCTTCATAGACGGCGTCATGAAGCTAACCTGCATAGACGGACCCCTGTTCGACGCCCACAAGGTCAACTTCGAGGAAGTGATCAACAGGCTTGGCATGTTCAAGAAGCCCGAGGCCGCTGCCAAGGAGGCGTACCTCCAGGCCAGGGAGGGATTGTGATGGAGAAGGCACGCGTACACATGAGGGAGCAGCCCGTCGAGGAGCGGATACACAACTTCAACGAGGTGCCCCTAGGCTACTCGGCTGAGGAGGCCGTGGAGGAGGCGAAGCGATGCCTCCAGTGCGCCAAACCCCCATGCATGGAGCACTGCCCCGTGCTGGTGGACGTCAAGAAGTTCGTCCAGGAGATCGCGGAGAACAGGTTCAGGGACGCCTACATGACGCTGAAGGATAGCAACCCCATACCCAGCATCGCGGGACGGGTCTGCCCCCAGGAGCACCAGTGCGAGGGCGCCTGCACCCTGGGCCGCGTCGGCGAGCCCGTCAACATAGGGAAGCTGGAGTCTTTCATCGGCGACTGGGCCATGGCGAACGGGGTCGAGGAGCCCATAATGATAGAGGAGCAGCCGGAGAAGGTGGCGGTGATAGGCTCCGGGCCCAGCGGCATCAGCTGCAGCGTGGACCTCAGGAAGCACGGCTACCAGGTCACCGTGTACGAGGCCCTCCACAAGCCGGGGGGAGTCCTACAGTACGGCATCCCCGAGTTCCGTCTACCCAAACAGACGGTGGACAGGGAGCTCAGGTACCTGGAGAAGCTGGGCGTAGAGATAAACCTGAACAGGATCGTCGGCCTGAACATCAGCTTCGACGAGATACTAGCGGAGTACGACGCCGTGTTCGTGTGCACGGGCGCCGGGGCGCCGCGGTTCATGCGCATCCCGGGCGAGGAGCTCAACGGCGTCTACAGCGCCAACGAGTTCCTGATACGCACCAACCTCATGAAGGCGTACAGGTTCCCGGAGGAGTACGACACCCCCATACTGGTGGGCGGCAGGGTGGCCGTCATCGGCGCAGGCAACGTGGCCATGGACGCCGCCAGGTGCGCGCTGCGGTACGGCGCCGAGACCCACCTCCTCTACAGGAGGACCAGGACGGAGGCCCCCGCCAGGGCGGAGGAGTTCGAGCACGCCGTCCAGGAGGGCGTCTTATTCCGGGAGCTCGTCAACCCTGTGAGGATCAGAGGCAAGGCGGGGTGGGTGGAGGGTCTGGACATGATACGCATGACCCTGGGCGAGCCTGACGATAGCGGCAGGAGACGGCCCAAGCCAATCGAGGGAAGCGAGTTCACCGAGAGGTTCGACACCGTCGTCGAGGCCATAGGCACCCTGCCCAACAAACTGTTCCTCGAGCGCGCCGAGGGGCTCGAGGTGAACAGGTGGGGCGGAATAAAGGTGGACGACGACCTCCAGGCCAGCATCCCCGGGGTCTTCGCGGGCGGGGACAGCATCAGCGGTGGCGCCACGGTCATACAGGCGCTGGGGGAGGGGAGGACGGCCGCCCAGTCGATACACGGGTACCTGTCCGGGAAACGGGGCTAAGCCCCCAGACTCCGGGGCTCCACTATGAAGAACGCCGGCACCATGGAGACCAGGGTCACGCCGGCTATGTAGGTGAAGCCCCAGCCGAACCCGAATATCTCCACGATGTACCCGAACACTATGCTGCTCACCGACGCCAGCGTGAACCCCAGGGTGAAGTAGAACCCGAATATCTGGTCCAGCTGGCTGGGCTCCACAGAGTCGGACAGCACGTTCTGGACGACCACGGTCTGGACCAGGAACCCTATCATGAACAGCACCGCGGCGAGGAGCCACACGTCCGTCACGAACTGTATGAGGAAGTAGAGGACGCTGGAACCGGCCATGACGCCTATTATGAGGGGCTTCCGGTTCATCCTGTCGCTGAGGTACCCCCAGAAGAAGGGCCCCAGCACCCCGCCGAAGAGCATCACCGAGTAGAGGAGGCTGCTGGTCTCGGCGGCCAGCCCCAGCACGTTGATGAAGTAGAGCGGCAGGAATGTCCTCACACCCATCCTGAACGCCATGACGCTCCTCAAGGCGCTAATGGCCATGACGTTGCGGTTACGCAGCGCCTCCCTGAGCCTGGCCCAGCTGAACGCGTCCCTGGTCCTCGCCTCGGCCGACTCACCCCCCTTCACCAGGAAGATGAGTATCAGCGACGCGACGAGGGCGGGGGCGGACAGCACGCTCAGGGTGGATCTCCAACCGAGCCTGATGACCAGGTACGCCGCGATGAGGGGCGTGATGCTGAACGCCAGCGAAGGCACCGACTGGTTGAGCCCCAGCATCCTCCCCCGCCTGGAGGGCTCCGTCGCCGTCGTTATTATGGAAGCCCCCATGGGGTGCTGGGTGCTGCTGCCCACGCCGCCGAGGACGCTGAGGGCGAGGAACTGGTAGAACCCCCGGCTGACGCTGATGCCCATGTTCATGACGCTGTTCACCAGGTTGCCGGCGCCTATGAGTACGCGGCCCGAGAACCACCGCCGCAGGAACCCGACGAACATCTGGGGGAACCCGGCGGCGAGGGTGGACGCCGACCGCAGCAGCCCCAACTGGCTGTAGGTAAGCCCGAACTCGTCCATTATGTCTGGGTAGAGTATGGGGAGGCCGCCGCCTATCATGTGGTTCAGCGTGTGCAGAAGCACCACCATGGCAACCAGCAGCCGATTACCCGTCTCCGCCTGTTCCTGTCCGCTCAAAGATATCACACCTTACGCCCCGACGCCCATATTACTCTTTTCTCGGCCCCCACGGCGCATCGAGCCCCGGGGGAGGCAGAGACACCCAAATAGCTGCGGCGCCTCCTCAATGATCATCGGTGAACAAGTTGGACGTCTTGAGGGATCACCTAGTCAAGTCGCTGAGAGGCGGCCAGGCGTTCGTGCCCTACGAGAAGGCGCTGGACGGGATCAGGCCGGAGCTCAGGAGCGTCAGGCCAGACGAGGCGCTGCACTCCATATACGAGGAGCTCTACCACATGACGGTGGCCCAAGAGGACTTACTCTACTACACCATAATGGACGTGTGGGACTCCGGAGTGGCCGGGGGGCTTCTGGCCCGAGCCGGGGCACGTGGCGACGGACGAGGAGTGGAACGGGACCGTTGAGAAGTTCTTCGGCGACCTAGACAAGGCCGTGGAGCTTGTCATGGACCCCGGGATAGACCTGCTGTCGCTGGTCCCCGGCTCCGTGGCGTACACCTACCTCCGCGAGATCACGGTGATCATAGAGCACAACGCCTACCACCTGGGCAAAATACTGGACATAAGGAAGGCGCTGGGCAACTGGAAGTAGCAGCACACCTAACTCCCCATACCTATTTATATACAAAACCGTATGAGGCTAAAAATTGTCGATGCTGAAGAAGAGAACCCGCCTGGTGCTCGCCGTCTTCATCGCCCTGGAGATACTGGCAGGAATTGAGTGGGGCATCCACAGGGGCCTGTCTTCGCTGTTCGCGAAGCAGGAGCTGCTCATAACCTCCTACACGCAGATCGGGTACATCGTCTCGATCTTCGGCCTGTCTAAGGCGGTGACCAACTTGGTGTTCGGGGCGATATCGGATAGGATCGGCAGGAAACCCGTGATCATGACGGGGATGATCCTGACGGGGCTGGGAGGCGCTTTGATAGGAAGAGCCTCGAACTACGCGTACATGCTACTGGGGACAGCCTTGATAGGTGTGGGCGGGGGAGCGACCTTCGTCGGCATAATGGTCTCCATGACCGAGACCCTGCCTCTTCAGATCGGTTTATCCATGGGCTTGTTTGAGCTAGCCGCCTACGGAGGCTCCTCCATCGGCACCTACGCCGGTGGCAAACTTGCGGTCGTCAGAGGGTTAAGGTACCCGTTCACCGTCATCTTATTTATTTCAGCCTTTGGAGCCGTCGCGTCCTATTTCTTGGCGCCTGAGACCAGAGTGACTGCCGGCGAAGTAGCGCAGAAAGGGTATTCGATTAGCAGCCACTTCAAGGATTTCGTCAGCATACTCCCCCTCAGTCTGGCTGGTTTCAGCAGCAAGATAATGGACAGCCTGATAATTTCGTTTCTACCTCTCTACCTTCTCGAGCGTGGTATAAGCCTCGAGGGAGCCACGACTATCCTGTCGGCTTTCACGCTGTCATGGGCCCTACTACAGCCGCTTACAGGGCATCTGTCAGACAGAGCAGGCCGGAAGACGATAACCGTCTTAGGGCTTCTCGGTTCCTCGGTAACGATAATCGCCCTTAGTTTAACGAACAACTACCTGTACCTGTTGTTTCTCGCACTGCTTCTCGGGTTTGAGGCCGCCCTCTTCTACACGCCCCTCGTGGCCATGGTTAGTGACATAGCTCCCTCCGAGTTGGAGGGGACGCTGATTGGCAGTTACCGTTTCTTCAGGGACATGGGGTACTTCGTCGGCCCCATTCTCCTAGGGAAAATCGCTGACATCTATATGCTCAATTACTCGATCTATTCGACGTCTTTCATCATCTTGGTAGCAGTTGTGGTGATACTGTTTTCAGTACAGGAAACAAACCCTTCAAACCAAACGAGATAGAGGACTATTCCTCTTTTCATAAATTTAGCATGTACATTACATAGTTGAATTCGTGCTAGTCTACAGAAGTTAAACGATCTCTTTAATAGTCAGTTTTGTCAGGTGGGCGAAAAAAAAATAAAGTGGTGGTTAATAGACGACCAGCCCTTTCAGGTATCTGTCCAGTTTGTTGTTGTTTATCTTTTCGAAGGCGTCAGGCAGCTCCTCCAGCTTGAACCTGTGAGATATCAGGTCCTTCACGGGTATCTTTCCGGACGCTATGAGGTCCATGGAGAGCTGGCCGCGTGAGGGGCCGCCGCTGCAGCCCACCAGCGCCCTGTCGCCGTAGTGGATTATGTTGGGGTTGAAGGTTATCGTCGTGTCGAGGGTCGCGCCGCCGAACAGCACCGCCCGGCCGTTCCTTCCCAGCATGTTCATGCCCTGGAGTATCGCGGCTGGGACCCCGACGCTGATCACCACCCCGTCGGCCATCCTTCCTTTGGTTATCTTCTTCACGGCTTCCACCGGGTCCTCCTTCGAGGCGTCGATGACGTGGTCCGCGCCGTACTTCTCGGCGAGCTCCAGACGCCAGTCCATCATCTCGGTCACGATGGTTGTGGCGCCTATGAGCTTCGAGATCATTATCTGGGTGAGGCCCATCTGGCCCGCTCCGATGATCACGATGTTCTTGCCGATGCTCCCGCCGGCCTGGTCCACGACCGAGTGTATCCCCACCTCGACGTTCTCCACGAAGGTGCCTTCAAGGTACGATGCGCCGTCCGGGATCTCGACCAATGCCTCCTGGATACGCTTGCCTCTCCTGGTGGCCGCCAACACGTTCACCTTGTTGTACTCGGCGTATCCGCCCCAGCCGATTCCTCTGACGCGGGTCCCTACCTCGGGGTACTCGACGCTCTCACCTGCCTCGACCACGTCCCCCGCCCACTCGTGTCCCATGTTCATAGGGAGATGGAGGAGGGGACTGCCCTTCTTGCCGAACCTGTATTTTCTTAGGTCTGTTGGGCAGATGGCGCAGGCCTTCAGCTTGATGAGTACGTCTGTTGGGCCGCACTCGGGCTTTGGCGATTCTATCAGCTTCATGTCTTGTGCTTTGTAGAGCAGTACTTCTTTCATTTTAATAGACATCCAATGAATACCACTTGATTGTTTTAAAACATTTATCATTTCCCATATATACTGGTATTTAGTTAAATTATCAAGTTGTTTCTATAGTTCTATGTACGTCATCAAACATTATAGATGTGTTAAAAAAGAGAAAGGGGGGGGCTGTCTAAGCTCGTTTAAGGCTTCTTCAACGGATGCGCTTGAGTACAAGGAATGTGACACTAGTTCCATGCGCATATTGAATTTCCAGCAATATATCAAATTATGAATGACTGTTTTATAATTTCTGCGCGCTCACTTTTCTCTATCGATACTTCTCTCGAACAGAGATTCTTACGGACACTGGTGTATTCGATCAAGTCGATAAAGTTATAGACGTTCAAGAATGACGATGTGTCATGCTTCAGGGTGAGTTGGTGAACCTTAGGCTGGTGGAGCGAGATGAAGTCGAGTACATCCACCGATGGGAAACGGACCCAGAGGTGACTGGGCCCTATGAGCCAATCGTGCAAAAGTCTCAATCGGATTTCATTAAACGCTATGATGAACGCGGTGAAGACGGCTGGTTCTTCATCGAAACCAAGGACGGGGACAAAGTGGGGACAATTTACCACGAGCCCAGGGATGGGTTCCAGACAATAGGGTACTACGTGTTGCCTTCACATAGAGGGAGGGGTTACTGCGCCGAGGCTGTCAGGATCATCGTTGACTATCTGTTCCTATCGAAGAACATAGTCAGGATTCAAGCGGATACCGTGGAAGAGAACGAGGCATCCCGGAGGGTCCTGCTTAGCAGTGGGTTCAAACGGGAGGGCGTTATGCGGCAGTCCTACTATAGTAGGGGCAGGTACAGGGATCTTGTGCTTTTTAGCATCATCCGTGATGATTGGCAGACTCCCCGATATAGCTGGTAATACTGCAAACCATGGCTATTTCGCGCACGCCTTTCATTTTGCTATTATGGAAAAGAAACCATGTCATGGTAACGTGATAGAGACCTGATAAGTTAAAGCGATACCAATTCATATATGACAAGGAAATAAGAATTAGATTATTCCATGTAACTAAGTCGCTATATCCAGAAGGCTCTTTTCCTGTGTAACCTGGTTATCACGCATAAATATACGTGTAACAATGAGTCACGTGAAACCATATGATAAAAGAGATAGCCTACGTGGGAATCGCCGTCAAAGACATAGAGCAGGCGAGGGAAGACTTCACGCAGAAGCTGGGCTCAGAGATAATCAGGGTGGGGGCCAGCGAGATCGATAAAGTGAAAAACACGTACCTCACCTTGGGGGAGGACTTGTTCGAGCTCATGGAGCCCTACGGCCCCGAGAGCCCGGTGGCCCGGTTCATGGAGAAACGAGGAGAAGGAGTCCAGTACGTCGGCCTTGAGGTCACGGACCTGGACGAGACGGTGGCAGAGCTGAGGGGGAAGGGGGTGAGGTTCACGTCCGAGGAGCCCGTAGGGTACCCCAACGGGAGCAGGTGGGCGTTCATACACCCCAGGGAGATGCACGGGGTGCTGTTCGCCCTCATAGAGAACCCAGTGTAGTAAATCCGTTAATTTCACGCATACTACTTGACTACCAGGACGGGTACCTTGGACTCTTCCACGACGTGCTGGCTCACGCTCCCCAGCACGAGCCCAGCCAAGCCGCCCAGACCCCGGCTGCCTATGACCACCAGATCAAAGCCTCCCTCCTCCGCCTCGGAGACTATGCTTCTCCCAGGTCTTCCCCGCAGAAGCTTGGAGGTTATATCCAGTTCGGGGTGCAGCTTCTCCGCGTCTCTCAGCGCCTGATTCAGCATCTTCTCGTCGTTCTCCCTGAGCTTGGCCATGTACTCTTCTATCCACTCCGGCGGAGAAGCCGGTTCCTCCAATTCTTCGCCGCTCGGCTCAGGCCCCATGGAAGCGTACTCCTCCGAATAGATCGTGACGTGCAGTATCTCCAGCCCGGACCCGTGTACCTCCGCCAGCTCCAGAGCCGTCTTCAACGCGGCGTGAGCGTGCTTCGAGCCATCTATGGGCACCAAAATCTTCCTAAACATGTTTTACTCGATAACCTGTTCTTTTTCGGTTATTTAAGCTCAGACACACACCCGAAACCCGAGACCGGACAGCGCGAGACGTCGATGGATAATACTGTAACCCGCCGAGAAAACGATATAAACACGACTTCAAGGTGAATACCAAATGTACAAGGTATCTTTCCAGACGAACTGCTACACCTGGGTTCCCCACGGGTACACCAGCCTATACCCCGGAACAGGGTACACGCTAGACTACGCCCTGCGAAACCTGGCTGAAGCCGGGTACGACGGGGTCGAGATCGACTGCGCCCACATACTGGACACGCGGCTATGGGCAACCACCAAGGCCCAGAGACGAAGCCTCAGGAACGCGATAACCGATCTTGGGCTCGAAGTGGAAGCCTTCAGCGCCCACGAGTGGCCCCTGCAGGGGTTCTCCTTCACGTCCAGCGACCCGGAGACCAGGAGACTCGGCATGGAGTGGACCAGGAACATCATAGACCTGGCCGCGGACTTCGGCACCAAGATAGTCACCACCCACGTCCCTTCGCCGAGGACCCGCTGCGCGAGGCTCCTGCCGGGCATGCCCCGAGGCTTCTTCAAATCGAATGCCGCGGGAGACTGGGGGCGGACATCCTTCTCGTCCGTTTCCTACACCGACGAGGAGAGGGAGCTGGTGGCTCGCTCTGTGGGGGAGTGCGCCGACCACTGCAGCGACCGGGGCGTGCTGTTCGCGATAGAGGAGTACTCCCCCGACGGCCACTGGGAGGCGTTCATCAAAGACGTGGGGTCCCCCGCGTTGAAGATAAACTTCCACGTAGGCGCGGTCTGGAGACGCTCAAGAGGCGTCGAGGGAGAAGAATCAGTGACAGAGGCGGTTCACAGGTTGGGGAGCCTCATCGTCCACACTCACTGCATGGACTACATGAGGATCTCGACCATACCCGTCCTAAAGGAACCCGCCCACAGGCCCACCGTCGAGGTGATGCCCGGCGCCGGCGAATGCGACTACGTGGGGTTCATACGGGCGTTGAAGGAGATCGGGTACGGTGGGTACCTCACCGTGGAATGCCACCGATCGGACATCTCGCCGGAGATCCAGGCGGCCCAGGCTCTTCAAAACATGAGGAGGCTACTCCGTCAAGCAACCGATTAAAAACTGTGAAAGTTAGGATACCCGTCTATATCCGGGATGGGGTTCAAGCCCCACTAACCATCATTCGGAAGCCGTAAAGTCTCTCATAACCGGAGTATCTTCCCCTTCTCCCGTTCGTAGTACTTGACTATGTTCCCGGCCTGGGCTTTTCAGGGAGCACGTGATAGCAGTAATCCATCTTCAGCCCCGGCTCGTAGACGACCACATAGGTGTGAGGCACCGTGGACATTGCTTCCGCCATGATCTTCCCCACCCTGCTCGCCGTCTTCAGCCGGTCTCGCTCCAGTCCTTCGCGGTCCTCCACGCTGCTCAGAACGAAGAGATCTATGTCTGAGTGCTCGTCGGTTGAGGGCGATCCCGACAGGTACAGGCCCTTGACCCGGTCGTCGCCTTTCAACTTCTGAACCGCTTTCTCAAGTAGGCGCTGGTGAACCGGTTGCTCTTTGAAGCGCCGAATTTATGGTGTCAATTATGGGACGCTAGCAGATTTCAGTTAGAGTAAGACGTTGCCTCAAGGACGTTGCTGCATGCGGAACCTTGAACCTGCCGCCGGCGGAGGCTTCTAGACGCTTCGTTATGTAGCCTTAAACGATGAAAAGTAGCCTAGGGGTTCAACGTTCCCCCATGTGTCCGAGATGAACGACTGGACGGCCTCGATGAACCTCCTCAGGTGAGGAAACCCTCCATCACCGTCCATGAAGCCGAGACACTCCTGGTTGGAGGTGAACAACCTACTCAAGACCTCGGAATCCACGTCACCGTCCAGTCTATCCTTGATGTAGAACACCCATGAGCTGATGATGCGCCCAACCGTCCAGTGCAGCAAGGCGTAGACCAGTTCCCCACGGGGATCATCTATGATCAGAGAGAGGGAATCGAAGTACCGTTCGATCAACGCACCGTAAAACCTGCGTGGAACCCTCATGCCCCTCCCGGACTGGGGAAACCCGAGGAACATACCCGCGAGGTCAAGTAGGACGTAGCCGGTGGCCGCGAACTCGTAGTCAAACAGGGTCATCTCCCGTGACTTTGGGTCTACGTTGACGTTCTGGATACCCGAGTCCGCGTGTATGAATCCGTAGAGCGTTTTACCCGGGTCGAAAACGGTCTCCTCGACACCATGTAACTCCTCGATGATCGCCTCCTTGTCGAGCCCGTAACGTGAGCCCAGGATGTCTAGTAACGCGGCGAACTCGGACGAAAAGTCGCGGAAATCCATCGTGGAGTCGCTTAGCGGGGAATAGGCGCCGAACCCCTCCTGGATCTCCTTGAATCGACGCCAGCAGCGTATCGTGTGCTTATGTAGATCGGCTAGTAGCTCGACGTAGTCGCCGAGGTACGTCTCTGGGTCTTCAAGGGCAGGCTGGTTCAGCAGGTCCATCAACGTCGGGGCCTTGCCCATATCCTCGGTCACTATCAGCAGGTTCTCGACGTCATGGTAGATCAGCCTCGGGTGGATCGTTGCCGAGAACTCTATGCCGTTGAGGAAGGTCAACGACGCCACCTCGTTACTGAACCTGTTCGAGTAGTCCGCCAAGTCCCTGAAGACGCCGTGCAGCTTCTGTCTTTCTCGTTGGGAGGGGATGGACTCCAGCGGCCTGTGTTTTACGATGATGGATTCGCTGGATACGTCGGCTCCATAGCCGGTCTCCATGATGCATCGATAAGTCTTGTTCACCCCGACGAGTTCCTCGACGGGCGTGATCTTGACGCTCTTCGAGTATACTTGAGAGAGACGGCTCTCGGTGAGCGAGATCATCTCGTTCACTGAACCATTCTCATCGATCGCCATGTAAGACATTGTCCGAGATCAAACAGTATAAACTATCTGGACGAAGGACGGGGGCTGCACCATGGTTCCTGCAGCGAAACCGTCACACGCTTACCTCATAAGCCTGAGTAAAATCGATCCCACTAAAGATATCCAACAAATACTGCGCACGCTTCCTTGAACAGATCACTTTATTGCGTCCGCCGTCTAAACTCATAACATGAGCAGGGAAACCGACCAACTATTCAAGTCTTTAAACCAGCTCAGCGAGACGCTTGCAGCCGCCATCGACAAAGCCAAAGAAGCCGCGTATTTCGCCGACGAACTCGGTGGAGAGTTCATGCAAGAGCTTGGCACGGATCTAGCCGATCTTCAGGTCTCTCTCCGTGAACTCCTTAACACGCTGGACGACTCAATCGAAGAGGGTAAGACCCTTCGAGACGACCTCAAAGCCATGGAGACCAGCTTAAGGGTCCCCATCGACGACGAAGAGAATTACAAGATAAACTCTGAGCGAATACAGAACGAGATAAAACAAGAAGAATGGGAAAAAGAAGAAGAACAGGGTCGTCGATAACCCTTTTTCGCTGCCTCGATGAAAGAGAAAAACACACCGGGCCTCATGGACCCGGATTCTCTAACTCTCTGGGGATGACTGTTCTGTAGGTGTCATGTATGTAATCGACGTTGTCCAACGAGAGCGTCTTCACCGACACCGGGTGCACCTCGATTATGCATCTCTCAGGGTGCATCGTCGATGGACTGAACCAGAACCTGTTCTCCTGCTCTGGGTGCCAGTAGAGGTACCACCACACCCATTTCTCGTCCACGACCTGTTTGCTCGCGAAGGTGGAGTGCCCCTCAACCTCATAGAACCTTTCCCCGTCCTCGTCCGGGAACACTATCAACGTCTTGCTGTCAAGCTTCAGGTCATCGACCTTCCTCGTGTCGGTGAACGTCGGGAACCACATCTTCTCATACGGGTCTTCGTTGAAGTTAGTCATGGGCCTGCTATGGGGCTCGTTTTTTCTCCCAAAGGTCACCATGTACACAAGCCTCGATTTCCTGAACTGTTCAACCACCCGTTTTTCATCTTCTCTAGGACTCAGCTTACACGCCTTCTGACGAAAACGTGAACCCTAACAGCGAGATATACGGCTTTCGTTTCACACACAATCACCTCATCCCTCCCCGCTGAGCGAGAAACCACACATCAGCGCCCCACGCGACAAGTATGTTAAACCCAGAACTATATCAATTAAAACCAGTGATTCTTCGACATTTACCCGGGAAACCAGCGAAAATCATGGAGAGGTATAATAAGCACTACCGACACCAATAAGTCATGAGTTCTTCACGTCGCACGAACCTAAACAGGATAATGCAGATCGAGAGAGAACTCGGAAGAATCAACACAGACAAAGAGTACCTGCAGATACTGAGCAACATGGAGATCATGGACAACCTGACCGCCGGCAGCAGAGACATCACCATCGGCTCACCCGACGACATGGACAGGACGATAACCGTGAGAAGGCGCAGCGAGGAAGCCAAAGACGTCGCTAAATCATTTGAACTCAAGCTCCAGAAGTACTCCTCACGCATCCAGAACCTGAGAGACGAGAAAGCGAGCCTAGAGAAACAGATGTTCAGAAGACCCGAACCCCACGCATAACACTTTAATCAGCCATCAGCTAGACCGCAACGGAACACCCGCAGCACAAACAAACCCACACCAAGTAAACGCGGCGTACGTTCACTTTTTTTTGCACCCTTCACAAGCGTTACCCATGAAGACAAGCGCACGAAACATGGTGGAGGGAAAAGTGAAAGAGGTGAAGACGGGGCAGGTCGCGGCGGTCCTGAAGGTGGAGATCGAAGCACCGGCGGTGATTACCAGCCTCATAACCGAGGTGTCGGTGAGAGGGACCTCGACCTCAAGCCAGGCGACAGGGTCAAGATAATGGTGAAATCCACCTCCGTCATGATAGTAAAAGAGTAACCCCCGCCCCAAATTTTTCATCAACCCACGCCTCTCCAACTCAACCCGTTTTCCAAGTTCTATCAGATATCAGACTCATACCGTAACCAGATCAAACCCAGCACAAAATATTAACCAAATATAGCTAAAAAAAAGTGAATAACAAACAACCACTCAAACCCACAAAAACGCCTATAACAAGCAACCAATCACAAGGAACACCAACCCCAAGACCCAAACCACACCCCCAAAAACGCTTATAGTAACTAACCTACTATAAGGAACCCCAGCCACGCTAACTTCTAACCACCCCCAGCCTCACCGCCAGACCATCGATCACGTACTCCTTCACAACAGCACCTCTGGGCGCCTCCCCCCCCACAAGCTCCACGCTAAGAGTCTCAGCCATGATGTACCCCGCCTCCTCCACGAAAACCTCCTCCACCGCCCCGTCACCCACATAATAGGTCACGATCTCGTCGTCGATATCGAAGTCCGCCTCCTTACGAAGCGCCTGGATGCGCCGCACCACGTCCCTCGCCAGCCCCTCGCTCTCCAGCCCCTCCGACAGCACCGTGTAGACGCCCACAAGCATACCCCGATCCTCCACCACCGAGTAGTCATCCCGGGGCACAGACGCCACCTCCACCTCCCCCGGCAGCACCTCCACCGGCTCGCCGTCAACCACCACCGTCACCGCCTCACCGGCCGCCAAAGCCTTAGCCTCCCCCGAGCCCAACCCCCTCACCGCCTCGGCCACCCTCGGGAACAGCCTCCCATGCTTACGCCCCAGCCGCGAAGGCACAGGCTCCACCCTCAAGCCCTGCAGCAGCCCCCTGTCCGAGGAAGCCCTCACCGCCTTAACGTTAAGCTCCTCCCGGACCAGGTCCCTGACCCGGTCCAGCCTCGATAGATCCTCCGGCGGCACCACCACCACGGCCTCCCTCAAAGGCTGCCGGAGCTTCACGCCGCACTGGCTCCGCGCCGCGCGGCCCATGCTGCTCAACGCCATCGCAAGATCCATCTCAGCCAGCAGCTCCCCGTCCACCACGGACCGGTCCTCCTCGGGCCACCCGCAGTGGTGCACGCTCATCGGCGCCCCGGGCTCCACGGGCCGCACCATCCTCTGGTACAGCGCCTCGCTCAGATGCGGCGTCACTGGCGCCAACAGCAGCACCACCGTCCTCAGACACCTGTACAGGGTGCCATACGCGGCACGCTTGTCGTCGTCTGCCTCCGTCTTCCAGAACCGCCGCCGGCTCCTACGCACATACCACCTGCTCAGCACGTCCACGAACCCCTCGATCTCCCCGCACGCCGAGTAAACGTCGTAACCGTCCAGCGCCTCCGTGACGGCCTCCACCGTCCTGCTCAGCCGCCCCAGCACCCACCTGTCCAGCGGCGCCGGCTCACCCGGCTCCCCGCCGGGCGTCCACCCATCAAGCGACGCGTACTGGTAGAAGAAGTTGTAGACGTTGAGCAGCGTCATGAAGAAGAGACGCCGAACCTCGGCCGCCTTATTGTACCCGAACAGCAGGTTGTTCTCCGGCTTCGTGGAGCAGCAGATCCACCTGATCACGTCGGCGCCCATCGTCTCCGCCGCGTCGTCGAACCAGATGGCGTTCCCCCAGCTCTTATGCATCTCACTCCCATCCTCTGCCAGCACCTGGCCGTGCCCCAGACAAACCCTGTAAGGCGACCTCCGCGCCAGTATGGTGCTCTCGGCCAGCATCGCGTAGAACCAGTTACGGAACTGCCCCGGGAAAGACTCCGTGATGAAGTGAGCCGGGAACCACTTCTCCCAGAACTCTCTATCCTGACGATACTGAAGGGTGCTGAACCCCACTATACCCGCGTCCAGCCACGGGTTACCGACGTCCGGTATACGAGAAGCGACTCCGCCGCACCGCCCGCACCTGATCTTCACCTCGTCGATCCACGGCCTGTGGGGGCTATGCCCCTCGAACTCTTCCCACCCTTCGATGGCGCGCTCCTTGAGCTCCTCCCTGCTGCCTATGACGTCGAACCAGCCGCAGCTGCACCTCCAGATGGGCAGCGCCAGCCCGTAGTAACGCTTCTTGCTTATCATCCAGTCGTCCATGTTGCGCAGCCAGTCCAGCTCCCGCTTGAGCCCGAACCCGGGTATCCACTCCACCTCGTGGGCGCTGTCCATGATCTGGTACCTGAGGTTCCGGTCCTTCTCCTCCTCCGTCACCTCCTCGAGGGGCTTGTCCAGCTTCTCCCCCATGTCGATGAACCACTCGCTGACGTGCCTGAACACCAGCTCGCTGCCGCAGCGCCAGCAAACCGGGTACCTGTGGGTATACTTCTGGGTCCTGTAGAGCAGGTCCTTCTTACGGAGGTCGTCGAAGATGGGCTCCGCCGAGTCGTAGACGTGCACGCCGCTTAGCCAGCCGAAGCCTTCTATGATGACGCCGAAGTCGTCGAGAGGCGCCGGGGCGGGCAGACCATACTGCTTACCGAGGACAAGGTCCTCCTTGCCAGCCCCAGGCGCGATGTGGACGATGCCCGTGCCCTCCTCC
>Ga0272441_10003291_pt1 | contig 30896 bp, 21 predicted proteins | sample SSMProp6N_FD_193582 | JGI IMG/M metagenome (GOLD analysis project Ga0272441, IMG submission 193582) | Marine sediment archaeal communities from Little Sippewissett salt marsh, Falmouth, MA, United States - SSM-Prop-6N | ecosystem: Environmental > Aquatic > Marine > Wetlands > Sediment ... | reverse complement strand
ACCAGAAAACAGGTTCTGTATGCGGCATAAGACTGCCGAATGGGCTGAAAGAATCGGATAAACTTCCTGAAGTTATATTTACCCCTTCTACTAAAGAAAAAACGGGGCACGATGTAAATGTAACACAGGAATATATCGGGGGAGAAATCGGCAAAAACGTAGCCCAAAAATTAAAGGATGCAAGCATCGCCTTATATAAAAAAGCCGCCGAATACGCCGAGACAAAAGGCATAATAATTGCCGATACGAAATTTGAATTCGGTAAATTTGGAAACGAAATTATTTTAATAGACGAAATTATCACCCCGGATTCTTCCAGATTTTGGCCAAAGGACAGATATAAGCCGGGCAAATCCCAGCCTAGTTTCGATAAACAATTCGTCCGGGATTATCTGGAAACTTTGGATTGGGATAAAACTCCTCCTGCTCCGCAACTTCCTCAGGATATAGTAACAAAAACTACACAAAAGTATCTCCAAGTTGTTGCTATTCTCACAAATAAAGAATTTTAACAGGAAGTAACTATGCAATACATTTACGTAACCCGAGAAGGATACGAAAAACTAAGGAAAGAGTTAAAATATTTGAAAACGGCAAAGCGCAAAGAAATCGCTAACGCTCTGCATTACGCGCGCTCTTTGGGAGACTTGAGGGAAAATTCCGAATACGATGCCGCCAAAAATGCTCAAGCATTAACCGAGATAAAAATTTCCGAGTTGGAAGAAAATCTGCGTAAAGTAAAAATTGTAGAAGAAGAAAAGAACATCCCCAAAGATAAAATTTCTATCGGTTCTACGGTAAAATTAAAAGACATGAAAACGCAGAGGGAATTTCAATATATGCTTGTTTCGGAAATAGAAGCGGACTACGACCAAGGAAAAATTTCGACATCTTCCCCCATCGGGCAGGGTTTGCTGGGCCACAAAGAAAACGAAACCGTCACAATCAAAATCCCGGCGGGAATTTTAACATACAAAATAATTAAAATATCAAGATAAAAATCTTAACCTGTAAATTTCGATATAAGTTGATATTTAAACGCCGTTATAATAACATTTCACATAAAGATATAAGGGAGGAGTTATGATTGGATGTCATTTCGGTAAATTCTTTCAGGTAACCGTAGCCGGCGGTTCTTATCAGGACGGATTAAATACAATAATACAAGGGACACCGCCGGGAATGCTTATCACCGAACAGGAAATTTACGGAGATTTACTCTTACGTAAGCCGGGAACTGACGAATTATCATCTCCTAGAAAAGAACCTGATTTGCCGATTATTTATACAGGGTTAAATGCCGAAGATACGGTTGAAAATGCGGGAAACAAAAACCATACAAATGGAACGCCCTTGTCAATTCTCATCCCCAATCTTGACAGGCATTCTATTCACATAAAACAATATCAGGATACAAACAGAACGCCACGTCCCGGGCACGCATCGTATGCTTCTTTTATAAAATACGGAGCGGATGACGATGCAATCGGCGCGGGTATTTTCAGCGGCAGATATACATCCACTATCGTAGCGGCAGGATATATAGCAAAAAAAATCCTGAAAAAATGCGGCATCAAAGTATTTGCCTACATCAAAGAACTCGCCTCTGTGCAATGCCCGCCGATAGACCATTTGAAAGTATTAGAATATAGCAAATCTTACAAAAAGATGCGGTGCAACCTTGACCCCTTTTATCAGGAAATTTATGTCAAGGGACGTATAAACATGGACATGCGGTCTTTGGAAAAAATTAAAATATTCGCCGAAATAGAAAAAGAGATCGATGCCATACGCGATAAAACGCCAACAATGAATCCTAAAGAAATTGAAGAGAAATACGAAGTGCATCATATTCTAAATTGTCCAGACATAAAAGCGGCAAAAGAAATGACAAATGCATGCAACAAAATATCAGCAACTGGTGATTCAGTAGGCGGAACAGTAGAGATAATTGCTCTCGGCACACCAATTGGACTCGGTGAACCTGTTTTTGACAAACTTGACGCAGAATTTGGGCAAATGCTCGGCATAGGCGCTGTAAAAGCCGTGGAAATCGGCGCGGGTTTAAAAGTCAAGGATATGACAGGCTCTAAATGTAACGACCAAATGCACTCTGAAAAAGGAAAAGTCATTTTCGATTCAAATAACGCCGGCGGGATAACAGGCGGGCTTGCTACAGGACAACCGATAGTTATTAGGCTGGCTGTAAAACCAACACCCACAATAGATAAGAAACAACACACTATTGATAAATACACGCGCGAAAACAAAGAACTCGCCGCTATAACACGCCGCGACCCCACTGTTGTAGCACGGGTCTGGCCTGTGGCGGAAAATTACACTGCCATGATACTGTTGGATAATCTAATAGCGCATTATGGATATCAGAAGTTGAAAGAGGAGGTCGGCAAAAATGGATAAAAAAACCCTCGTAGGCATTGTTATGGGAAGCGATTCTGATTTGGAAATAATGAAGGAAGCGACAAAAACACTGGAAGAATTCGGCATCGGATATGAAGTAAATATAATATCCGCTCACCGCACTCCCCAAAAAGCGCACGAATACGCTTCAAACGCCGAAAAAAGGGGATTGGAAGTGATAATAGCCGCGGCAGGCGGAGCCGCCCATCTTGCGGGTGTTATGGCAGCATGGACAACACTACCAATAATAGGAGTCCCTATTCCCACATCACTTTGCGGAGGACTGGATTCTTTATTGTCAACTGTTCAGATGCCTTCGGGCGTTCCCGTAGCCACCGTTGCCACGGGTAAAGCAGGCGCGAAAAACTCCGCGATATTAGCAATGCAGATGCTCGGAATAAAACATCCCCAAATACGGGAAAAGATTAAAAAGCACAAAGAGAATATAGCTCAAAAGGTAGATGAAAAAAACAAAAAATTAAAAACAAAATAATCGAAAAAACAGGCAATAATGTCTATTTCGAAAAAAATAAGTTTGATAAATCCTTCTCCTACGTTAGCCATAACTGCAAAAGCAAAAAAAATGAAATCCGAAGGTATCAATATAATCGGATTTGGAGCAGGAGAACCAGACTTTGATACGCCGCTTAATATAAAACAAGCGGCTAAAATAGCAATAGATGAAGGCCACACAAAATACACGCCTACTTCCGGAATAAAGGAATTGAAGGAATCTATCTGCAAAAAACTAAAAAATGACAATAACCTTGACTATTCACCGGAAGAAATTCTAGTATCGTGCGGCGCAAAACATTCCATCTTTAATATCATTTTGACTCTGTGCAATGAAGAAGATGAAGTCATTATCCCCTCTCCTTATTGGGTAAGCTATCCGGAAATGGTAAAAATATCCGGTGCAAAATCCATATTCATAAAAACAACTCCCGAATCCGATTTCAAAATTACTCCGCAACAATTGCTTGAAGCTATTACGCCCGAAACAAAATTGTTAATACTTAATTCCCCCTCAAACCCCACGGGAATGATTTATACAAAGGAAGAACTTTTAAATTTAAGCGAAATTTTGATAGAAAAAAATATCTTTTGCATATCGGATGAAATATACGAAAAAATCATTTATGATGGTTTAAAACACGTTAGCATCGCGTCTTTAGGAAAGGATATCAAAAAATTAACATTCGTAGTAAACGGCTTTTCAAAATCCTATTCCATGACGGGATGGCGCCTGGGTTATGCTGCAGGTCCAGCGGAAGTCATAAAAGCAATGTCGAACCTGCAAGGCCACTGCACTTCAAATCCCACATCTATCTCCCAATTCGCCGCTCTGGAAGCTTTAAAAGGACCTCAGGAAGATTTAAACCAAATGGTCTCTGAATTCAAAAAAAGACGGGACTATACGGTGGAAAAAATATATTCAATAAAAGGACTTTCCGTAATAAAGCCGCAGGGCGCGTTTTATTGTTTTGTAAACATATCACAAATTATCGGAAAAACTTTTCAAGGCAAAACAATTAATAATTCATTGGAATTAACCGAACTTCTTTTGGCCAAAGCAAATATTGCGGTAGTCCCCGGTCATGTATTCGGAGAAGATAATTTCATACGGCTTTCCTACGCAACTTCGATGGAAAATATAATTGAAGGGTTAAACAGATTACAGAATTTTGTACAGAAAATAGCATAAGTGAGGGAATTTATGGAGAAAAAATACGTTGAGAAAGCAATTATCGGTTGTGGATTGGGATTTTTCATAATAATTGGGGCAAACATTTGGATTTATTTATCCGGTCCCTCATCAGGCCTATGGTGGTGGGGATGGCTTCTGCAAATACTTCTAGGAAGTGTATTATGGTTTTACGGTTGCTATACAATCGCTAAAGGTGAAGGACGACACGGGAGCTGGGCAACTATAGGTATTCTTTTTTTAATGGGTTTAATTATTTTAATTTGTCTGGAAGATGTAAATTCTAAGAAGTGGAACAAAACAGCAATTGTTAGTTTTATAATATCTATTATAGGATTAATTTTTGGGCTTGGGTTATCAAGTTTTGGAATTATATCTATGTTAAGTATTATTTTAGGCATTGTTAGTGCACGAAAGATTAGCAAAAATAGCGAAAAACTTAAAGGTAAAAGGTTTGCTATAACAGGCACAATTTTCGGTGGGCTTGGACTTATTCTCCCTTTATGGATTTTAACCTCGGTTCTTTGGACAATAATTGCGCGATTCTAAAAAATCAGAAATAAATTGAAATATATAGAAATGTGTTCCCGCCTGCTTGCGAAGCGGGCAGGGAAATACATTGTCTGTCTACTACGTATTTCTAACTATTTCCATTTATATCCACTATATTTCTTTTGTGTATTTTTTAAAAGGTATATGTCGTAGAGATTTCAAACATGTGCGAATGTCCCCAGTAATCGCCATCGGTAGTGGGCAAGTTTTCGCTATCGTCCGCTTCTCTTCTTATGCCTCCCGAATATGAATAAGCAACATCAACCTGTACTTGCCAAACATCAAAACTTGCGCCCAAGAAAAACCTATTGCTTGAAACATCAAACATCATTGGGTCTAAAGTTTCCTCCGGAACAGGCGAAGGGTCCCACATATAACCGCCTCTTACAGTAAACTGTGGATTAACTCTATACTCGGCACCGACTCTGAATATCCATCTGTCTTCCCAGTTGCGAGTCATTTCCACTTCGTCAGTAACAACAACAGCAGGAATCATAGGAAGAAAAAAATTGACAGTGCCATCTAATTCTTGCGTAAGGGTATCAATCCGCGACCAATCTACCCAATCAATTTGTCCGCTTAAAAGCCATTTGGAAAAACCGGAGTAACTGGCTCCCAAAGAGATTGTTTGTGGAAACGTAAAATCCATTGAGAAATCCCTGTCAAACTTATCGTAATCTATGGGGTCTTCGGGATCAATGTTTACTTCTCCTTCGAATTTAACACCGGTTTCACTCCTCCAAACACCCCCTATTGTCCAATAATATGAAGGCGTCCACAAAAAACCTATATTGCCGGAAATGCCGCTTCCTTCACCTGAGGCTTTAACATCTGCTTCACTTGGGAATAGCCCCCCATTCGGAATAACTGCGGCATAGGATTTTGTGTTCATTTTGGCAAAACCCTGCGCCAAACCTGCCCCAATCAAAAAATTATCGTCCAATTTAAAAGCTCCGCCTGCTTGAAGATTATTCAAGAAAATTTCAGAGCGAGTGGAATTATATCTTAAAAAAGCGTCATCTTCCCATCTTTGCCCCAAACCAAAAGGCGAATAATAACCCAATCCCATGCTAAAAGAATTATTAAAATTATGCGTAAAAAAGATATTGGGTATCATCTGTGTTGTAGTAATATTTTCTTCTCTGGATGTTGCTCCGTCAGCATCATAATATGAATAAGGTGCGATAAAAGCTGCCCCTTTCATAATCATGGTTTCTTCGCATATACCTAAGCCTGCCGGATTCCAAAAAAGGGCTGAAGGATCATCTGCAATACCCACAAAAGCGCCTCCCATTCCAGTGGCTCTGGCTCCAATTGAGGGCGCTTGCATGCTGGCCGAATAAACAGTCGCAACGGACAGGCTCAAAAAAAAGATTACAAACAATTTTTTCATGCTTGTTCTCCTTTCCATAAATTTAATTTCGGAAAAGCAGTTTAATCACCACAATTTTCCAAAACTTTCAAAGCAATGTCAAGAACTTTCGGATTAAAATGAGTCCCTCTGCCGGCTCTAATATTTTTTAAAGTTTCCTGTTTGCTTAAAGCTTTTCGATATGGCCTATCTGAACGCATCGCATGATAAACATCGGCAATAGATATAATACAGGCAAGTAGCGGTATTTCATCGCCTTTTTTCCCCTTCGGATATCCTGTTCCGTCATATTTCTCATGATGGTCTTGGATTATGCATATATAGTCTTTTAATGCGCTCATGGGATTTAGTATGGGATTTACAATGGAGACTCCTATATCTGGATGTTTTTTAATAATCTCCCACTCTTTAGAATTCAGTTTTCCGTCTTTGCCTAATACGTTTTCAGGAATGCCTATTTTCCCTATATCGTGAAGCGAAACCAAGTAACGGAAGATATCCCTCTCTTCGGGAAGCAACTTTATAAATGAAGAGCATGCATCAAGTATCAACAAAGCATAACGAGCAACTTGTTCGGAATGAATGGAAGTATATCCGTCTTTGGCATGTATTGCGGCCAAAAGAGAACCTACAGTGGACGAATAAAACTCTTTAGTCCTTTCATCCAAAGATTTTCTTACATTTTCCAATTCCACTAATCTCTTTTTCTTTTTTCTGCTCTTTTCCCTTTTATTGATTTTCTCTTCGATAACTTCAAGAAGTTCGTCTTTATTGAAAGGTTTATTTATATATGCGGAAGCGCCGTTTCGCATGGCTTCGGTAGCGCTATTCAATGTGCCGTATCCTGTAATCATTATTATTTCCAGGTCTTCGTCTATCTCCTTTAATTTGCTTAAAAGCTCTATCCCGCTCATCCCTGGCATCTTTATATCCAACAAGGCCACGTCAGCCATATCTTCTTTGAATTCTTTCAAAATTTCATCGCCTCTGGTAAAAAATAATAAATTGTAATTATCCTTTAAAACCATTTTCATAGATTCCCTTACGCTTTTTTCGTCGTCCACAATAACGATTGTATTTTTTCTGTCCATTCTCCTACCCCTTTCTCTGTTATATGTTATGGATTTATGCCCAACTTTTCCATCTTATATGCGAGCATCCTTCTGCTTATATTCAATAATTTTGCCGCTTTTACTTTTACTCCTCCAGTTTTTTCCAAAGCATCCATTATCATTTTTTTCTCAATCGCGGATACTTCGTCTTCCAAAGATACAGGTGTTTTGGAAGCCATCTCATCAACCCTCGAGTCATCGGGCTTATATGCTATCTTTTTTTTCTCGGGAATATCGACCAACTCTTCTGGTTTTGGGACAGAACTTTCTTTTTTTATAACTTCTTTAGGCATCCTTTTATCTGTCCAACCATTTGAATATTTTTCCGGCACTGGGATTTTAGTAGGAGAATAAACAGGTATTTCTTCTTGATAGACAGGAGTTTGCGTTTCTTTTTTATCGGGGACAGGAATAAGAATATCAAAAGTCGTCCCTTTTTTAGGCATAGAAGATATACTGTTCGTTCCGCCATGTCCTTCAACGATTTGTTTTACGATAGGAAGGCCTAATCCTAAACTTTTTGTTCCGGTCGTATAAAAGGGAGAATAAACTTTAGAAATATCCTCATCTTCTATGCCCTTGCCGTTATCCTTAAAAGTTATGCGTATATGCTTTTGATTTGCGTCATATGAAGTCGATATATCCAACTTGCCGCCTGAAGACATCGCTGATAGACTATTCCTAATTAGGTTGGAAAAAGCCTCTTTTAATTTATCGTTATCAAGCAAGCATGCCGGCAAAGAAGAAGCAATGTCCTTGTTAAGATTTATATTTTGCTTTTTAAATTCCGCTTCAAATTCTTGTATTGTCTCTTTCAAAACAGAATTGATATCCCCTTTGGAAAGGGTAAGTTGCGAAGAATCCGAAAGTTTTTCCAGCCTTTCGACAATATTATTTAATTTAGAGACGCTTTCCAAAACTGTTTCATGGTAATTTTTTATAAAATCTTTATCATGTTTTTTCTCAGGCAAGAGTTGAGCGAATGTGCTTATAGAAACAAGCGGATTTCTCACTCCGTGAGCAACTCTTTCGGCGAGTTCTCTCCAGAACCCTTCTTCTTTTATCTTACTGAATTCTTTTTCTATCCTTTTAACTTCCGATATATTCTGGAAAATCATCAATGCGCCTTTTATTCTATTAAGTTCATCCCTCAAAGGGACAGTACTCACCCCCAAAGAAATCTTTTTGGCAGGATGCACTACTTCGTGCCTATTATAAATTTTGCCGTCATAAAGAGTCCGAAGCATAATATCAGCAATTACAGAACCCGCTCTTTGGACACTCATTCCTATCAAATCCTCTTTTATGTCTAAAATATCTTGAGCAGATTTATTCATAGACGTTATTCGGGCTTCTTTATCAATAGTTAAAACTCCGGAGGAAATATTCTTCATTATGTCGCAGAGATGTTCCCTATGCTGGACTATTTCTCTGTAAAGATAGGAATTCTGAATGGCAAGTGCCGTATAACTGCTCATCATATATAAAAACTTCAATTCGCCCGAATTAAAATTTTCGCCCGTTATTTTTTTGCCCAAACTTAAGAACCCTAAAAGCCCCACATCTGAAAACAGAGGAACGCACACTTCAGCTTCCAGAAGTTCCATTTCTTCTTTGATATAAGCCGGGATTTGTTGATCGTTTACTGTCAATATCTGCCCGTTTTTGGAAAGCCAACCGGCAATGCCGTCTGCTTCTCTAAGTCTAAAATCTTCAATGATTTCCTTTCTAATCCTCAGGGCGCTTCTTATTTTGTAGAAAGGATTCATGTCTTCTTTTACAATAACGGCTATTTTACTTACCTCGAAAACTTCAGATAATGTATTAACTATCATTTCAAATAGTTTTTCCGGTTCGAAAATATGAGTGAGGACACGAGAAAACTTCCTGAATGTCTCCTGATAATAATAAAATAAACGCCTAAATTCTTCCTCAGGAAGGAAAGTTTTATTTTCCGAGAGAACAAATTTTGTTTCCGGATTTAATTGGCTTTTTTCATTTTCTAAAATTTTAATTTTCTTCACAAGTTGTATCCTTTCTCCGGCTCTTGAAATAAGATAAACGAGTTCTTTTCTCTGAAAGGGCTTTACTATCCATTCATACACCTTGTTTTCTATCAATTCTTCTTTTATTCGCTCGTCGGATGTGGATAGAAGAACTATAGGAATAATTTCGGATGCTACAGTTCTTATCTGTTTGATAAACTCAAAAACATCCATATCTTTTATTGGAGTATCCAAAATCACAACATCTATCTGTTTTTCCCTCGTTATTCGCAATGCTTCCTGCGCATTGGCAGCGGAAAATAGAAAAAATTTATCATCGAGCAATACTCTCAATGATTCTTTTATTTGTTTCTGTTCGGCAACAATCAATATATTTTTCATGGTTTTATGCTTGCAAGGTTACGGCGAAATGCCTTTAAAAAAAGAGGCAAAGAGATCAAAAATGTAGTCCCCCTGCCCACTTCGCTTTCCACTTCTATATTACCACCATGGTCAACCACAGCGCGATAAACAATGGCCAGTCCCAAGCCCGTTCCTCCATCTTTTGTCGTAAAGAAGGGGTCAAATACCCGGGACAGATTTTCCGGCGGCATTCCTTCTCCGGTATCTTGAACTTTTAAAAGTATTTGTCTTCCGTTGTCCGTTTTCTCATAAGAGGTGATTATGTATAACTTGCCGCCTTTTTCCATAGCTTCTATAGCATTAAGAAGAAGATTCAAAATAATTTCGTCGAATCTGATTTTATCTATATAATTTTCCGGAACATCGGGAGAATATTTTTTGATTATTTCTATGCCATAACTTTCAAATTTTGTTTTCATAAATTTCAAACTTTCATCAATACATTTATGAATGTGGTTTAACATAAAATTAGGCGCTTTGGGTTGGGCAAAGTTAAGAAGACGATGAATCAAATCATTTATTTTCTTCACCTCTTCACATGCGGAAGCAGAAAACTCTTTTCTGAACTGAGGATCATCGTACTTTTGCGGAAGCAGTTCAAAAAAAGTATTTATTGCAACTAAAGGATTTTTGATTTCATGCGCCATGCCTGCCGCCAAAGTTCCAACAGTCGCAAGTTCTTCCGCTCTATTCAATTGGTGTTCCAATGTCCTGATTTCCGTAAGGTCGGCAAGAACCAGTATCACCCCGTTTACTTTATTGTTCTTTCCTTTCATCGCCACAGTTCCAACACCAAGCACCAGAGGTTTCGTTTTATCCGTTTTTTCCTCGTCTCTTGCGTATTCTATTTCATAACTCGAAAAACCCTTCCCGAATTTTTTAACGTCGCCTATAGCCTGAGAAAGTTCCTTAGGCAGGACTTTCTTGTAATTTTTCCCGATAGCATCAGACGCCGAAATTGCGGTGATTTTCTGCGCTTTTTCGTTAAATATGCGAATTCTGTCATCCTTATCCGTAACGATAACCGCATTTGCCAGATTTTTTAAAATATTTTCCTGATATATTTTTGTCTGCTCAACCTGCGTGTAAAGACGCGCGTTCTCTATGGCTACACCCGCCTGACTGGCAATAGTAAGAAGCAGGTCTATATCCTCTCCGGTAAACACATCTCCGGAACTTTTACCTTTAAGAAAAATTATTCCCGTTAAAATATTTTCTCTAATTATCGGCACGGCTACATCCGCGCCAACTTTATTAAGGGACTTCTTCATGGTTTGAATTTGCATACTTTCGCCCATTCTTTCCAATTCGTCTTTAATAATCACATCTTTTTTATCCATCATCCACGAAATAATTGAATCATCGAATGAAATTCTTGTGCTTTTATGCGGGAAATTCCCCAATAATGACTTTAACCGGAATATATTCGCTTCACTCAAATAAACAGCACCACCGTTTACGCCCATCGTTTCGGTAATGCTCTTCAAAATATATTTTAATAGTTTCTGAAAGGGTAAAACCTTGCTTAACTCTTTGCCTACTTCTTTTAAAACCCCTTGATATTCATATTTTTTCTTGCCGAATATCTTATCAACAAATGTCTGTATTTTTTCTCTTAAAGGGAGGAATAAAAATGCAACAACTAAGGCTGCAAAAATAGCCGGAAAAAAAGTTTGATATCCTACTGTTTCCCTAAATAGACGCTCTGCCAGAAGGACACCAATAACATAAAAAGCAGTAACTATGCCCGTCAAAAGAGTATATATTGCTGTCTTCTTAATTACTATAGTAATATCAAAAAGACGATAACGTACAATAGCATAGGTAGCAAACCCTATAATAACTACAGTCAATGTTGGTCCTAAATATATCATTGCGGAAATATCAAAAAGGGGAAGGATTACACTACCTATTAAAGCAATAGAAGTAGCTATTAAAATTCCAAAAAAGATAAATTTTATCTGTAATTGTTCATATTTATTTTGAGAAAATTTCCACTTGGTATACAAAAACCACAAACAATAAACCATTCCCAACCCTTCATATATGGCAAATAGAGAATACCAAGGTCCTAATATAGGTCTAAAGCTCGCTTCTGTCACTTTCACGCCCGATTGTATTAAAGGAGTAAAAATAACCAGAATAATCAAAAATACGCATACTGTGAAAAGTAAATATAATGGTGTTGTAGAAATATCTTTATTTATCCGGGGAAAAACATAAATGAAGACAGCAAGTGCAACGGGAATTATAGAACCAATAACATATGCTAATTTACCTAATACGCCTATTACTTCTATATTGTCAGATATTGATATCAAGAAATTAACAGAAGTCCATGTTACTAGAAAGAAAATAAACAAGGAAAAAATTCTATTTTGTATTCTTTTAGGATTGTGACATAGTATATATATGCCAAATCCAAGGTTTAATAAAGCTCCCACTAAAAGAAACAAACTTTTTAATTCCATTGTACTTTTAATCTACATTTTTTATTATAACACTGGAGTTATTTCCACCAAACCCGTGAGAATTAATAAGCACCGTATTAATTTTATTCTTTCTTGCCTTGTTGGCAACATAATCTAAATCACATTCTGGATCAGGAAATTCATAATTAATTGTAGGCGGAATTATTTCATCTTTCATAGCCATCAAAGAAGCAATTAATTGCATAGGCCCTGCGGAAGATAAAGGATTACCTATCATTGATTTAATAGAACTTATAGGAATTTTATAGGCATAATCGCCGAAAACTTCTTTAATCGCAATTGTTTCTGCTCTATCCCTTACAACATCAGAGGGAGCATGTGCACAAATATAATCTATATCCTTTGCTTCTAAAAAAGATTTTTGCAAAACTTGTCTCATTTCTTTAATAAATCCCTTACCCTCTATATCATTTTCAAATAAGTGAGAAGTCTTTGTGCTATCACTATATCCTTGAATCTCTCCATATATAAATGCATCCCGATTAAGAGCATGTTCTAATTCCTCTAAAACAATAATCCCTGCGCCTTCGCTTAAAATTCCTCCACTACGTTTTGCGTCAAAAGGACGACTTGTTTTAGCAGGATCTCCGTTATGAGAAGAAAGAATTCCCGTTGCGCACAAACTCCCCAAAGTCAAAGGACTAACCGAACCATCTGTTCCGCCTGCAATAGCAACATCTATTTTCTCATCTTTAATATCTTCAAATGCGTTTCCAACTGCCTCTAATCCACAACTGCAACCAGTAGAAATAGTAACAACTTTTCCCCTACAATTAAATTTAATAGCAATTTCAGTGGCAGCAGAATGAGGGAAATATGCAACGGAACCAAAAGGGCTCATTTTGTGAACACTTTTCTCTCTAAGGGTTTCATATTCTCTTTCAAAAATATCCATGCCTCCTGTCGCAGAACCTACATATATACCTACTTTTTTATTGGTTAAATAATTCCCTTCTATTTTTGCATCCTCAACAGCCATCTTTGCGGAAGCAACAGCAAAATGAGCAAATTTTCCTGTTCTTCTTATGGTTTTAATGTCCATATATTTAGAAGCGTCAAAATCTACGATTTCACCGGCAATTTGGACTGGGAAAGAAGAAACATCAAAAGATGAGATCTTTTTAATGCCGGATTTGCCTTCTACAAGAGCCTGCCAGAAAGCGTCTTTACCTATACCATTGGGAGCTACAACACCCATGCCTGTAACGACAATTCGCCTTTTGCCCATATCGATTGTACAATTTTGTACACTATAACATAATTGGACGACGGGGTCAACCCCGTTAGAGATAAGAAGTGCCAATGTATTTGGTATTAAAAGAATATAATTCCCTGCAGGATTGTATTGAGTAACCGGTACTTCTGACGTCCCGATAAAATATCGGGACGAACTCTAACGGGGTCAAGAAATAGATATGGGAAAAGAAGAAACTTAGATATTCTTTACTGCGGAAAATCCAAAAATAAATTTTTTATTGATGGGTAGTTTCTATTAACCATATGCTGAACAATCGCCTTTGTAGTAGTCACATAATCTTTTCCTAAAAGGTTAGCCAATAGAAAATAATAATCTGGAATTGGAGGTATGTTGAATTCCTTTGATACTTTATCCAGGAAAACCTTATATACATTCAAAATATACTTGAAATCCACCTCTTCTACTTTTTTATTCATTATTTCGTATTTAAAGGGAGAGGGAGGCCAATATTGCAAAGGTACAAGATATTTTATGGGATAAATAACGAATTTCTCTACATAATCATCATCAAGCTGTATCCCATATTGAGCAAAATTTCTGTGCCATTCAGTATTAGGATATATACCGGCAGGTAAAACCAAAAGCGAACTCAAATACGGTTTTAATTCGCTAATCCTTTTAAGAGTATTTTCCATGCTTTCTTTTGTTTCTCCCGGAATAGGGAAAATAAAACTGCCTACAGTATAAATGCCGGATTTGTGAACTTTTTTAATAGTATTATTTATCTGTTCATAACTAATGCCTTTTTTGAGTTTAAGGAGATTCCCGTCATCCAATGACTCTATTCCGAAAAATAAAGCCACAAAACCTGCTTCTTTCAACAAATTAAAAGCATCTCCTGAATTAGTATCAACTCTGGAAAACCCGCATAATTTGATTTTCCCTTTCAGTTTTGAGCCCAATATGGCTTTTGAAAGTTCGGACAAGGAATTTTTAGGCGGGGTGGAATCCTCTATTCTAAAATGCGCTATACCATACCTGCTATTCAATTGCTCCAATTCATTTAGAACATTTTCCGTTTTTCTTGCCTTGTTAATTCTTCCATAATTTTCCGGCCTAATGCAAAAAACACATTTGTTAGGACAAGCTTGGTTTGAAAGAGTGACAGAATATATCGGTATCTTATATCCTACATTTCTATATATATTTTTATCATATAAAGCCACAGGATAATCATCCACATTTATGGGGATTTTTCCATTCTGTTTTATTTTGCCGTCATTACATAAAATTAAATTCGGGATATTCCCAAATTCATTATTCAAAATTATCTCTTCGATAGCGTTATATCCAAGCCCGGTTATAAGCCCATCTAAATAATTATTTGATAATTTTAATATATGCTCCTTAAACCAATCTATCTTTTGCCCTACCCCGTAAATTTTTACATTGGGGTTTTCCTTTTTTACTAAACTCGCCAAATCTATAGAAAATTTAAAACCTGTACCATGCCATAAATTTAAAAATATCACGTCATAATTGCTGTTTACAATATTCTCTGCTTCCTCATTTAATCTGGATTCATACAGTTTATTGGTGTCATAAAAAGATAATTTGCCTAAATTTTCCATGTATTCCCTGCCAAAATCCATCAAATCGGAAAAATTCGCCCTGTCAATTATGTCAACATCCTTGCCATGTTTTTTTATTATAGCCGCGATTCTTCCCAATCTTTCGTTAGGGAATAAATGTGAAATGTCGTCCAACTCGCCTGAAAAATTATAAATTAGATATTTTTTAGACATTTATTATTAGATTTGGTTATCCTCTGGACTTAACACGAAAGAATCACAAAGCCCATTGTGCACTTTTGTGCATTTATATGCGCAAAAAAGACACCTACGTTAATAAAAAACGTGGTGGCGAGACCCAGAATCGAACTGGGGACGCCAGGATTTTCAGTCCTGCGCTCTACCGACTGAGCTATCTCGCCTTAAATCTCGTTGTTCGGTTAAGGTTAGGATGCCCGCCACAGTGGGATACCCCACGTGGTGTCCCATTTCGTTAGTCGGTTAAGTTAGTCGTCTTTTTTATTTTACGTAACCGCTCAACGTAAAACGATACGGGTTTCGTTACCCTTACCATTTAACCTGTTTATTATATCAAACCGGCGCGCCTGGCAGGAATCGAACCTACAGCCTACGGATTAGAAATCCGTTGCTCTATCCTATTGAGCTACAGGCGCATTATTTGAAGAAATAGGAATTTTAAAGCAAACGGCAGAATATTTCAATTTCCCAGAAATTTAAATATCTCTTCAAGATGAGAAATACTGAAGTCTTTCGTCTTTTTCGCTCTCTCTATAAGTATACTATTACAACCTGCTTGAAGAGAGAATTCATAATCCAGGGTATGATGGTCGCCTATATGCAGAATATCTGAAGGAGAAGTTTGGAGAAGTTTGGAAATATGTATATAAATTTCGGGAGATTTTACTTTTTTGAAATCAGTTATCGTCGAAAACACCGCATCAAAATGTAAATCGAACGTTCGGATCTTTTCTTTTAGGAAAATTCTGGGCATGCATGTGACAACGATTATTTTAAAGCCATGTTTCTTTAATTTTTGTAATACCGGCACTACATCGGGATAAACCACTATTAAATCTTCTCGTTTCTTGAATATATCTTTTGCAGGTATAGGTATATCAAATTTTTCAAGCCAATATTCAATTTCATACCAGCGCAGGTCTTTGTCCCCCAGCTTGTCGTATTCAGCAATACAGAATTCTTTTGCCTCTAAAAAATTACATCCCCGCTTTTCGGCAACCAAAGCGGGGATGTCGTTTTCCGATATAAGCTCGTTGAATCTTTGGTCAATCAACGTGCCGTCAACGTCAAAAGAAACAACGCGAATCTTTTTGCTCACAATCTATATAGGTTCTCTTACTTCCCAAATATTTTCTTATTTACTGCTAAATCTAATCTACCGATTCCGATAGGAGTTTCAACAACCTTTGCTATATCTATTTTGGTTTTTCTTATCGCCTCAATATCTCCTTCGGAAAGAATACCAGCCAATTTAGGGTCGGCATTCCACATCTTATCCTGCATTTTTGATATATTGGCATCCTTATTAATCCTATCCGCTACATTTTCAGCCATTCTTAATGCCTCCACACACATTCTGATAAAGTCCTTCCTCAACTCTATTGCATTGGTTTTGCCCGGAGCGCAATCAGTTCTAAGAACATGGCAATCAAACTCCACATGCCCGTTCCATTTAAGTTGGTCGAGAATCCAGAATACTCCGACTGTTTCTTTTATCCCATCCATTCCTATTAGGGGTGGGTTATCATTATCAAACTGTCCCGGTTTTTGGTTTCCGAAATGCAGGAAGAAAAGTTTTCCCAAACTCGCGGTGAATCCTGCCGCTGCTGAAGCGGAAAGACCCGTCATTTCTTCATGTTGCAATAATTCAGGATTAACGCCCCAAAATTCGGGTTCTTCCAAACGTTCAATCATTGCCAGAGAATGCCCAACTGTTGGAATAAACATTTCGCCTCTGGGTTCGTTGGGTTTGTTTTCAATTGTTCCATGTTCGATAGAAAGATTGTTTTCATGTATATATCTTGTAGCCAAATTTAATCCTTCTATTATATATTTGTAGCATCTGTCCCAAGGAACCGCAAATTGACTTTCGAAACCGTCTCTTGCCACCCAATAAGTCGAATATTTCGCGCCGAAGAAATTGCCGATTCGTAAAGCTCTCATAACCTTTTTCGCGGCAAGAATTCTTATTTTGGAGTCGGGATTGGTTAAGCCGCCGTTGCGAAAAATAGGATTTGTATGCAGGTTGCAGGTTATCATAATCATCGGCAATCCTACTTTACCCATTTTTCTTTTCAGTTCTTTCAATGTTTTATAAGTTTTGCTGTTGGGATTTAAATCGTCTTCGGGATTTTTGGGATTCCAATCAACAAGGTCATCATCGTGAGCGGATGTGAAATCTATAAGTTTTTCCTTCTTAGCCCAGCAAAGAATGTCGCATATTTCCAAAGAGCTAAGTCCGTCCATAACCGCAACTCCGAACGGATCTCCGACAGGATTTCCGGCACACCAAAACGGCATAGATGCTTTTCTTTTAGCCATTGTAAAAACCTCCTTTACTTTTAGGGTTATTTATTCAAAGTACCTCTTGCTCTGTTATAAGAACGGATATGATAACACAAAACGCCTTTTTATAAAAGGCAAAATATCCAAAATATTTCGAATTGGAACTAAGAATTATGAATTGCGTCAATAAACGCCTTTAAATTTTCCGAAGAAACACCAGGAGGCATGCCACCGCCGCAAGAAAATATAATTCTTGACTTGTCTTCCAAAGACAAAAGCTTAATCGCCGCATTTTTCACGTCTTCCGCGCTTCCGCTTGCAAGAACATCCCTCGGCGGAATATTGCCCAACATCGTCACTTTATTCTGTGTCGCTTTTTTCAAATCGCTTAAAGAAGTATCAAAACCCATATTGAACAAATTAATCCCGATTTCAGGCAGGAAAGGCAGTGATACTCCGCACTGCGCGTCGTTATGCAAAAATTTCACCGACACATCGGCATCGTATAACTGTTTAAAACGCGGCATGGCAAAAGTTTTAAATTCCTTTTCGCCGATAAAACCTATAATGTCATCCAGCAAAAATATTCCGTCAATGGAAGGAAACGTTTCCATCTGCAACTTCAGCCAATCTTTCAAAAAAGATGTAATTTTATCTAACAGTAAATGTATTTTATCGGGCTCCAGCATCATCGCAGTCAAAAATTCCGTCGCGCCCATAAGATAACTTGAAATATTCAAAGGGCCGCGAGCAACCGCAAGCTTTATCTTATGCCCCGATTCTTCTATTTTGGGCTGCGCTATCTTCAATCTGTTTAACATTAAAGGTAAAAGCCCATCTGTTTTCGGATTGGGAATAACCAACTCATCTATATCCGCAGTAGAGCGAATTATTTTATGAGCATGAGGAAATTCATTAGCAGGAAAAGAACACTTTGCTCCGAATGCAGATGGCTCGGTGCACATTCCGAATTCAGACCAAAACCCCGGCAGAAAAATAATATCAGGGAATTCTTTAACTGCTTTTAGGTTTGCATCCAGCCAAACATCGTCATTGGAAAAATAGTCCAATATTGACCTGCCATACCAGTTGGGAAGCCACGGGCAATCGACTATAAACCCTACAGGCAAAGGTTTTAATATTTCCCCATTAATAACACCCAGCAAATCCTGCCATTGTTTATCAGTCACAATACTTTCTCCTTATGGAAAAACTGGAAATACAATTGAAATAGATGGAATACGTTGAAATATATTGCTGCTATCCTCAATATTCTGCTTGTTAGTATATGGCTTTAAATCTTTCGACAATGTATTTCTACCATATATCGACCGTATTTCTATGTATATCCTTTTTATTACGCCCTCGGATGAGTTTTATCATAAACCGCTTTTAGCCGTTTTGTCGTAAGATGCGTATAAATTTGCGTAGTTGACAAAGATGCGTGTCCAAGCAATTCCTGCACTGCTCTAAGGTCAGCGCCCCGTTCCAAAAGATGAGTCGCAAAACTGTGCCGGAAACTATGGACGGAAACGTTTTTCTTTATTGCCGCTTCTTTTATGTAATTATGTACGATTTGTTTCACGCTTTCGGCGGAAAGTCTTCCGCCCCAATTATTCAGAAACAATGCCTCTTTATTTACGCTCAAATCACTTCTATTCGATATGAAAAAAGCATTTCTCTTGTTGAAATAATTGCCTAGTGCCTCTAAAGCCTTATCCCCTATCGGAATTATTCTTTCCTTTCGCCCCTTTCCTTTCACTTTTACGGTCCCGCCTACGAAATCTATACTATCGACATTCATACCGACAAGTTCAGACACACGCACACCGGTAGAATACAATGTTTCTAAAATGGCTTTATCTCTTATTCCCAAATAACCATCTGATTTAAAAGAAAGAATCAATTCTATCTCCTGAATGCTCATCGGTTCGGGCAAAGTCCCTTTTTTCTTAGGACTTGAAATAAGAGTACAAGGGTTGGAATTTATAAATCCGCTTCTAACGCCAAATTTGAAAAAAGACCGCAAGGCCGCTATTTTTCTTCCGACAGAACTTGAACTATAGCCGTCGTTGTGAAGCATAGTCAAAAAATCTCTTATATGCGTAGTGTGGATTTGCTGTAATTTTACTGTCGGATAATACTCAGTTAAAAATTTATTGAACTGTTCAAGGTCGGTTTTATAACCTGTCAAAGTGTTCTGCGGTAAATTACGCTCAACTTTCAAAAACTTTATAAATTGCTCTATTTTTTCTTTCTCCATGTTTAAATTTCAGATGCCAAATTATAGAAATAAATTGAAATATATGGAAATATATTGAAATAAATTGTCTGTCTACTATGTGTTTCTATTATATATCTATCATATTTCTAGGTATTTCCATCTTCTGTTTTTTCAGACGGCAAATACGAAGCGATCCACCTACATTGAGGATAATTACTGCACCCGTAAAAAACCCTGCCTCTTTTATTCTTCATTTCCACTATTTCTCCGCCGCAACCCTGATTCGGGCATTTTATTCCGACTTTTTTTAACATCCTTTTAGTATATCGGCACTTGGGAAAATTAGAACACGCTAAGAACTGCCCGAACCTGCCTTCTTTTATTATTAAATTCCCGCCGCATTCGGGACATTTTTCATCGGTAATTATTTCTCTTTCTTTCTTGATATCTTTCATATCCACCGAAGCTTTTTCCAAAAGTGGCTCGAAAGATGTATAGAAATCTTTTACCATATCCGACCATTTCATCTTACCTTCCTCTACTTCATCTAGATTTTGCTCCATTTCCGAAGTGAATTTCTCATAAAAAATAGTCGGGAAATTTTCAATAAGCAGTTCAACTACAACCGTGCCGAGTTCCGAAGGATGAAGTTCGCCTTTTATGCTTCTGATATAATCCCTGTCTTTAATCGTGTTCATTATCGGGGCATAAGTCGAAGGACGGCCTATCCCCTCTTCTTCCAGTTTTCTTATAAGCGTTCCTTCACTGTAGCGGGGAGGCGGCTGTGTAAATTTTTGTTCGAGTACAACTTCCAGTAAATTCACTTTTTCCTGTTCTTTCAAAACAGGCAAAATATTCGTTGCCTGATTGCTGTTTTCTTCTTCGTCCTTTTTGAAAAGAACTGTATAACCGTCGAATTTAGTCTTTCTGCTTTCTGTTACGAAAACATAATCTCCGCCTTCCAATTTTAGGGTAGTGACTTCCGTTATTTTCGGAGCCATTTGCGAAGCCAAAAACCGGTTATATATCAATGTGTATAACCTTAATTGATAAGGGTCCAGATATTCTTTTATTTTATCGGGAGAAAACCCCACATTCGTCGGACGTATAGCTTCATGCGCTTCCTGCGCGCCTTTTTTTGCCTTAAATTTAGGAGGGGCAGACGGCAGATATTCTTTCCCGAAATTCTTCAGAATGAATTCTCTTGCTTTATCTTGGGCGCTCTTACTAAGATTAAAAGAATCCGTTCTCATATAAGTAATAAGCCCTGTAATTTCATCGCCGATATTAACGCCTTCGTATAATTGCTGGGCAACCCTCATTGTCCTTTGGGCAGAGAACCTGAAAACGCGATGCGCCTGTTGTTGCAGTGAACTTGTTATAAAAGGCGCAGGAGATTTTCTTCTCTCTTCTTTGGATGCAATGCTTTTCACGATAAAGTTTTGTTTCTCCGCATCAGTTTTTATGTTCGGGGCTTCGTCTTTAGAAAATTTCGTGATTTTCTCGCCTTTGAATTCTTTAAGTTGCGCAGAAAATTCCTCATCGTTCTTATTGGAAAATTTTCCGAAAATCAAATAATACTCTTCGGTAACAAACTCTTTTATTTCTTTTTCCCTGTCCACAACGATTTTCAAAGCAACCGTTTGGACCCTTCCAGCCGAAAGCCCTTTTCTTACCTTTTTCCAGAGTAACGGTGAAATTTTATAGCCGACAAGCCGGTCAAGAACTCTTCTCGCCTTCCCCGAATCGACTTTATTTATATCTATCGACGTAACATGCTGCAGTGAATCTTTTATCGCGGAAGATGTAATCTCGTGGAACAGGATTCTTGAAATATTTTTATTAATGGGTCTTATCTCATCGGCAAGATGAGCGCATATCGTCTCACCCTCCCTATCGGCATCAGCCGCAAGAAGAACTCGGGAAGATTTCTTAGCTTCGCTTTTTAACTCTTTTAGGATTTTCTTTTTGGCTTTGATAATGTTGTAAGTGGGTTCGAAGCCGTGTTCGACATCAATTCCCAACTTACTATTCGGCAAATTTTTTATATGCCCCATGCTTGCGCTGACTTTATATCCTTTCCCGAGAAAAGATTGGATAGTCCGCGCTTTAGCAGGCGACTCTACTATTACAAGAGATTCTTTGTTTGACATATTTTAGTATTAAGTTATAAGTGCTAAGGATTAAGTTTTTACTGATTACTTATTTCTTACTCCTTAGTGCCTTATTCCTTCCCCTCCTTAGTTATTGCATTTCCATACAATATCATAATCGTTATATGCTGGGTCATTGTATTCTTTCGCCTTAGGAATTCCGTTGTCGTCTTTCATATTAGGTCCCACACTATAAAGAATAAAACCGTTACCTGATTTTTTGTAAATAAGTTCTTTACCGTTGAACGGGTCAATAGGAAGTTCACTAAAGAAACTCAATGTTTTCGGATAAGCCCCATTTTTTGCCTTGTAGATTTTTAAAGCAAGGCTAGTTCTGCAAACATCAATATCTGCATGATATTTTGCTACATTCTCTCGTGCTCTATTAAGAGTGGGGAGAACCGCTCTTGTAAAAATACAGTATTTGGGAATATCTTCTCCTCTTGTTTTGTTTTTAACCTGCTTAGCAAGCTCATAGTAAGGAACATTATAAGAATCCCTTATTCCGGAGAGGAATGTCAGATAACATACAAAATCTTTTTTGAAAATTGGTTTGCCAAGAAGGGCTACAATAAATATTAAAGGCGTGTGAGGAGAATAATTAATAAAGATTACCCCTTTTAGTTCTCTTGGTTTAGCTCGGAGTATTCTTTCAAAAGCCCACGTTCCCAAACCAACTCTTTCCATATCTGTACATTTAACAAATGGTTCAACATCCTTGTGGGTGGAAAGTTCATTTATTATTAAAGCAGCTTGTCCTTCAGGAATAACCCTTGAATACGATATTCCTTTAATACATTCTATTAATAATTGGTCACAGGTAATCCTTACCAATTGTGAAATAAGAGTTTGTTCATCTTTTAAATGGTTAGAAAATCTTAATCCAATGAGTAGTGTGTCAATTGCTTCTTCCAGATTGCCTGCTTCTGCTTCAAGCAGAGTTTTTATACAAAGCAATTCTACTGCATCTCGCATTGTACTAAGATGAGGCAATAATATTAACATCTCAAATCCTTTTTCATACTCGGGATTGAAATTGCATTTAGGTTTCCTGGAACCTTCCTCAAGAAGTTGATAGATATCTTGTGCATCTCTGGAATTTACAAGCTTTGGAATTTCTTCTCTCTGTTTATCAGTCCATTGGGAAATATCCGAAAAAGATTTAACATTTTTAATAGTCTCAATCATTTCACTTGTTTCTTTTTGCTTCATTAGTTCAAATGCTTTGTTATAAAGTATTGCCGCATTTTCTTCATCAGGAACTGGTGGAGGAACAATTTCGGCAATAGTCATAGGTCTACCTTGTACCTTAAGTTCGGCAATTTTATTGTGGAGCTGAATACTGAATGTAATATCAAGAATAATATATATCCCTATTAATCCACCGAATACAATACCTACTACTTTTAAAAACTTTTTCATATTGTCTTCTACTTAATCCTTATTTCTTATCACTTATCACTTATCACTTATTCCTCATTTCTTACTTCTTAATCCTTACTCCTTATTCCTTACTCCTTTTATCGCTTCCTCCAAATCTATTTTTCCTTCATACAACGCCTTGCCTATTATAACCCCTCCTATTCTTTTTACGGCAGAAAGGCGTTTAATATCCTCTAAAGAAGAAATTCCTCCCGCTACTATAATAGGAACAGGGTTTGCTTTACAAATTTCAGTAAAAAAACTTACATTTACGCCTTCAAGCATCCCATCTTGTTGTATATCAGTAACTATCAGGGAAGATATTTTCATTTCGCCAAGTTTTTCAATAAGCGAAAAAATATCTAAAGATAACCCTTCTTCCCATCCTTTAATATAAATCTTTTCATTTTTAACATCTACAGAAACTATAATCCTGTCAGGAAAAGATAATATTGCTTCTTTTAATATATTTTTATCTGAAAGCGCACCTGTTCCTAATATTATCCATCTGGCGCCTGAGTCAAAAACTTTTTGGACCATATTCAAACTTCTTATACCACCGCCCAACTGCACGGGGATTTTAAGTTCTTTGGTAATTTTTCTTACCACGCCTAAATTTTCGCATTCTCCTGTCTTTGCTCCGTCAAGGTCAACGATATGAATTCTCTTTGCTCCTTTTTTCTGCCAATTTTTAGCCACTTGAACAGGGTCGTCGGAATAAACTTTACTAGTAGTGAAATCCCCTCTCGTCAATCTCACTACCTTACCGTCCATCAAATCAATTGCAGGAATAATTAACATATCTTTTAAAAATTAAAGGATAGAAATACTTTGAAATGCATGGAAATATCTTGAAATACTTTGTCACTGTTCTAACCTTGTGCTTTTTAGTATAAGCTAATTTATAACAATGTATTTCTATGTATGTCTACATATTTCCACTGTATTTCCATTTTATTGTTTTTATAACGTTCCTTTTGTAGAAGGGATTCCTTTGATTCTTTTATCTATTATAGTAGCTTCGTCCAACGCCTTGCCCAATGCTTTAAAAATAGATTCCGCAATATGATGAAAATCTTCGCCTTTCAAAACGGAAACATGAAGATTAAGTCCGCCTTTTTGTGCGAAACTTTGCAGAAAATGCTTCAAGTTTGGTAAATCGTATTTATCCTTTTCCAAAGGAGCCGGAATTTTTATTTCACTATCAATATAAAATGAGGGCCGCCCGCTTATGTCTACAACAACTCTTGACAATGCCTCATCCATAGTAACATATGCGGAACCGAATCTTTTAATTCCTCTTTTATCTTGAAGCGCTTTTGACAAGGCATCTCCAAGACATAACCCTACATCTTCATTTGTGTGATGTATATCCACTCCCAAATCTCCTTTCGCTTTGATGGCCAAAAAAAACAAACCATGTTTCGCAAAAAGAGTTAACATGTGGTCTAAAAAAAGTATACCAGTAGATATTTGTGATTTCCCATCTCCGTCAATTCCAAAGCTTACTGTTATTCTTGTTTCTTTTGTTTTTCTATCACTTCTACCTTCCCTTTTCATTTTACCTCCTACATAATTTTTCTAATTTCTAAAAATATTAACGACAACCGAAAACCGTTTCGAGCTTCGTAACCCATTAACGATTACCGATTTTTTCAGTCGGGGTGAGTGGATTTGAACCACCGACCTCTACGTCCCGAACGTAGCGCTCTAAACCAAGCTGAGCCACACCCCGGTTTATATATCTTTAATCTGTGTAATCTATTTCTGAAATCAGTGCAATCAATATTCTAATTATAGAAGTTTATAGTTTTCTTCTCAACTATGCATAAAAAGATTGACTAACATTTTTAAAATTTGACAGAAGAATTATAAATAGGCAACCCCTCTTTTATAATTATCTTTATTACCGCATCCACAAAAAGAAGCGCAAAAAAATATCTAAAAAATTTCCAGAAAAAAATTAGTTGCGTGTGTAAATATCATTGAACAAATAAATTCTTCTTTCTGGCGGAAAAATAAAACAGAATCCGCAAATGAAATTCTTATTACCGCAAAAGCGTAATCAAAATTTTTTTACGACACCATAAATGCCGTAAAATCGCTTCACGGCTAAGATGTTCCGGAAATAATAATCTTACCGATAATAGACGCAAACAAAAATTATTTGGATCCGTTAAAAGAAAACGTGAAAATTTTTAATTATTTTTTCAAAAAAATGTTGAATAAATATTTCAAATCATTCATAATACAAATTAATAAAGGAGGTGAAATAAAATAATGGCAAAGAAAAGAGCCAAGAAAAGAAAAACAAAGAAAAGAAAAACAAAGAAAAGAAAAACAACAAAGAGAAAGAAATCCCATCGAAAGAGACGCTGATAATAAATAGATAAATAAGTATCGATGTTATTCCAAATTGGGGCTGGACCTAATTTGAAGGCGTGAATGTTTCATGCATTGGGTTAGGGCCAGCCCTTAATATTCAAACTCCCCAAATACCACATTACCACATGATAAAAAAAAATTTAAAACGAGACAAAGAACTTACTTCAGGACCTATCACGCCAAAAGTGCTTTCTTTAACAGGCCCGCTTATGGTAATAGCCATTCTTAATTCCACTCTCCATTTAATCGATATGTTCTGGGTTGGAAAACTCGGCAAAGATTCCATCGCAGCAGTGGCAATTGGCGGAACTATTATGATGGTTGTCTTTGCGACGCTTATAGGTTTAACCAGAGGTACGGTGGCACTTGTTTCCCGATATGTCGGAGCAAAAGACACAAAAAACGCCGATGCTGCAGCAAGTCAATCCATCGTGCTTGGATTAATCATCGCGCTGGCAGCAATATTAGTCGGTCTCTTATTTACGGATAAACTATTATTAATATTAGGAGCAAGTCCGGAAGTCCTAAAAATTGGGAGTTCATATTTAAAAATCCTTCTTGTGGGCGGAATAACAATGGTTCTACTTTATTTCGGGAATTCCATTCTTCAAGCAGAAGGAGACACAGTAACACCTATGAAATTCATGTTTCTATCAAACATTATAAATATCATATTAGACCCTATTTTTATATTCGGATTGGGTACAATCCCCAGAATGGAAACATCCGGCGCTGCTTTGGCAACGGTTTTATCTCAAGCCATTCCTGCATGCTTGGTATTGATACTGCTTTATACAAGACGCTCCAAAGTTCATATACATATTTCACAATTCAAAATCAAATTGGCTTTCCTCAAAGAGATGATTAAAATAGGGCTTCCCGCTTCACTTCAAATGTTTTTCAGAAGCATCATGGGCGTGGTTCTGATGGGAATCGTAGCAAGTTTCGGAACCGTGGCTGTTGCCGCTTATGGAATAGGAATGAGACTACAAATGGTTGTTCTTATGCCCGCTTTTGCATTCGGCGGAGCCGCCGCAACTTTAGTAGGACAAAATTTGGGAGCCAGAAAATCTAAAAGAGCCCAAAGAAGCGCGTGGACAGCCACAAGTTTAGATATGATCATCATGGCATTTGTGGCGATTTTGTTTTTTATTTTTGCTCCGCAAATTGTCGGATTTTTTACAAAAGACAAAAACATAATTTCTTTGGGCACAGAATTTTTAAGAGTCACCGCGCCATTTTATTTGTTTATTCCGCTCGGTGTAGTCCTCGGCCAGGCTTTAGCCGGCGCGGGAGACACAACCGCCCCGATGTTCATCACATTATTATCGCTTTGGGGATTTCAAGTGCCAATGGCTATTTTTCTCTCTAGAGTTTGGGGAGTAAGCGGCATCTGGTGGGCAAACGCTTTCGCTTCCATCCTGCACGGAATTTTAGTAATGAGTTGGTTTACAACTGGAAGATGGAAGAAAAGAGAACTACAATCTATAATGGAATAATAAAAAAATGATATACAATAGACACACAATAGATATATGGTAGAAATATATAGAGATACATAGAAATACGTAGTAAACAGACAATATATTTCAATCTATTTCCACGTATTTCAACTTATATCCAGATGATACATCTATTTATATCTATTCAATTTTTAATAAAAAAGGAGGATTAACAATGAACGTATACGAAGCAATGAAAGGTAGAAGAAGCGTGCGCGCATATCAGGACAAACAAATACCTGAGGATGTATTAAATAGAATTCTAGATGCCGCAAGAATAGCTCCCACGGCAAAAAACAGACAGGAATTTAAACTCGTTGTTGTTAAGGATGCGGATATGCGAAAAAAGATGCAGGAAGCAGCAAATAATCAGCCGTTTGTAAGCCAGGCATCCGTAGTGATTGCAGCCATAGGACTGACACCCAATGATACCATGAGATGTGAAGTGCCAACAGACCCGGTGGATGTTGCAATCGCAATAGACCATATAACGTTAGCCGCGGTTGAAGAGGGGCTGGGAACTTGCTGGATTGGCTCATTCTTTCAGGATAAAGCGCGCGAGGTTTTAGGAATTCCTTCCTCGTGCAAAGTAATAGAACTTCTTACATTGGGATACCCAGCGGATTCACCAAAACCAAAATCCCGTAAATCTTTAGAAGAGATAGTCTGCTACGAAAAATTTAGTTAAAATTTATTTTTCAACGTTGTTCTGCAGTGAACTCGTAAGCGCCGATATCGGCGATACCAATCCGTTCCTGTCCTAAGATATCCGTAGAAGAAGCCTCGCTATCGTTTGCAACATCAATACAGGGACTTCCTTCATATAACTGCAATCCGTCATCTAAAGTAAAGAATTTTACGTCTGTACCCGCAGAATTATTTGCATTTACAAATAACGGGTCAGCATCAATATTTCCTTCGCCCGTATAACCGCCTTGTATATCACAGTAACTTACCACAACATTTGAGGGAGAAAACCAGTATTCAGGATATACCCATATATTGTCTCCGTTATTCCATAATATGCAGTTGGTAATTATTGAATTTTTACTAGATATAGCGTATCCGGTATTCCCATAAAGGGTGCAGTTAGTTATTTCTCCTGAACCAGTATCGTTAATTCCGACAATATTATTAGTGAAAACGCAGTTTGTGGCCTTGAAAGATGGTCCGCAGTTATTGATTCCAACTGTATTATTGTCAAAAATACAATTTGTAAAGGTTGTCATCATTCCGTTTGGCATCCCGAGATAGACGGCTCCTCCACCATCAGCCCAATTGTAACTAAAGACACAATTTCTAATTGTTGCGCTGCTTGGGATACTCCACCGTCCGCAAAATAGTCCCGCTCCTAAAACATCACTGTATGATCCGTTGGCACATCCGCCCCTAATAATAAAACCATCTAGTATTGCAGTTTCATCAGTTCCGCTGGCTGTTACAACATGATAGCTGTTATCGCCATAATTTGAGAAATCAGGACCGTCCTTGCCAAGTAGGTCGCCGCTTAAGACGGTTTGGTAATTTGCTATATCTCTTTCCTTGGGGTCATCTGCGCCGATACCAGCGTAACCGCCTTTTATGGCAACGCCGTTAATTAACTGGAATGTGGCGGTTCTGTTGCCTGTGCCGTCGGGATTGGTTTTGTCTTGGTCGGGGTTGTATGTGCCTTGTGTCACCCAAATCTCGTCACCGGCTACAAGTTCTGGGTTTATAAGAGCGTCTTGTAAGTATTTAAAAGCGGTTGTCCAACTTCTCCCGTTTCCGCTAATAGGAATATCATCATCTACATACCAAATATAAGAATATTCATAAGCGCCTATATCGGCTATCGCAAATCCGATATCAGGAATATCAACACGTCCACTGCCTAATATGTCGGTAACGGGTGCTTGGCCGTCATCTGCAATATCTATACACGGGGAGTTAGGAAGCAGTCTATAATCACTGCCAAAAACATTTACAAACAGCGGGTCTTCATTTATATTGCCAGCACCCCAGCTAAAGGCTTCACCATCTATTTCTTCTTCTCCGCCTGATATATTACTATAACTAATAGTAAGCAAACTGTCCTCTAAAGCAATTTGTGAGCCGTTTCTATGATGTTGCCCATGGCCGCCGTGCCCGTGCCCATGCTTGTTGGTATCATTATCCCACAGGATAGAATTGGTAACTGTGGCAAATGAATCCCTGCAGTATATTCCGCCGCCGTTATCTTTTGCCCGGTTATCGGCAATGGTGCAGTTAGTTATTGTTACTGCCGAGTTGTTGGAGTATATTCCGCCGCCGTAACCTTCAGCATCATTTCCGGTAATCCGGCAGTTTGTTATTACCGATGAAGAATCCTCACAATATATCCCGCCGCCACTGTCTTTAGGTTTATTATCCGTGATTATACAGTTTACTATTGCCGGTGAAGCATTGTTGCAATAAATTCCGCTTCCAGGGTATTCTTCTCTTCTTCGGCGGTGTTTTCTGCGGCGGCTTCTTTCTCTATGGCTGTCTCTATAATCCTTGGCTTTTTTAATCGTAAAGCCCATTATGATATCCATATTGGTCTGTGATGTATTGTCAAGGTAGAATCCTGCCCCTTTGTTACGGCAGTCGATGATACAGCCGGCCGGGCCGTCGGCAGACTTTATAATGATATGTTTTTCTTCGCCGTCCCAGCTTAAGTTTCTGTTTGCTCTGCCTCTATAGGTACCATCGGTTACTTCTACTATATTATACATACCGGCAGAATCTATTCCTTTTTGGATTGTAAGATACGGAGCATCAACGCTTCCATCACCTGTGTCATCCGAACCGAGAGTGGAAACGTATATGTCTGATATCGGGATTGAATAGATATCAACGGGACTTGTTGAGTGGGTGTATTCATAGATATTGGGATAGCCATCTTTATCAAAATCATCTCCTGCGCTTTGCTCAAGATTGTCAAAATTATCTAACTCCCACCAGTCGGGAAGTTTGTCTTCGTCAGAGTCATAGGTTTCGTATAGACCTGTAAAGTCCTGATTGGGATAGTTATTCTCCAAGTACCCGTATGAACGGGATACGGGGAAGAAATGATAATCGGCAAGTGTCGGGGTTACTGTATATATGCCAGCTACAGGCGCTGTAAATGTATAATCACCGTTCATATCGGGACAGGTGTTCTCACTTAAACTGCCCCTTAATGAAACTACAACATCCTCTACTATTGTGCCGCCGCCTTCAAGGGTTATCTGACCTGAGATGGAGCAGGTCGGGATGCTATCTGCATCGTTAGGATTGGTGTTGTATTCATATTCCTTTAAATTTGTGTAGCCGTCACTATCCGGGTCATCATCCGCACCGTAGGTGAGATTATCTTCCCCAAAATATGTCCATTCCCACCAGTCGGGTAGCCCGTCTTCATCAAAGTCATAATCCTTATGCAAGCCCTTAAAGTTTTGTTCTAATTGGTGAGTAGTAAGATATGGATAGGAACGAGATGATGGAAAGAAATAGTAATCTTCTAAAGATGGTGTAACCGTATACAAACCTTCTTCTAATCCTGTGAAACTATAGTTGTCATTCGTATCAGGATTTGTTGTTCCTGCGGAAGCGCCCGTTAAAGTGAGAATAACTTCTCTAAGAGCAACTTCCTCTCTTCCTCCAACATTAACTTCTTCTATGGTTACGGTGGGTTCAGTTGATGCGTATTGCCTTATCCGGTAGTTATCTACGTCGTCTTGGCCTAAATATTGGTTCATATTTATTACACGGCTGTCAAAGGTTTTAGATGAAGCGTCATAATTTGCTATTTCCATATCATCAACATATATTTTTATCCTCTTGTCAATGTTGTCTA
>Ga0272441_10003290_pt1 | contig 30897 bp, 42 predicted proteins | sample SSMProp6N_FD_193582 | JGI IMG/M metagenome (GOLD analysis project Ga0272441, IMG submission 193582) | Marine sediment archaeal communities from Little Sippewissett salt marsh, Falmouth, MA, United States - SSM-Prop-6N | ecosystem: Environmental > Aquatic > Marine > Wetlands > Sediment ... | reverse complement strand
GTGCCTTTGCCAGCCCCTGGAGGGCCAAAAAGAATTACTACTTGTTTCACCCCCACACCAAACGAACTTATGTTTTACATTCTTATAAAATTTCGCTCGTTGGATTTATTTATTATCTTCCCCACAACCTTTAACTTTTTACTTTTCGGGCGGTGAAAGTTTGTTATGGTGTGGGGGTTCATATTAAAATGTGTCATAATCTCTCATTTGAAGCTGAGAGTTTATTTGTTTCATTGTTTCCAAAACAACAGAAACCACGATTAAAAGAGAAGTTCCTCCGATTAAAAAACTAAAGGTGTTTTGCACTCCGGTTACTCCGCCCACAATAGAAGGCATAATCGCAATCAAACCCAAAAATATGGCGCCTATCAACAATACCCTGTTTAAAATGTATTTTATGAATTTGGCAGTGGATTCGCCAGGCCTGATTCCCGGAACAAATCCTCCCATTTTCTGAAGATTCTGGGAAATGGATTTTGGATCAAAAGTAACTGCAGTGTAAAAATAGGTGAAAAGCACGACTAATGCAAAATACATAATTCCCCTCACCCAGGGATCAGCCAAAAAAGCAGAAACAGAAGAAGCCATACTCCCTACCATTCCGGAAGCTGAACCTAAAAAGTTAACTATCATTTCCGGAAAAACCAAAATAGACATTGCAAAAATAATAGGAATAACCCCGGCCGGGTTAATGTTCATTGGCAAATAAGTGGAAACTCCTCCAAACATTTTATTGCCCCTTACCCTTTTGGCATAGGAAACAGGAATATTTCTTCTCCCCTCTGTAATCAAAACCACTCCCGTAATAATAACCAAAGCCATTATGAAAAACAAAGCATAAGAAGGTATTTTAGCCGGATCAACTGAAATATCCTGCCAGGCCTGAAAAACATTCATGGGAAAAGAAGCAATGATGCCGGCAAAAATCAAAAGGGAAACTCCGTTGCCAATGCCTTTTTCCGTTATCAGCTCTCCCAGCCACATTAAGAATACGGTGCCAGCAGTAATGGTAGCCACTGCCACAATTGTGTCAAAAAGGCCCAAGGGCGGTGAAATAACCGGGTTCGGCGGCCTTTGAAACCAAGAAAGCATTGCCAAAGACTGCATAATCGCCAAAGGAATGGTCAACAGCCTGCCCCACTGGTTAAACTTTCTTCTGCCTGCCTCACCTTCTTCTTTATATATTCTTTCCAGCTGGGGAAAAATCATTGTTAAAAGCTGCAGAATAATAACAGCTGTAATGTAAGGGCCCAAGCCAAGCATTATAATGGAAAACCGGCTTAAAGCTCCTCCTGTCAGCACGCTTAAAAATCCTAACACCTTGAAACGGTTAAAAAAACTCTCCAGGTTTTCAGGAGAAATGCCCGGCATGGGAATGTTGGACATTAACCGAAAAATTGCAAAAATCAAAAGCACGAACAAAATCTTGTTGCGCAGCTCTTTTATTTTAAAAATTTGAATAATCTTTTGAAACCACATTTATTTTATTTTGTTATGGATTTTTTAACGCTTTCTGACATTTCACAGCCCTCAATCTTCAGCTTCTTGGTTAGCTTGCCTTTTCCCAATATCTTAACTTTAGGGGTCTTTCCTTTTATTTTACGGATTAATTTCTTTTCCAGCAAGGCCTGGGGATTAACAATGGAATTTTCATCAAAAACTTTATCTAAAATCCCGACATTAACAACAGCCGGACCATCAGAAACTTTATTGAATCTGTAACCTCTTAATTTGGGGTACTTTTTAATCAAGCCCCGGATTACTGGATGGGTTGTTCTTCCCGATCTGGATTTTTGGCCCTTTAAGCCCTTGCCAGAATAAGTGCCTCGTTTTCCGCCCCTGCCCACTCTTTTTTTCTTGTTTAATTTACTCTTTGGCTTTAGCTGATGTATTTGCATACTTTAATTCCTTTAAAGCTTTTATTACTGCTTTGGCATTGTTAATTTTATTTGATGTTCTTCCGATTTTCTTTGAAGAAATGTCTTTAATTCCAGCCAAAGAACAAATAACCCTGACCGTTCCTCCGGCTACCAAGCCTCTTCCTTTAAACTGGGGCTTTAAAATAATTTTGGCTGCTCCGAATTTAGATTCAACAAAATGAGGAATCGTGCCCTGGATAATTGAAACCTCTATTATGTTCTTTTTAGCTTTCCTGGTTGCTTTTTCAACTGCCTGGGCAACATCAGATCCCTTGCAAACCCCAAATCCAACCTTTCCTTTTCTGTCCCCGACAACTACTGCTGCCCTGAACCTAAGCCTGCGGCCTCCTTTTGTCACTCTGGTTACCCTGGCCAAATCCAAAAGCTTGGAGTCAAACTCATCTCTTTTCTCAAACTTTTTTGATCTGAATCTTTTCTTTTCAAAAACCATATTGTTTAAAACTTAAGGCCGGATTTCTTTGCTTCTTCTGCCATTGCTTTTACCCGACCGTGATATTTATATCCTCCCCTGTCAAAAACCGTTTTTTTAATCTTCAAATCCTCTGCTTTCTTGGCAATGGCCTTGCCACACTCATTGGCTTTTTTAAGCTCTGATTTGGCGCAAGCCAAGGTCTTGCCCAATGTATCGTCAATAATCTGGGCGTATATATATTTGTTTGATTTAAAAACGCAAAGTCTGGGCATTTTGCTCTTTCCTTTAATTTTTGCCCTTATTTTCTTATGACGTCTTTTTCTTTTTATTTGTTTTTCCAGCATAATTGTTTTTACTCTGCGCCAACCGCTTTTTTGCCGACTTTTCTCCTAACCTCCTCCCCAAAATACCTAATGCCTTTTCCCTTATACGGCTCTGGCTTTCTTACTCTCCTTATTTCAGCTGCGACCTGGCCCACTTTTTGTTTATCCGGCCCTGACACTGTTATGATATTTTTTTCAACAGCAAAAGAAATGTCATCTGGCTTTTTTATCTTAACTGTGTGGGAATAACCAACTGTTAAAACAAGATTTTCTCCTTCTATGCCGGCTTTATAGCCGACTCCTTGAATTTCCAGCTTCTTTTCATGGCCCTTGACTACCCCCTCTACCATATTGAATATCAATGTCCTGAAAAGCCCCCAAAGAGACTTGGAATTCTTAGTTTCTCTTTTAATGGAAACTATTATCTGCTTATCCTGCTGCGAAACCAAAAGCTCTGAAGGAACTTCTCTTTTAAGCTCGCCCTTAGGCCCCTTAACGGTTATTTCATTATCTTGTATTTCCACTTCCACTTCTTGGGGTATTTCAATTGGTTTTTTGCCTATTCTTGACATATAATTTACCAAATTTCGCAGATTATTTCTCCGCCTAATTTTTTCTTTTTAGCTTCTTTGTTTGTCATCAGCCCCTTGGGAGTAGAAATAATCGCAATCCCATATCCTCCCCTAACCGGCTTTATATCTTTTGAAGAGACATAAATTCTTTGTCCTGGCTTGGAAACTCTTCTCAGCCCCCCTATTAAAGGTTTGGCATCAAGGGTTGCTTTGAGCAATCTGCTTTCTTTTCTCCTTTTCTTCTCCACGTCTTTTAAAAATCCCTGGCCCTTCATAATCAATGCTATTTCATATTTTATCTTGGAAAACGGGATAAGCACTGTTTCTTTTGAAACAGCTTGGGCGTTTTTTATTCTATTTAGCATGTCAGCTATTGGATCTGTCATATTTTTTACCAGCTTGATTTTTTTATCCCGGGGATTTCTCCCTTGTTAGCCATCTCCCTAAAACATATCCGGCATAAGCCAAAACTTCTCATATATCCTTTTTTTCTCCCGCATTTAAAGCAGCGAAGAACTTTTCTTGTCTGGTACTTTGGCTTTTTCTTAGATTTTGCAATTAATGATTTCTTAGCCATTTTTCTTAATGGGAAAGCCCATTAATCTTAATAATTCTATGCCCTGATCTTTGCTTTTGGCTGAATTAACAACTGTAATTTCAAATCCAAACACAGCTTTTGTCTTTTCAGGCGAAATTTCAGGAAAAACAGTATGCTCTTTAAAAGCTATTGTAAGATTACCTTTTTTGTCAAAAGATTTCAAGTCAATTCCCCTGAAATCTCTTAATCTGGGAAGCGCAATATTAATCAGTCTTTCTAAAAAGTCATACATTCTTTTTCCTCTTAAAACAACTTTGCAGCCAACAGGCATGCCCTGCCTTAACTTAAAAGAAGATATGGATTTTTTAGCTTTGGTCAAAACAGCCCGTTGCCCGGCAATAATCGACAAATCATCTAAAACAGCGCTTAGGATTTTCTTTTGTTCGTCAGAAGTCTTAAGCGAAACCAAACTTCCAATGCCTGAATTAATAACAACCTTTTCGATTCTGGGAATTGCCATAATATTCTTAAATCCAAACTTATCCTGCATACCAGGAATTGCTTCTTTTTTATATTTTTCTTTTAATTTTATCATATTTCCTGGTTGCATTTTTTGCAAATCCTAAACTTATTCTTGCCTTCCATTTTATACCCAACTCTAACCGGTTTTGAGCATTTGGGGCAAATAATTTTTACGTTGGAAGACTGCAAAGGTCCTGGCAATTCAACTATTTGGCCTTTTTCTCCCTGCTTTTTAGGCTTAACATGCTTTTTCTTCAAATTAATTCCTTCAACCAAAATCCTGCCTTGCGAGGGTAAGGCTTCAATCACTTTTCCCTTCCTGCCTTTGTCTTTGCCTGAAATTATAAGAACCTGATCTCCTTTTTTAATTTTCATAGACATATAATATTATTAACACAAATAACAAAAAAAATCAATAATTTTAACCGCAGCTCGTTAAAAAAAGACCCCACGATACGAATACCGAGGGGCATACTTTTAAGGGTTAGTCTAAACTATATACATCGACTACCAATCCGATAATTAAGAGAGGTACAAACAACCACCACCAGTCACCGCCTCCAAGTATGATTGCGCCCAAAATACAAGCTATGACTCGTGGAAAGAAAAACCCGATAACAATCAGAAAGATTAGCCCTAAAGTTGTTAATACTGTCATCTTTTATCTCCTTGTCCAGAAGTTATATTTAAAATGAGCAACAATACTAAGCAACAATAGTAAAGATTACACCCATTATTTAAATAAGTCAATGGTTTTTTGCGATAGACTATTTATGACAGGCCAGGCCTATCACAAGATTATAATACGTCTGAAGCTGAAGTGATGATCTTATCAAAACCCCTGTCCCTTAATTCTCTGGGAACCGGGCCGAAGATTCTGCCTCCTTTTGGATTCTTGGTGTTTCCGTCCAAAACAACAACCGCATTGTCATCAAACCTTACATACGAGCCGTCCGGCCTTTTAAAAACCCTTTTCTGCCTGACTATAACAGCTTTGACAACCGAATGCTTTTTAACCGGCCTTCTGGGTTCTGCAACCTTAACCGCGGCCACTATAATGTCGCCTATTTGAGCGTATCTCCTGCGGCTTCCGCCCAAAACTTTAATGCATTGCACAAGCTTGGCTCCGGAATTATCCGCTACCCTTAGCATTGTTTGCGGCTGAATCATATTTTTTTAATTAATTTCCATTTTTTGTCCTTGCTAAAAGGACTGGTTTCTTCAATTACAACCCTATCTCCTTCCTCATATTCTGCCCCCTCAAAATGAGCCTTGTAGTTTTTATGAGTCTTGAACTTTCTCTTGTATTTAGAATGTTCTTTTATCCTCTCAACTCTGACCACTGCTGTCTTGGCCATTTTCATTGATATAATTGTTCCTTTTAATTGTTTTTTAGGCATGTTTTTTAAAGCTTAAAATGGTCAATATTCTGGCTATTTCTTTTTTAACCTGCCTGATTTCCCTAATATTCTTCACTTTGCCCGCAGCCAAATCAAACCTAAGTTGCCTTAACCTTTCCCTGCTTTCTCTTAACATCTTTTGAAGCTCTGAATTAGATTTTCTTTTTATCTCTACTGTTTTCATAATTATCTTTTCACAAATTTAGTCTTTACTGGCAGTTTATCAGAAGCTTTTCTAAAGGCTTCTTTTGCCTGGTCTTCAGGAATTCCCTCCAGCTCAAACATAATTCTGCCCGGCTTCACTGGAAAGACATAATGATCAACAGATCCCTTTCCCCCTCCCATTGGAACTTCTGTGCCCTTTCTGGTAACCGGCTTGTCTGGAAAAATCCTAATCCAAAGCTTGCCTCCTTTTCTTAAATACCTGATAACGGCCCTTCTGGCAGCCTCTATCTGCCTTGAGGTTATCCATTTTTCTCCTGCAGACTTTAAAGCAAAACTGCCAAAAACAATTTCAGTTGATTTTCTTTCTATCCCCTTAGACGAAGTCCTTTTTCTCCACTTTCTGTGCTTTACCTTTTTGGGCATTAATATTGCCATAATCAGTCAAATTTATCTCCTTTATAAAGCCAGACCTTTACTCCGATTGTTCCGTAAGAACAACGGGCATTGGCCTTGGCATAATCAATTTCAGCCCTTATGGTTTGCCTGGGAAGCCTGCCCTTGGCCAGCCACTCCCTTCTGGCTATGTCAGCTCCGTTTAAACGGCCGGAAACCTCTATTCTTGATCCTTTAATATCCCTTGACTCGGCAATTCTTTCCAAGGCCTTTTTCAAAACTCTTCTGAAAGGAACCCTTTTTTCTATTTGCTGGGCAACCCATTGAGCTGTTAAAGAAGCTGAAGCCCAGGGATTTTTAACTTCTCTGATCTCAATCCTTAATTCCAGCTTTTTGGGTTTTTGGTTGGAAGATTTTTCTCCAACTCCTGATTTTTCAATTACTTTCTTTTCTAAAAGATTTCTTAACTGCTCAACCCCCTCTCCCCCCCTGCCGATAATCAAGCCTGGCCTGGCAGAGAATATAATGATGTTTAGTTTTCCGGGAAACCTTTCTATTTCAATCTTTTCCACCCCTATTCTGCCAAGCTTTTCAACTAAAAAACTCCTGATTTTAAAATCTTGCTCCAATGTTTTAGCAGGATCTTTGTAAAATCCTCTTGATTCCCAATCTTGAATCCTTTTCCTTCTGTATGAAGCTGGATGAACTTTATGGCTCATATTGATTTTCTTCTAAAAAACTTTTTTAATCCTGTTGGGGTCTTAGGCTTTGGTTTTTCTATTTCTTTTGCTGGATCAAATTTAACTTTTTCTTTTGTCTTTTTTTCAGCCGGCTCAGCCTCTTTAACAGGTTTTTTTTCAGGTTTTTTTGCAGGTTTTTTAGACTTTTCCCCTTTGACTATTTCATCTAATATTAGAGTGACATGGGAAGTCCTTTTTTTAATGGGATGGGCCATTCCCCTTGATCTAGGCCTCCACCTTTTATGCGTAGGGCCTCCGTCTACTGTGATTTTAGAAATATAAAGGTTGGCTTCGTCTATTTGAAAATTATTCTTAGCCGAAGCAACAGCAGAATTTAAAAGCTTTAATATTGGTTCAGCTCCTCTTTTTCCCGCAAAGTTCAAAATAGACCTGGCCTGGCCAACTTGTTTTTTCTTAATCAAATCTGCCACTAATCTTGTCTTTCTGGGAGATATTCCTAAATGTTTATGGCTTGCTTTTATTTCCATGCTATTGAGCTGCTTTGGCAGCGCCTGGCTGGGATTGTTTTTTCTCCAATTCTTTTTGCATCTTTCCCCCATGCCTGGAAAATTTAGTTGAAGGCGCAAACTCTCCAAGCTTATGCCCAACCATATCCTCTGTTGCCTTAACTGGTATGTGTTCCTTTCCATTATGCACTCCGAAGGTAAATCCTACCATTTCAGGGGCAATAACACAAGACCTTGACCAGGTCTTAACAACCCCGGCGGTTTCAGGTTTTAGATTGCTGATCTTCTTTATTAATTTTTTATCCACAAAAGGGCCTTTTTTAACTGATCTTGCCATGATTTTTATTTATTTTTTCTTTTTTCTTCTTTTAATTATTAATTTATCTGTCCACTTCTTTTTTCTTGTTTTCACTCCCAATGCAGGCTTGCCCCATGGAGTTTTCGGATGCTTTAAACCGATTGGAGACCTCCCCTCTCCTCCGCCGTGCGGATGATCCACAGGATTCATAGCCGACCCCCTCACAGCAGGCCTTTTGCCCTTTCTGCGGTTTGAGCCTGCTTTTTTAATTCTAACATATCTCCATTCAGAATGAGAAACTTCGCCCACGCTGGCAAAGCAGTTGGAATTAACTCTCCTAATTTCCCCTGAAGGCATTTGGATATTGGTAAATTTACCCTCATGAGCCAGAATGTTGGCTGAAGACCCTGCTGACCTTATAATCTTAGCTCCCTGGCCCGGAATAAGCTCAACCCCATAAACAGAAGTCCCTACTGGAATATTTCTGATTTTCATCCTGTTTCCTTTTTTAAGGGTTGCCTTTTCTCTGCAAACAACTTCTTCTTCCTGTTTTATCCCCTCTGGAGCAAGCCTGTATCTTTTTTCTTTGTCCTGGTATTCCAAAAGCATTAAAAAGGCTGTTCTGTAAGGATCGTATTCTATGGATATTACCTTAGCCGGAACATCTATTTTTTTCTGGCCGAAATCAACTATCCTGTATCTTCTTTTTACTCCGCCTCCTTTGTGGCGAACAGTTATTCTGCCTTTTTTGTTTCTTCCAGCCCTTGCTTTCAAGGTCAAAAGCAAAGCTTTTTCCGGCTTTTTTCTGGTCAATATTCTTTTTTTCTTTGTTTTCTTTTTCATCTTATCTTGGCATTACTTCTATTTTTTGGTCTTTGGCTATTTTAACTATTGCTTTTTTGTATCCTTTTCTCCAGCCCTCTCTTCTTGTCCTGGCTCTTCTCTTTTTTCTTGGAATATTAATAATATTAACATTTTCCACATTTACTCCGTATAAACTTTCCACTGCCCTTTTAACTTCTATCTTGTTCGCTTTTGGAAAAACTTTAAAAATGTATTTATTTTCCTTTTCAAAATCAGTTGCTTTTTCTGTAATATGGGGTTCAAGCAATATTTCAAAAGCGTCTCCTTTCAAAGGCCTTTTTCTTTGCTTTGGCCCGGGCTTGGCAGGAGCTGGCTTAGAAATTTTCTTTTCTAACTTTTTCGGCTCAACTGGCTTTTTCTTTTTAAATATATCAAATAATCCCATATTACTTTACAAATGTTTGTTTAATTATTTCAATTGACTTCTTGGGAATTACTAAAAACTTATAATTAAGCAAATCCAGGGCGTTTAAATCCTTTGCCTGAATTGTGCCTGTTTTGGGAATATTCCTGACAGACATAATCAACTCTTTTTCCATTTTTGGCAGAACAATAAGGCCTGATCCCTTTTTTAAGAATAATTTGTTTAAAATCTCAACTGCCTGCTTGGTCTTAATCTTTTTAATTTCAATCTTGTCCAGCACCAAAACCAGGTTTTCTTTGGCTTTGGCAGAAAGCACTTGCAGAACAGCTTTTCTCTTTATTTTCTTAGGTATTCTCTTTTTGTAGTTTCTTTCCAGGCTCGGTCCAAAAGTTACTCCTCCGCCTCTCCACAAAGGAGACCTGATAGATCCGTGCCTGGCTCTTCCAGTGCCTTTTTGGCGCCAAGGCTTTTTTCCTCCGCCCCTCACTTCTCCCCTGTCTTTTACTTTTGCTGTATTCTGCCTTCTGTTTGACTGCTGTGACAAAACCACCTGATGAATTAAATCAGAATTAATCTCTAATCCGAATATCTCTTTCGGCAATTCATAATCTTCAATAACATCTGCTTTTTGATTGTAAACCTTGACTTTCATATTTATTTCCTTATAATTGACTTTGTGTACGTAACGCTTTTTGTTCTTTTTTAAGGAGTTTTTGTTTCATGGAAGAAAGATGGGTGGCAGTTTGTGAACTTTGCGAGAAAATAGTATCTTTCAAGGGGGACTTCCCAACCGAGACAGAAGCAACAAGACGAGCAAACGAAATACATGACTGTCGTGGCGGACCATTAATTGTTCACGCTTTCAAAGAAAGGAAAATTATTCCTTTGTCGCAATAAACTCCTCAATAGCTCTTTTCAGGCGCCTCTATGCGGGGCGCTTCTTTTTATTCCAAAGTGCTTATTTCAAGCAATGTTCCCCTTTTTCCGGGAACTGCTCCTTTTACTGCAATAATATTATTTTCTTTGTCTATTTTTGCTATTTTTAAATTCTTAATGCTCACTCTTTCTGAACCCATTCGGCCTGGCATTTTCTTTCCCTTGATAACTCTCTGGGGGAAGGCCGAGCCGATTGAACCGATTGTTCTTTCTTCATGCTTTGTGCCGTGAGTGGCGTTTCTCCCGTGAAAGCCCCATTTCTTTACTGCTCCGGCAAACCCTTTGCCTTTTGAAATCCCAGAAATCTTAACCTTTTTACCTTGCTCAAAAACAGAAACGTCAATCCTGTCTCCGGGCTTTAACCCTTCTGATCCCTTAAATTCTTTAATATGTTTGTAGGGCTTGTTCTTTTTGGACTTGGTTATTTTTCTCTCTGCCAGCTTTTCAAATCCGATTTGAACCGAATCATACTTGTCTTTCTCTTTTGTCTTAACATCTAAAACAATACAAGGCCCAGCCTCAATCAATGTTACTGGAACAACATTTTTATTTTCATCAAATATCTGGGTCATTTCAATTTTTTTGCCTAATATAAACTTCATAATTATGTCCTGCGAATGAAAAACTGGGCAAATACCCAGCCTTCAAAAATCTATTCAAGGCATTCGCAGATTCGCATCATGTTTACATTTTTATCTCAATATCCACTCCAGCAGGCAGGGTCAGATTAGTTAGAGCGTCAACCACGCTTGAATTAGGATTAAGAATGTCTATCAATCTCTTGTGAATCCTCATCTCAAATTGCTCTCTTGAATCTTTGTGAACAAAAGTGGACCGGTTCACTGTGTATTTCTTAATCTCTGTAGGCAATGGAACCGGACCTAAAATTTCAGCTCCGTATCTCAAAGCCGTATCAACAATCTGCTTGCAGCTGTTATCAATCACCTTATAATCATAAGCTTTCAGCTTTATTCTAAGCCTGGGACCTTTTTCTGGTGTGTTTTCTGTCTTTTTTGTAGTCATTATCCAAAAGAACAATTAATAAAACGGCAAACGGGCCTCATTTCTGAAACCCGTGATAAATTAATTTATTATTTTTGTTACCACTCCGGCTCCCACGGTTTTGCCTCCTTCCCTGATTGCAAATCTTTGTTTTTCTTCCAAGGCAATCGGAGCTATCAATTTTGCCTTAAAGGTAATTGTATCCCCTGGCATTACCATTTCTGTGCCTTCGGGCAAAGTCACTTCTCCGGTTACATCAGTTGTTCTGATGTAAAACTGGGGTTTATACCCTTTGAAAAAAGGAGTGTGTCTTCCGCCTTCTTCTTTGGTTAAAACGTAAACCTCAGCTTCAAACTCTGTGTGGGGAGTAACTGATCCCGGTTTTGCCAAAACCTGGCCCCTTTCAACGTTTTCTTTCTTTAATCCTCTTAACAAAATGCCGACATTGTCTCCAGCCCTTCCCTCATCAAGAATCTTGTTAAACATCTCAACAGAAACCGCAGTTGTTTTTGTGGTTTCCTTAATGCCAACCAATTCCACTTCTTCATTAGACTTTATAATCCCCCTTTCAATTCTTCCGGTGGCAACAGTGCCTCTTCCTTCAATTGAAAACACGTCTTCAATTGCCATTAAAAAGGGTTTGTCAATGTCTCTTACGGGCTCTGGAATATACTCGTCTAATTTCTGGACCAACTCTAAAATGGGCTTAATTGTTTCATCTTCAGCAGATTTAGCATCTAAGGCTTTTAAAGCTGAACCTTTAATAATGGGAATTTCATCTCCTGGGAATTCGTATTTCTTCAAAAGTTCCCTTATTTCCGACTCAACCAATTCTACGATTTCCGGATCGTCAACCTGGTCTGTTTTGTTTAAAAACACAACTATTGAAGGAATTCCAACCTGTTTTGCCAAAAGAATATGCTCTCTTGTCTGGGGCATGGGTCCGTCAGGAGCTGAAACAACTAAAATTGCGCCATCCATCTGGGCAGCTCCGGTAATCATATTCTTTATATAATCTGCGTGGCCAGGACAATCAATGTGGGCGTAGTGCCTGTTTTCTGATTCATACTCTAAGTGAGAAACAGAAATAGTAAGGCCTCTGGCCTTTTCTTCGGGAGCTGCGTCAATCTGGTCAACGCTTTTTTCCGCCTTAACCAGCCCTTTCAAGCTCAATGCATGCAAAATTGCTGCGGTTAAGGTTGTTTTGCCGTGGTCAACATGACCTATAGTTCCGACATTAACATGAGGTTTTCCTCTTTCAAATTTTTCTTTTTCTGCCATATTTTTTAAAACCAAGTATCATTAACCAAAAATCTAATATTCGTGATTCTTGATTCCTGATTCTTGATTCGCTTAATATTTAATATTTTAATTAATTATAATAAAAAGTCAAGGGCATTGCAAGCAATTAACGCCTTTTGCCCTCTATTATCTCCTGACTTATATTTGAAGGCACTTGCTCGTAGGAATCAAATTCCATTGTGAAGTTTCCTCTCCCCTCTGTCAAAGACCTTAAACTGGTTGCATAACCGAACATTTCAGCCAAAGGAACCTTTGCGTCTACAACCTTTAAATTCATTCTGTCTTTTGTTTCTTCAATCTTGCCTCTTCTGGAAGACAAATCGCCGATTGTGTCTCCAAAGAAATTCTCCGGAATAATCACTTCCAGCCTCATAATCGGCTCCAAAAGAACTGCATCGGCTCTCCTGGCAGCTTCTTTAAAAGCAGTTGAAGCAGCAATCTTAAAAGCGTTTTCAGAAGAATCAACTTCATGAAAAGAGCCGTCGTAAAGCGTGGCTTCTAAATCAACTATTGGATATCCGGCAACAACGCCTTTTGACATAGCCTCTTTAACGCCTTTTTCCACTGCTGGAATAAATTCCTGGGGTATGACGCCTCCTTTAATTTCATTTTTAAATTCAAAGCCCTTTCCCCTTTCTTTGGATTTAACCCTTAACCAGACATGGCCGTACTGGCCTCTTCCGCCAGACTGCCTGATGTATTTGCCCTCGGCTTCAGCTTCTCCCTTAACAGTCTCCTTATAAGCTACTTGGGGCCTGCCCACAGAAGCTTCCACCTTAAATTCTCTTTTCATTCTATCAACCAGTATTTCTAAATGAAGCTCGCCCATGCCAGAAATAATTGTTTCCCCTGTTTCCAAATCTGACTTGATTCTAAAGGTGGGGTCTTCATCTGCCAACCTTCTTAAGGCAATGCCCATTTTCTCTTGGTCTTCTTTTGATTTTGGCTCAATTCTTATTGATATGACAGGATCGGGAAAAGAAATCTGCTCCAAAATCAAAGGTGCGGATTCATCGCACAAAGTATTCCCTGTTTTTGTGTTTTTTAATCCAACTGTGGCTGCAATGTCTCCGGCATAAACTTCCTGCACTTCTTCTCTTTCAGAAGAATGCATTCTGACAATTCTTCCTATTCTTTCTTTTTCCCCGGTAGTGGTATTTAAAACATAAGAGCCTGCCTTTAAGGTTCCGGAATAAACCCTGAAATAGGTTAAGGAACCCACATAGGGATCTGCTGCTATTTTAAAAGCTAAAGCTGCGAATTTTTCTGAATCATCAGCTTTTCTCTGGACAGTTTCTTTGGTTTTTGGATCAATTCCTTCAACAGGAGGCAAATCAACAGGGCTTGGCAAATAATCGCAAACAGCGTCAAGCAAAGGCTGAATGCCCTTGTTCTTTAAAGCAGAACCAGTAAAAACAGGAATCAACTTATATTGCAAAACCGCTTTTCTTAAAATCTCCTTTAATTCCTCAACTGACACTTCTTGGCCTGCTAAATATTTTTCCAAAACCTTTTCATCTTCTGCAACAATCTTTTCTACCATTTTATCGCGCCATTCTTTGACTTCTTCTTTATAGGCTTCTGGAATATCTTCTTGTTTAATTATCTGGCCAAAATCTCCTTCAAAAAACACGGCTTTCATTTTTAAAAGATCGACAACGCCTTTGTGTTCTGACTCCTGGCCTATTGGAATCTGCATGGCAACAGCGTTGGGAGAAAGCTTTTCCAAAATAGACTGGAAACTTTTTTCAAAAGAAGCTCCAGTCCTGTCTAATTTATTAATAAAGCATATTCTGGGAACCTTAAACTTGTCTGCCTGGCGCCAAACAGTTTCTGACTGGGGCTCCACGCCCGCCACTCCGTCAAAAACAACCACTGCTCCGTCCAAAACCCTTAAAGATCTCTGCACTTCTGCTGTAAAGTCAATATGGCCAGGAGTATCTATAATATTAAATCTGTATTCATTCTTTTTATCTCTTTCTAAGTAAGTAGGAACCCAAAAACAAGTGGTGGCAGCAGAGGTAATGGTAATTCCCCTTTCCCTTTCCTGCTCCATCCAATCCATAATGGCAGCTCCGTCATGAACTTCTCCTATTTTATGGGAAATGCCGGTGTAAAACAAAACTCGCTCGGTAGCCGTAGTTTTACCAGCGTCAATATGGGCAATAATGCCTATATCTCTTATTTTTTCAATTGGATATTCTCTTGGCATAATAACTACCAGGCAAAATGGGCAAAGGCGCGGTTAGCTTCTGCCATTCTGTGGGTATCTGTTCTTTTCTTAATGGCCCAGCCAGTGTTATTGGCAGCGTCTTGCATTTCTGCAGCCAGCCTTTCTGCCATGGGCCTGCCTTTTTTGGATTTGGCTCCGGCAATTATCCAGCGAATTGCCAAAGTAAGCTTTCTTTCTCCTTTTACCTCTACTGGAACCTGATAAGTGGCTCCTCCAACCCTTTTTGATTTTACTTCCAATAAAGGAGAAACATTTCTTAAGGCTGTTTCAAAAACCTCTATCGGGTCTTTTTTCGTCTTCTCTTTTATAATATCAAAACACCCGTAAACAACTTTTCTGGCTGCAACTTTTTTTCCGCCTTTCATAACGTGGTTTATAAATTTGGCAACAACCGTGCTATTGTAAGCAGGGTCTGGAATTATTAAATGCTTTTTTATTTTTCCTCTTGACATTATTTTTTCTCCTTTTTTGTTCCGTATTTGCTCCGGCTCTGCTTTCTTCCTTCCACTCCTGCAGTATCCAGCCTGCCCCTAACCACATGATACCTTACTCCGGGCAAATCCTTAACCCTCCCCCCCCTAATCAAAACAACTGCATGTTCTTGGAGATTGTGGCCTTCTCCTGGAATGTAAGCTGTAACCTCCATGCCGTTGGTCAAACGGACCCTGGCAACCTTTCTCAAAGCAGAGTTTGGTTTTTTAGGAGTAACTGTAAAAACCTTCAGACACACCCCCCTTTTAAAAGAAGAGTTGTATTTTTTAGGCCTGTTCTTCAAAACATTGAAAGAAGAAGACAAAGCAGGCGTCTTATCTTTCTTGCGCCTGGTCTTTCTCGGCTTTTTAATTAATTGATGGATTGTGGGCATAGATAAAGGTTAGCAAATAATTAAAACTGTGTCAATAATGCCTGGTGTTCACAATAAATTAGTCGGAGTCCCGGAAAATAGAACAAAAATTAGGCTTACCACATAGGAAAGGACTCTGAAAAAAGGAGGAAAAAAATAAATTAAAAAAACAAGGATTAAAAAACCAAAGCGCCCTAAAAAGAATTTCGCTCTTGCAACTTGGGGAGAATAAGGAAGAAGAGAAAAAAGAATATGGGATCCATCCAAAGGAGGAATTGGAACAAGATTGAACAAGGCCAGAAATATATTTATTAAAATAATGTAGGAAAAGGCAAAATACAAATTGAGCGGCAAATAATCCAAAAAAGACAGCAGTCTTATTGCCAGTCCGAAAAACAAAGCAACTATTAGATTAGAGCCGGGACCTGCAAAAGAAACTTTTAACTCTCCCCATTTCTTGTCCCTGAAATTATTAGGGTTTATTGGAACCGGCTTGGCCCAGCCAACAGGTATAAGGCCAACCAAAGCCAAAAACAAGGGCAGAATAATAGACCCGAACAAATCTAAGTGTTTTATAGGGTTTAAAGTTAATCTGCCAGCGTACTTGGCAGTCGGGTCGCCCAAATAATAAGCAAAAGCGCCATGAGAAACTTCATGGATAATAATTGAAAAAATCAAAACAACTATGGCAAAACCTATACCAAATAAAGACATAAAAAACAAAAAGTTATGCAGGTTAATTATAACACACTTGAATAAAATTTAAAAACCTGCTATATTATACCTATTATGGCCAAGCAATGCGAAATATGCAAAAAAGGATCAGTTATGGTCCAAAAAAGAGTTAAGTTAAGAGGAAAATACAACCCCACTGTTAAAAAAAGAAAATACCCTAACTTGCAAAAGGTGTTAATTCCTGTTGGCCTAAAAAGTAAACTATTCAAAGAACACGCTGGTAAAAAAGTAAGGGCCTGTGCCAAATGCATCAAAGCTATTGGAAAAACCAATTAACGGGGTGTAGTACAACGGTAGTATGCATGCTCGGGGAGCATGTGACCCGAGTTCAACTCTCGGCACCCCGACTTTGCTAAAGCTTTTTCGGACAGGCCCGACAAAAGCATTGAAACTAAACAAAAAGAGCAACCAAGCAAACACCATAATGAGTCCTAAACCAGGGCTTTTTTCTTAAAATAAAACCCTGTAATTGTCTACAGATCGTTGGGATAATATTCCAAGTGGGATTCCTCAAACGCCTGCCGCAGCAAACGTTTATTCGGATTCCCTGCTAAAAGTTTATAGTCCTCAATCTTATAGACAATTACAAGGTCTTATTCATTATAGCTCTTAACAAGGCCTTTTGTCAAATCTTCAAAGCCAAGGCAAGCTGCTTAATCAAAGAAACAACTACTGGAGGAGGCATTAAGCTGTAAGACGCCTCATTATTATCATCCAATACTTGCCAGGGCTTTTGTTTTGTAACTATTTCTTCTCCTTGTTTTTCATAATAATACTCTGGAGTGATTTCGTAATCATCCAAATATTCTCCAGCCTTGGCAACAGGAACCGAGTTTCTTAACAACACCTTGGGAATGCCGTGCAAAGAAAACGCCTGATTTATAAGTTTCTCATCTAATTCCAGCCTTTGCCTTATTGGTTCAATGCCAAGCTCGTCTCCTTCCTTAACAACCATTCTTGGCCCAGAACACTCTGAATTGTCGCACCTTAAATAAAACTTACCTGCTTCCTCTTCCACTTTCTTGGTTGGCAAAAGCTTTAAGCTCCTTGATGTTTGGCACAAAGGACAAATAACCCTGCTTTTTATTCTTTCATCAATAACTTTTTCAGGCACATCTATTAAAACCATAATGTCAGGATCATTCCTGTACTCAATTAAATCCCTAAAAAACAAAGAATAAGACACTTGGTCAAGTTCTCTGGGAAAACCGTCAATAAACAAAGCTTTTCTGCCCTTTTTTCTAATTTCCCTTTTGGCCAAAGCCAGAACAAGCTCTGAGGGAAGAAGCTTGGAAGTGCTTCTGCCCTCTAAAGACTGGATTATTTCTTGTAAGGGCATAAATCCCCGGTAATTCTTTTCCAAAAACTCAACAAGCTCTGCTTTTTTTTGCCTTTCTTTCAGTTCCTGATCAATTTCTCTTATCATGTCGCCAATGGAAAAATGCTCTATTCTGTCTTTATCAATCATTTCTTTGAACATTTTAGCGTAAGTGCCTTTGCCAGAATTCTTCTTGCCCAGCAAATAAGCAATAAAGGTTTTTCCTTCAGCCAAATAATTTCTCAGCTTCTTAATTTCTTCTCCTGCTTTTAGCTCAAAGTATTCTTTTCTTTGAGAAGGATCGGTTAAATCAAAATCAGGAGAATCTTCAACTTTTGTTTTAAATAAAGGAAATTCTAAATTTTTCATATAATTAAAAAGCGAATCTAATGTCGCCTGCTTCTTTAGTTATTAATACCTGTATACCAAATTGTTCCAATCTTTGCAACACTTCCTGGTTTGGATGGCCCCAATTATTCTCCCCTGCCGATATAACAGCAATGCTCGGATTAACCTCTTCAATAAATTCAGAACAAGAAGAGCTTTTGCTTCCGTGATGGGCTATTTTTAAGATATCAGCTTTTAAATCATATTCTTGAACCAGTTTTTTTTCTATTTTCTTTGAAATATCACCAGTTAAAAGAATCTCATTCTCTCCAAAAACAAGCATTGCCACAACAGAAGTGTCATTAACATATTTCTCTTCTTTGCCCTCAAGACTCTCAAAAGGATGCAAAACCTGCAAAACAATTAATGGTTTTTTTTGCAGAATTATTTTCTGGCCAGCTTCAGCTATTATAATATTAGCTTGCTCTTGCTCAATTAACCCAACCCATTCTTTATACTCTGCTGTGTCTTTAACAACCCCTGTCCACAATATATTCTTTACTTTATACCTTTTTAAAACCTCAAGCAGTCCGAACAAATGATCATGATCAGGATGAGTCAAAACAACAATTTCAATTGTTCTGTCATAAAAAGGCATTTCCTTTCCCAACTTTTCTAACACCTTTGAATTAGGCCCTCCGTCTATTAGCACCTGGAAATTACCAAAAGCTTCAATATAAATGCTGTCCCCTTGGCCAATATCAAAAAATACCACTTCTAATTCAGAATAATTAAGCTCTTTAATCAAAAACGGAACCAGAACAAATAAGAATATCGACCCAATAAGCGCAATCCAGATTATTTTCTTGCTTTTGTTTCTAATCATTCCCCTATTATACCATTTTGTGATAGGCTAAGCCTATCACAAAGGTTGACAAAAGAGATTTATTTTATAATATGTAATCAGTCCCCTAACAATTCAAAAACCCAGTACTCAAAAGGAGGTGCTGTAATGGAACTATATTTAAACATAGTGGGGGTGGTTCTCTTGATACTGTCTTTGTTTTGCTTAGTCGTTATTCTGCTCGGAGAAGCAAATTTGCGCACTTACAAAAGGGCACAAGGTTCTGGAAACCATGAAACGCCCCGAGATATACGGGCCCAAATCTTTATCTCAGAAAGCGGCGGACCCAAAGAAGTAAAAAGAACAAATCAAATCTTATCTGTAGTCTGCGCCATATCCCTAACAGCAGGAATAATCTGCTTGTTTGTTTGAAAAAAACCAAAAAGGCCAAGCCCTTGCCAACCAGCAAGGGCCTTTTTTATAAACCAAAACCCCGCACAGGATGTACGGGGCAACGGTTCGAACCGATATCTAAATCTCTATTTCATGCTCTCTGCCTGGTCTTTAGACAACACTCTCCAGCACTCATGAGGCCCTACTTGGGACTTTGTTACTGCAAAATACCTTTCTTTTCCCTTGGCTTTTTTCTTCACAATCCTATAATCATCAGTATTGAATTTCTTTTTTGACTTTACGTCGTAAAAACTCAACTTTTCTTTTGCCATGATATAAATATTTTATTAGATCTTTTAGCCGACCTTTAAATAAAGGAATTATGAGTTCTTTGGCAGATAAGCGCCAAAGAAGCATTTCCACACCTTTATTATAGCTTAAATTAAGCAAAAGGGGTAGTCAACCCCTTATTACTCCTCCGCCTAACAATTCTTTTCTGTTGTAAAAAACAATTGACTGGCCAGGAGTGATTGACCTTTGGGCTTTATCAAAAACAAAATGCCCTCTGTTTTTTATTAATCCCAGGCTCGGCTTTTGGCGATAACGGATCTTTGCCTTAACCCTTAAGGGAAATTTAGGCCTTTTGCCCAAAATCCAGTTAATCTGCCCAAATCTTACTTCTTGGCCAAATAAATCTTTTTCATTTTTGGTAACGATCAAATTGTTTTTCTTTAGGTCTTTTTTTAAAACATAATAAGGGCCTTGAGCCAAGCCAATTCTTTTTCTTTGACCCAGGGTGTAGAACCAAAGGCCATTGTGCTTTGCCAAGATATTTCCTTCTTTATCCACAATATTGCCTTTTTGCCTGCCCAAGTTCTTTGCTAAAAAATCTTCTATATCAGTGTTAATAAAGCATATTTCCTGGGATTCTGAATCATTAACCAAGGGCAGGCCGATCTTTTTGGCAAATCCCCTTACATCCTCTTTTAAGCAAGGGCCAATGGGAAACAAGGCTTTTTTCAAAATCTTCTGATTAAGCTTCCAAAGAAAGTAGGACTGATCTTTTTTCTTGTCTCTTGCCTTAAACAATCTGCCTTGTTTTAAAACAACATAATGACCCGTAGCGAAAAAGTCTGCCTGGTGTTTTTTTAAATTATTGAAAAGCAGGTCAAACTTTATTTCTTTGTTGCAAACAACGCAAGGATTTGGGGTTAATCCTTTTTTAACAGTCTGCAAAAAGTAATTTATTACCTTTTGCTTGAATTCTTTTTGAAAATCAAAAACGCAAAAACCTATATTCAGTATCTCTGCTGTTTTTCTTGCTCTTTGTTCCGCCTCTTTAAAATCAGGATGCAGTCTGAAAAAAACCCCCTCAACGCAAAAACCCTTTTCTTTCAGCAGAAATGCGGCCACAGAAGAATCAATCCCTCCAGACATGGCAACTAACACTTTTTTCATATTTATTTCAATTTAGCTTTTTTTTAATATATTTTCAAGAAAAGAGCCGGAGGCATAACCCCCGGCTTTTTTTCAGAATCTGCAAATTGCTTCCACTCCGAAACTGTCTTCTCCTCCGAATAAACGCTGATACTCTGCGGAAAAAGACAGGTTTCCAGCTTGAAAAAACTGAACTCCGATCCAAGCCCCGAAATTATCTTTTGCCTCAATAGTTCCCGAGTCTCGCAGCGATTGTCCGTAAATATCTATTTTTACGTCTATCTCACCTTCCAAAAAATAGAAAAACGGACCTCCGTAAAGCAAAACTCCGTCAAAAAGCTCTAAAGTCGGGCCAAGGCCTGCCTGAAAGCTAAAAAACTCTGCCTGGCCCCAGATATATGGATCAGCGCAGTCAATTATGAATTCTTCTTTTTCTATATCAATCTCGCTCCAAAGAAACCGGCCCGTTAATCCCCAGCTTAGTCTTTCTCCTTGTCTCAAATCAAGGCGGAAACCTGCTCCCAAAGCAAGGCTTTCTCTGCCTTGGTCAATATGATTCATTACGCTTTCAGAATTATCTGCTCCCTGAAAGTCCAAAGCAGTAACGCCTGCCAGAAAAAACAAATCAAGCCAGCCGTTTCCTGATCCAAAAGAAGCAAGAATTCTTCTACTTTCAACATCCAGAACATTGTCATAAAGAAAATCAAATCCTCCTATTTCCCATTCTGAAGACTCTTGGGAATATTCTATTCCCAGCCCCAGCTGATTGTTAAGCCGGCTGCAGGGAGGGCCCAAAAAAGCAAAAGCGTTGCTGGAAAATAAAATCAACAAAATCAACGACCTTTTCATTGTTCTACCTCCTTCTTTTTCTGGTTTCGGTTAAAAAACAGCTATTTGCAAAACTGTATCATCACCACCTCCTTCCTTATTTATGATTTTCAAGAACTGGTCCAGCTTAACAGTTTTAAAAAACAGTGTCAAGCAGCCAAATATTTCTTATAATCTTTTATTAAAAACCTCAATTTTCTCTTGCTCCAATAGGGACCGGCGTAATCTATGCCTACCCTCGCCGTTGAAAGTAAGCTTAGCTTACTTTTATTGGTTTCAAGCCAAATCCTTTTGCTGTTTGCCACATCCTCCCCATAAAAAGATTTATCTAAACCCAAATATCTGCAAACCTTACCGGGCCCGTTGGTCAGCTTAATATCTTCTCCTGCATCTATGGCTCTGATTAAAAAACACTCAGGATATCCTTTCTTTCCTGTTGTAATATTCATTTGCCAATACATTCCGTAAACCAAATAAATATAGACATGGCCTCCGGCCAAATACTCTGCCTTGTTTCTTTGAGTAAGCTTCATTCCAAAAGCATGAGAAGCTCTATCTTGAGGCCCGACATAGGCCTCAGTTTCTATTATTTTCCCAGCTTTGTTGCCCACTATTAAATATTTTCCCAAAACATCTTTGGCAACTTCTACAGCTTTTCTACTATAAAAACACTTATTAATTCTCATAAAATGACCCGAATTACGGATTACGGATTACGGATTACTATATTATTTATACCTTTTTTCTATTTCCTTTTTTTGTTTTTCCAAAACCTTGTGTTTTTTTTCAATTTCTTTGGGAATCTCTTTTTTATTCTTTTTTAAATAATCGTAAACTGCCTCTGCCAGGGCGTCCATGGCCAAAAGAGAGCAGTGAATCTTAACAATCGGCAAACCGCCCAAAGACTTCACAATGTCTTGAGAGCTTATCCTCAAAGCGTCTTGCACTTTTTTCCCTTTTGCCAGATCAGTCACAACAGAACTGGTAGCTATGGCAGCGGCGCATCCAAAAGTTTCAAACTTAATGTCTTTTATAACTTCGTCTTTGTCTACTTTGATATACAAATGCATTAAATCTCCACAGCGCAAATTGCCTGCCTTGCCTACTCCAGAAGGATTTTTAATCTTTCCGTAATTATGCGGGTTTTGAAAATGCTCTAATACTTTTTCAGAATACATATTATTTAAGGGGTGATATTTTTCTTAATTTAGCAATGACTTTTGGCAAAACCTTGAGAAAATAATCAACTTCCTGTTCTGTGGTAAATCTGCCTAAAGAAACTCTTAAAGAACCGTGGGCCTGCTCTGGTTTTAGGCCGATGGCCAAAAGAACATGGCTGGGCTCTAATTTTTGAGAAGAACAAGCAGAACCGGTAGAAGAGGCAATGCCTGCCAAATCCAGGTGCAATATTATTGATTCTCCCTCAACAAAAGAAAAATAAAAACTGGCGCTGTTTGGCAGTCTTTTTTCAGAATGGCCGGTTAGATAAGCTCCTTTTATTCTTAATGCCCGGCTGATAATTTTATCCCTAAGGCTAATCAACCTTCTGTTTTCAGACTCCATTTCTTTCTCGGCAAGCTCTGCAGCCTTGGCAAAACCAACTATAGCTGAAACATTGACTGAAGAAGACCTTATTCCAAACTCTTGTCCTCCTCCATGCAGAATGGGATTTAATCCAACCCCCTGCCTGATAAAAAGACAGGCAGCTCCCTTTGGCCCGTATATTTTATGGCTGCAAGCAGTTAACAAATCTATATTCATTTTATTAACATCAATCAAAAGCTTGCCAAAGGTCTGAGCAGCGTCTGTGTGAAAAGGCACTCCCTTAGCTCTGCATATCTTTCCTATTTCTTTTATCGGCTCAATTGCGCCTATTTCATTGGAAGCATGAATCACAGAAACCAAAGCAGTGTTTTTAGTTATTGCTTTTTCAACATCCAAAGGATTGACAAATCCGTATTTATCAACCGAAACCTTAGTTATTTCAACTCCCTGCCCTTTCAGCCATTCTGCTGAATTCATAATGCAAGGATGCTCAATAGAAGAAATAACAATATGTTTTTTGCCAGAAGATTCAACAACTCCTTTTAAAGCCAGATTATTGCTTTCGGTTGCAGAACAAGTAAAGACTATTTCAGAGCTTTTGGCCTTGATTAAATCAGCTATTTTCTTTCTGGAATTCTCTAAAGCAGCCTTGGCCTCTCTGCCAAAAGAATGCAAAGATACTGTATTGCCAAATTTTTCAGACCAAAAAGGCCTCATGGATTTTATTACGCGAGGATCAACCGGAGTTGTGGCTGCATAATCTAAATACACTCTTTTTTTCTTCATAGCATTCCTATTATATCATTACCTTATTCAAAGGACAAGAAAAACCCATAAATAGGCTAAGCCTACCGCAATAGGCTAAGCCTATCACAAAAAAAGCAGTTGCGCATAAATTAGCAGCTGCTATAACGGGTGACTGGACTCGAACCAGCGACCTTGTGATTTGCAATCACATGCTCTCCCAATTGAGCTACACCCGTTAAAGAACAACAATTCCTTTTTATCAGAATAAGAGACAGATGTCAATTTTCAGGAATAATCACTTGGTGAATTACCCAAAAGGTTTCTTTTTCATTGTTCGTTATCCTAAGAATATCTTTCAGTTTTGAGTTTAATTCAATTGGATTGCAGAAAAATTGCTTTACGCTTTCCTCTCCAGCACTCCCCTCTAATATCCTGCCGTTAGCGCAAGAATGCAGATGCAGAATGACTGTAACCTGAATTCTCATTTTCTATCTCCTTTCTCAAAGAACCAAAAAATCAGTTAACAACAGTTAACTTACAAGAATTTAAAGATAATGTCAACCCTGCGCAGTAAGCTTAGCTTAAGTAAGCTAAGCTTACTTTTACTATTCATAGCGAAGAGCTTCTACTGGATTCATTTTAGCTGCAGATCTTGAAGGAAGATATCCTGCAATACAGCCAATTAAAAAAGAAAATGCCAAACTGAATAAAATCAGCTGGGGAGTAACCGAAGCTTGCAAATAAAGGTTTCCGGTTGTTTTAACAGCAAACTCAACCAGCTTTGCCAAGCCAAAGCCCAAAATCATTCCTCCCAAGCCTCCGAACAGGCCGAAAAAGCCAGATTCTATCAAGAAAACAGCGGTTATGGTTTTGTTTCTGGCTCCAACAGCTTTCATAATTCCTATCTCTCTTATTCTCTCATGAACAGACATATACATAGTGTTCATAATGCCTATTCCTCCCACAATAATGGCTATTGAAGCAAACCCAATAATGGCTATTTGCACCATTCCTAAAATGCTGCCTACTATGCTGGCAACTTTTTCCGAACTCAAAACAGAAAAAGAAGGAGAATCGGCTCCCCTGACCCTTTTTCTGGTTTGTAAAAGATTCTCTTTTATGTTCTCCACCACTTCGTCAACATCATAACCAGGAGCCACTCTGGCTAAAATCATCTTAGCCCCTTTTCTTTCACCAGTAATGTCTTTAAAAAGATCCAGGTCCACAGTAACAGTTGAGTCATCCTGCTTATTTCCCAAAGAATTCAATATGCCCACAACTTCAAACTTCTTGCCGTTGATAACAACCTCATCTTCTACTTCCAGTCCTGGGAAAACATCTGTTTGAATGGCAGAACCGACAATCAGTTCTTTTTTGCCTGTTATTGGCCATCTCCCCTCTTTAACGCTCCAGCCAAAATCATTCTGAAGAATATCCATTCCATCTTCCCAGGAAACTCCGTTAATCAAGATTGTTTTTACCTTGCCCTCGTGCCTGACTGCTTCTCCCTTATAGTTCATAGGAACAATTGTTTCCACCCCTTCTGCTTTTTTAACCGCTTTTATATCATCTTCTGTAAGCTCCAAGCCTCCTGCCATCATAGTGGCCATATCTGTCATTTCTCCTGGAAAAATCATTATCAAATCATTGCCCATCATTTTCAGCTGCTGCATCATAGCCCCCTTAACCCCTTCTGACAAAGACATTAAAGAAACAATCAAAAACACGCCAATAACCACGCCTATCATTGTAAGCCAGGATCTAATGGGTCTGGTTCTCAAGCTTTTAATCGCTATTTTTATAAATTCTTTAATCATGATTATTTGTTTTTTTCCACAAATATTCTTTTCCCCTGATTCCGTTTTTAATAACCTGCCCGTCTTTAATATTTATAATCTTGTCTGTGTAAGCAGCGATGTTGGGGTCATGAGTTACCACAATTATTGTTTTGTTCTCCTTTTTATGAAGATTTATCAATACTTCCATAATTTTTTTGCCAGTAACAGAATCAAGATTGCCGGTCGGCTCGTCAGCCACTATGATTCCCGGATCATTGGCCAAAGACCTGGCAATAGCTATTCTCTGCCTTTCTCCTCCGGAAAGCTCTGAGGGCCTATGGTAAAATCTTTTTTCCAAGCCCAAAGAAGCAAGCAGCTTTTTGCCTCTTTCTATCCTTTGCTTTTCTTGAACTTTTTGGAAAACCATAGGAAGAGTAACGTTTTCCAAAGCTGTTAAATTATGAAGAAGGTTAAACTGCTGAAAAACAAACCCTATTTTCTGGCCCCTGATAACAGCCAGCTCATCTTCTGAAAGCTCGGAAATATCCTCTTTGTCTATGTAAACCTTTCCCTTGCTTGGAACATCCAGGGCCCCTACCATATGCAGCAAGGTTGACTTTCCAGAGCCAGAAGGCCCCATTATCGCCACAAAGCTTCCTTTTTTTATAGCCAAATCCACCCCCTTCAAAACAGTAAGCTCAACTTCTCCCAATAAGTAAGTTTTCCAGATATTCTCCAGTTTTATTATATTTTCTTCCATAATTCAATCAGTCAATAATTACTGTATCTCCTTCTGAAAGTCCAAAAACAATCTCCACTAAACCCTCTCCCTCTATGCCTGTTTGCACTTGTTTAGATTCTATTTTTCCGTTTTCCAAAACTTTCACTATTTTAGTTCCGTTTTCTCTTTCCACGGCGTTTTTAGGCACAATTAAAATGTTTCCCTTTCTCTCTGTTTCAATAACAATGTCTGCTGTCATGCCAGGCTTTATTCCTTGTTTGGAATCAATCAAATCAATTGTCACCTCGTAATAAACCACCCCGTTTATCATTTTTTCTGCCGGGTCAATTGAAACAACCTGGCCAGACAAAACATCTTCTTCAAAAGCAGGAATAGTGATTTTAACCGTGTTTCCAACCCTAACTTCCACAATGTCTTCTTCGTAAATATCCGCTTCCACTTGAAAAGGACCTTTGGCTAAAAAAGACATAATCGGTTCTGCTGGCTGGACAATCTCCCCCTCCCTTTTGTAAATCTCTATTATCTGCCCAGACCCAGGACTTTTTAAAACAGATTCCTGAATCTTGTTGTTAAGAATGGAGGCTCTGGCCTGGGCCTGTTTTATTTTAGCTGAATACAAGGCAATATCTTCTGCAGTAGGACCGGCCTGCTTAAGGGTTAGCTGGTCTTTGGCTTTTTGCAAAGCTACTTCAGCCGAAGAAACAACTGCTTGGGCTGTATTAATGTTTGTTTCATTGGTAATTTCAGTAGAAGAAATTGTTTGGCTGGCAGAAACAATATTGCTGTAAGCAGTGTTAATGTAAGATTTATGATTGTCTATTGTTGTTTTGCTGGCTGCAGGAACATCATCGCGGTATTCTGTCGCTTCTGTCATATTTCTGGCCACTATCAAAGCATCTCTGGCCTTAACAAGTATCTCTTTTACTTTTGTTAAAGCAGTATCAATCTTTGATTTTTCATAATCAGCTCTTGCTTCATCAATGTATGTTTTAGAATCATCTATTCCGCTTTTAAGCGTGTTCTTGCTTTCTTTAAAATTTAAACTCTCCTGGTCGGTAGAAGTAAAATAATCTCTTTGAATGTCTAAAATATCATTATAGGCATTGTATAATTTCAAATAAGCGTCGTCTAAATCGTCCACTGCGTCTTCATAGGCCTGGTATATGTCTTCAGCAGCGTCTGCCTCAATATCTTTTAGATTCTGCTCCGCATTCTCCAAAGCAACCTGAGCATTGTCCACTTCTGTTTTAGCAACCTGAATTTCTTCTGGAGAAGAGCCAGCCAAAAGCTTGTTATAATCTGCCTGGGCAACTTCCAAAGCAGCCTCGGCTTCTGCAAGCTCAATATAGAACTGATCTGTTTCCATCTTAGCCAAGTTCTGGCCCAAAGAAATCTCATTACCCTTTTCAGCATAGATATTTTCTATTCTTCCAGAATACTTAAAGCTTAGATCTAACCTTTCAGAAACCTTTATTGCCCCTGTCTCAGAAACCTCTTTTACAATTTCTCCCAAAACAACCTGGGCTGTTTTGTATTCTTCTTTGCTGTTTTTAGAAAAGATAAACCAAAAAACAACAACCAAAACAACAACTAAAATAACTGCTGCAATTATTATTTTTTTCTTCATAATGTAAAACACTGCAGCTTAATAGCAAATTGAGAAAATTAAAGTATTTTTATGCTTATTTGCTATCAGCTGGTTTATTTAATCTTTAAAAATGCGCCCTGCTCTCTTAACATTCTCTCTTATATTATAAAATAAATCTTTCTTTAAGCAAAGCTGTATCAAGTTTTCAAAAGAACTAATGCCGACCCCGTGCTTTAATTTTACCATTTTCAATCCATTGGTGTCAACCCAAGCCTTTGAATAAAAAAGGCCGTGGTCTGTGCAGACTACGGCCCTGATAGTTGTTTCAAAGAACTTCTTTTTTTCTTAACGTCCTTATCCTGGCCTCAATGAGACTTTTTGATTTTGAATTAAAAGGAACGCTTTTCAGCCAAAAATTAAGTTTATCCATGTCTCTGATTTTGGGAAGCTCCGTCCATAGCACTTCAACCATTCTGGCCTCAATGAGATCTATTGACTCCGAACAAAAGGAAGCATCCCTCCATAAACAAATAAGTGCATCCATTTCTCTGATTTTGGGAAGCTCCGTCCCTAGCACTTCAACCATTCTGGCCTCAATAAGTCTTCCTGACACTAAATCAGAAGAAATATTTCTCCGCAAAACAATAAGCGTGTTCATATCTCTAATTTCTAAAAGATCTTTTTTCAATGACGCAGCCTCTAACTTTCTTTTTCTCGCTACTCCCCCTATTCTCCTTTCTGAAGACCTACCTACCAGATTTGCAGATTTCACGAATTCCATCTTCAGGCTCTCCTTTCCATCCATGCAATGGTCTTTTTTCCTGTTTATTTGTGTTAAGACGTTAAACAATACCTGACACTAATACATAAAATATCCTCTGTCAATACCGCACCCCAAAAAAAGAAAACCGAACCTGCCACAAAAAGTTATAGAAACCGGGTCCCTGTAACTTGAGATAAACCAGGTTTATCACAAGATTAAAGGATTAGCAAAAACATAAGGGCTAAGCCCAGCAAAAAGGCCAGAAAATGAACCAACGACTTGCCGAAAGAACACTTTTTCTTTATTTCCGGAATTAAATCGGCTGAAGCTATATAAATAAAGTTTCCTGCGGCAAAAGGCAAAAGATAAACAATATGCTCTCCTATTTGTTGGAAAAGCAAAAAACCAACAATTCCGCCCAAAACAACAGTAATTGCCGAAAAAAAGTTTAAAATCAAGGCCTTTTTCTTTTTAAATCCTCCGTAAACTAAAATCCCAAAGTCCCCTATCTCTTGGGGAATTTCATGAAAAGCAACAGCCAGAACAGTAGTTAAGCCAACGGGAAAAGAAACAATAAAAGAACCCGCTATTATTAAACCGTCTATAAAATTATGAATAGCGTCAGAAATCAGAATCAAATAGGAAAAAGAGGCTGCGTGTTCTGTTTTGTGGCAATGATGCCAGCCGATAAACTGCTCTAAAACAAAAAAAACAATAAAACCAAAAAGAAGAACTAAGAATATCAATAAAAGATTATCATTTCCAAGCTCTTCAATTGACTCTGGAATTAAATGCAGAAAAGCTCCGCCAATTAAGCTGCCTGCTGCAAAAGAAACCAGAACCAAAAGCAGCTTATCAATTATTTCTTTTTTAAAAAATAAAGCAACGGCTCCGACAAAAGCAATTCCTGAAATAACTATTGTGCTAACTAAAATATGGAATAAAACTTGCATAAAGATAATATATGCCCAGGATAAAAAGAATGATTGACTCTGCCAAAGCAACCCAGGTAACCGCTTTGCTTGAAGCCAGCCATATTTTCATAGTGAAAAAAGCTATAAGAAAAACAATAATTTCATCCAGCATATAAAATAAAATAAACAAGAAAATATAGAAAAGATAGTAAAAAGCGGGAAGATTAGCTTGGGCCAAGGCCCCGGCAAAAGCAACCGGAACAACAGCAGAACAGGGAAACTCTATAATCGTAATTATAATTGCAAACAATAGAATATTCCCCAATATTAAAATAATGCCTCCGGAACCTTTTAATAAATTTTGGAATTTTGAAGAAAACCCTGCCATTAATTTCTTGCCAGTGGATATGTCGCAAGTAGGCCCGTATTTTTTAAACTTTAAAAACTCTGCTAAGAAATAAGCCCCTCCGGCAATACCCAAAAGGCCAATCAATATCTGCATTAAATTCATATAAGGTGTAAACAAAGAAAAAACGCTATACCAGGCAATGATCAAAACTCCGTAAACAAAAGCTGTGGTTAAAATGAACAACCCGCCAAACAATAGGGTTTTTTTTCTTGACTTTAAAGCCAGCACCAAGCCTAAAATCAAAACCAAAGCCCCTAAAGAACAAATATTAAAACCATCTAACAAACCAAGCAAAACAGCTAAAACAGGAAAGGAATATTTTTGAATATTTATTTCTCCTAAAAAAGGAATATCAAAATCAAGATCCAAAGAAGTGGCGCTTCCTGCCGCATCATCGCATCCGCTATCCTGAAGATCCAATATGCAATCTTCAATCTTTTTACCAATGCTCTCGCTGAATCCGATAAAATAATGCCCCTTTAAAAAAGTAGCTGGGACAAAACCATACTTTTCTTTTGGAACATTGTGTTCCAAATAAAGATTTCTTAGCAATCTTACGCTTTCTGGGTCGCCAATATTATGGTGCTTGATTACAATTTTAGGATATTTTTCTTCAAGATTTTTTAAAAATTCCTTTTCCTGATTGCAATGAGGGCAGCTGGAGCTGTAGAAAAAATCAATTTCTACTGGTTCTTGGGCATTAACAAAAACAGCTGTTGCGAAAAGTAAAAACAAACTCAAAAGAATAATCTTTTTCATAATATTAATATTATACCAATTAAGAAAAAAAAGGCCAATATTATTGCTCTTGGCCGGCAAAATACCATTCCAAAATATTCTTAGCTGTTGGAATAGCGGTTACTTGCAGTCCTTTCACATTCTCAAACATTATCAGCAAAACAATTTCCGGATCATCATAAGGCCCGAAAACAGTTATCCAGTTATGATAATGGTCTTCATAAGGGGTTTGGGCAGTGCCTGTTTTGGCAGCAACCGGCACTGGCAAAGAATTAAGCGCCACAGCTGATGCCTGGGGAGCTCCCTGGCCAGTAACCGCAGCTCTCATTCCCTGCCTGACTATTTCTATATTTTCTTCGCTCACAAAATCCTGCCTTACTGCTTCAGGGCTTATTTCTTCAACAATTTCTTTTGAGCTGTTTATTATTTCTTTTGCCACAAGAGGCTTAAACAAAGTTCCCTTGTTTGCCACAGCT
>Ga0272441_10003289_pt1 | contig 30900 bp, 41 predicted proteins | sample SSMProp6N_FD_193582 | JGI IMG/M metagenome (GOLD analysis project Ga0272441, IMG submission 193582) | Marine sediment archaeal communities from Little Sippewissett salt marsh, Falmouth, MA, United States - SSM-Prop-6N | ecosystem: Environmental > Aquatic > Marine > Wetlands > Sediment ... | reverse complement strand
ATAATTGTTAGGTTAACAGAAGTTTTCCGTTAGGAAAATTTGGGGTTTTCCTCAAGAAAACCCTGTTAACCGTTATTATGCGTTCCGTTAGGATAAAATCCCCCGAAACGTCTTACTTCTTTATGTAATACAGAGATTTATGCCCTGTTTTGCCTACCTTACTTGAAGGAACATATCTATAACTTCCTCCAGTTAGGTTTTTGTCTGCCCATTTTTTTGCATCACTTTTTGTAGAAAATTCTCTACCAAATTTTATGTAGCTTCTTTTCCCGTTTGGTGCTGCATATCCATGTGCATGCAAAATTTTGTATCCCATTTTGTTTTACCTCCATTTTATTTATTTATCTCCTACGTAGGTCGGAGCATCAATGTTAATAGTTTCGGGGGATTTTAAGTTTTTCGTTTTTTGCGAAAAATTACGCATAATGTATGCGACTCAAAAGACGTATGAGCCACACTTAGTTTAATATTAATAGCGAATATGTTTTTTAGTCGCTATTATAATTTGGATGGCAACAATTGACAGGTAGCCCGATACAGCTTCATACGGGTAGTGTTGATTGTCTTAAAGCTTCCGACGTATTGTATCCCAATCATATATCTATACGGTGTTCAACCGCCTTAACCTCTTGTCTTGTTGCCATCTTGATTATAATTGTTAGGTTAACAGAAGTTTTCCGTTAGGAAAATTTGGGGTTTTCCTCAAGAAAACCCTGTTAACCGTTATTATGCGTTCCGTTAGGATAAAATCCCCCGAAACGTCTTACTTCTTTATGTAATACAGAGATTTATGCCCTGTTTTGCCTACCTTACTTGAAGGAACATATCTATAACTTCCTCCAGTTAGGTTTTTGTCTGCCCATTTTTTTGCATCACTTTTTGTAGAAAATTCTCTACCAAATTTTATGTAGCTTCTTTTCCCGTTTGGTGCTGCATATCCATGTGCATGCAAAATTTTGTATCCCATTTTGTTTTACCTCCATTTTATTTATTTATCTCCTACGTAGGTCGGAGCATCAATGTTAATAGTTTCGGGGGATTTTAAGTTTTTCGTTTTTTGCGAAAAATTACGCATAATTGTTAGGTTTCATCCAGCGAAGTTGGTTGAAACCGTTATTATATCTCCTCGTTAGAGGCTAAATTAAGCCCCCGTTCTTTTATTATTCTTAAAGTATCTTTATTTGGTTTCATCTCTTTTAATCTTATGATAGTTGAACCTTCTTTATCTTTGAAATTGTTATATAAGTATTCAATATCATCATAATCAATTAGTAGGCATTTAGTCATCATTATCCCTCACTTTTGTTTTTCTTTGAAATGTGCTTCAATTTCTGCGAGAGTTAAATCTATGTATATCTCTCTTCCAGAAATCTTAGTCCATTCTTTTATCTTATCTAAACGCCACTGATACTTACAAATAGCTTTTAATCTTGATTCTTTAGGTGATTTCTGACACATCCAGCAACCACTTCTTTTATAATCTAAGTGAGTTTGACAGTATAATCCCTTCTCTTTTATCCTCTTTAAACACTCTTCTTCTGTTACACCCACATCCACTAATGGATACCTAATTAAAGGATTCTCACTACCCTTTAAATATGCGTGTATTATTTGATTTCTTTTTGGAGATGGCTCATCTATGCAATATCCAATATGTTGAATTATAGGTTTTCCAGATATTACTTCTCTTTGATTCTTGAACCGATCTAAAAGCTTAACTTTCCAATCTCTACTTATCCAGCAAGGACTATTCCTTAATGGAAATCCCCTTACTTTTCCATAATGATTTGAGTTCTTCTGAATCACTACCTCTGACATAAATGGTTCTATATAATTCCTGTTTTCAAGAATAATAAATTCATAACCATTCTTTTCAGCATAATCTTTAAGATTGTAGATATGTTTAATCATATCTGGCTCTTCGTATTCTCTAATTAAAGCACATACAAATCCTTTTAAATTTGGGATTATTTCAACAGTACGATTATTCTCTATTAGCCAAAGCATCATATAAGTAGAATCTTTGCCCCCACTTATAGAAGCCCATTGTTCTGGGTAGTTCATCCTGACCGCCCCGTAAGCTTTGCTTGTTTAGTGAGGTTTTCTTCTTTTGTTTGTTCCATTTTCGTTAGGTGGCTTAATTTAGAGTCGCTGAAGGCGATTGGATATAATGTATGAAATTTTACGAAGTCTTACGCTTAAATGTCTTCAAATAACAATCATAACAAGTGGTAGCTTCTTTTGTTTTTGTCTTACCACACATAGGACATTTATCAGTAGCGTAAGATTTGGAAGACTTTTTAGTCTCCGTAAAATTTTTATTAGGCGACAAATCCATAGGATTTGCTTGAGTTGAGGAATCAAAATACAATTTATGAACACTTCTAAAATACTTTCTTGCTTCAACTATCCAATTATCAGTTTCATCTAAAAAATGGTCAATCAATAAACAAGATTGTTCCATAAATGTTCCTTTCTTCAATATGTTTTTATCTTTTTCACTTAACATTTTGATTCCTCAATTTTGCCTAAGTTACTCTATAACGCATTTCGTTATATTGCCTTCTAGCTTCATAGCTGCCTGCTTAAGATTGCCTTTCCTGCATTGAAGATAAATCTGTGTTGTTGACAGCTTAGTATGGCCCAGCATCTTCCTTAAATCTTCAATATCAATCCCTGCGTCTAGGCAATTAGCAGCAAAGCTATGCCTGAGATCATGACAGCCGAATTTCCTTTTTATTTCTGCTTTTCTTTTCCCTGCTTTCAAAACTTCCTGAACTGTCCTGCCTGCTATGTGGGTGTTTCCGGATGGGAAAAGATAATCATTATTATCCAGCCTTGAAAGGTATTTCTTGAGTGCAGGAATAAGGGAGGGCTTTATGATTGTCTGCCTGTCCTTTTTTCCCTTGCCCTGCCTGATTGTAATGGTAAAGTTCTGTAAATCAAAATTATGTTTTTTCAGTCTGATAACCTCGCAAGTCCTTAACCCGGAAGAATACATCAAAGAAAGCTCTAACTTATGCTTTATGTTCTTTTTATGAAATATGATCCTGTTTATCTCGGCCCTTGAGACATATTTAGGGAGCGTTTTAGGGACTTTGGCCTTTGTAAACTTGAGTGAGTACCCTAGATATTTTTCCGTGTAAAAATTGATTACTGCCCTGTTAAGGTTGTATGATCTAGGGGCAAGGTTTCGGTATGCAAGATAGTGCTCTACTTCGCCCTCTGTAAAATTCAAACCCAGCTTATGAAATGCAGTTCTAAGGATTGAGCAGTATGTTTTTACTGTTCTCTTTGTGTACCCTTTTGATTTGAGGAACGCTGCTACTTCCTTTATTCTTCCTTCTTCTTGTGGTGTATTGTCTATCATTTTTTCCTCCTGAAATCTGATTCCTTTTTTATGCCTGGCCTTTAGTTGTTGTAGGTTCCTGGAAGAGATTAAGCAAGGTTGCCATATCCCCTCGCGAGTCTTTATTTCGGCTCTCACCTTACCCTCGCTACTTTTTTTATAGTGTTGTAGACTGATCCGAGCAAGTGAAAGGGGAATTTATCCCTAAAAGAACAGTTCCCTTGCCCTCTTGGATATATTATGATTCCTGTCGCTTCTGCTGACTTTGCTACAAGCTCATCAATAACCGGCCCCATTATTTCCTTGAAAAAAACATCATGCCTAATCCCGCACCCTATGTCCATCATACAATCATTCAAAAATATGGATAGTGCCTTGCTCATTTTAACCCTTTCTCCAGTAATAGTTTATCTCGTGGAGGGATTGCGTTTCTCTCCACCGCTTTTTTCGTCTCGGAAAAATCTACAAGACGAAAATTATTGAACGATGCTTCTTTGCTGATTGGCTTTTTCATTGTGTAGGCCTCCTTTGCGAGTTCGTCAAAATCCAGTTCGACAAACGCTTCGTCTTCGTATGTCATTTTTGGAAAGGGCCGGCTGGAAGGAATTGACCATAGTGGATAGAAAACCCCTTCCAGCAGATGTTTCAGTGGCCCTGTATCACTTCCTTCTTCATAAGGTTGTGATCGTGATTTCCTAATCTCGTAACTTCCTCCTTTCGTGTTTCAACTGCTTTCTCAACAACTTGTGGATCCAACATAATCCCTTCAAACTCTCCATCCTTAATCTCTTCGGCAAGTGGCTCAGGGGGTGGCAGACCTCCATCTGCCTTTATGCCATCGACCAGGCGGGCCCTCCTGTCCTGCAGCTCATTAAGTTTTCTCGCGTGGTGTCTTATGTCCTCATCAATGGCATGTAAAGGATCTTCCATTTTCTGAAGAATGAGCTCGGATAATATCATACCGAAAGAGTGTCCGGATTTCTGGACAACCCGAGATACTAAGGTGTGCGCTCGCTTATCCAAGCAACAATTTATCCTCTTGGTTTTTCCAGGGTATTGCCTTTCTCTTTTTTTTATCATTTTCCTTCTCCTGCTGTATATATTATACAGCAAATTGACCTTTTCGCTGTATGCTGTATACAGCGAGTTTTTTGGACGCTGTAGGGGGTGTGTCTCTGCTAAAAAAAATATAAATAAAATATAGTCCTCAATAGGCAAAGTTAGTTAAAGACGAAAAAAGCACAATTTCAGCGTTTTTTGAGGCTCCTTCCGCTCGGTTTTTTGCCGCTGTATACAGCGCTGTATGATTTGCGCTGTATAATATATACAGCAATAACCCTTTCTGCTGTATAATATATACAGCAGATTAGCCTATTTTTTCACTTTTTCTGGATTTTGTCCCTTTTTTTCTGCTGTATAAATCATACAGCAGATTTATGTCATGTGATTAGTTAGGCACTATGAAAATTCGTAAAAAATTACCTCTTAGCATGTTCTCGCCGAGGCTTGTTCGGAACTCCCTTACAATTCCATCATTACATTTTATTTTCATTGTAAACCTCAAATTGATTATAATATTTATTTATTAGCCGTTATGTCTAACGACTCTACATAACATGATTACACTAGTATGTTATGCCTAATCATAACCTAAGTCTTTCAATATCTGTCTGCCTAGTTCTGTATCCTTTCTTACTTCTCTCAGGCAATCTGATAGGTTTCTCTGTATTATTTCACCATGTTCACCTACCTTTTCGTAATTAAGATAAGTTAATCTCCTTCTTGCTTTCTCCGGTAATCTGTAGCAGTCTTTGATGAATCGGGTTTTTGGTTTCATAAAAATGTGCTGAGGATACCCACCTTTTTAAGGTTGGGAGGAATCAGCACTCACCTCTTTTTCAAGTATTTTAAAAACCTCTGAATTATATTCTTTAGATTCGGGGTCAGCAATTTCGTATAGAGTTAAACGACAACATAATAGCTTTAACTTAGGGTCGTTTAATTCTCTTGCTCTATCTGCTATTTCTCCAAGAATACTTTTTAATTGCATTAATGGAACTCTAAATATACCATTATGTCCTGGATTGCAATCAATTATTTCCTTAAATAAATTAGGTGTATGTATCTTCCAATTCAATTGTTTTGTTTTTTCCATCTTTTGAAAACCTCAGACTTTAGTTGGCGAGAGGATGTCATTTCAATCCATCCTCCTTATGCCTAGTTCTTCAAATATGTCTGCTTTATTTACTGGTTGATCTTCTTTTCTTGTTGGTATTGCTTTGCCTTGAAGTAAAGCTGAGTTACCGTTCATTATCTTAGCTGTTATTGTTTCCATTTTCATACCTCTTTTTTTTCTATATCTAAATAGATTTCATCCCCGTTATTTAGGTTTAAACCACTCATAACTGCTTCTGGGATTGTTGCTACGTGACTATTACCTGTTTTCCAGATTTTAACGCCGACTTTTAATTTTGCTTTTGTCATGTATTTACTATATATGTACTTGTATATAAATGTTTCTATAGTTTATTTATATACTGATTAAATAGTTTAATCGTTTATCAGAATATTTAATATTGTTAGAAAAAGTATTTATAAATGATTCAAATACAACTGCCTAAAGTAATACAACCATCTGCATTTGAACAATTATATTTTATGCAGCCGCTCACATATATATTCTTAGTAACGTTTAGATTGCCTTGTATAGTTAGTTCTCCTGTCATAGTATCTCCATCTACATTTACATATATATTATTAATATTTGTTCCATTTAGTCTTATTTCAGAAGCATCTAATCCATCACCTCCTATTGTGAATCCTACTGAACCTAATGTTAAACTGCATACGTGCTGTTCTTCACATAGGGCAGTTCCCATTTCTTCGCAGGTTGTTGCAGTTCCAATACAAGAACCCCAAACCCATCTACAACCTCTTTGACCTAACCAAGTAGTCCAACCGCAAAGCCCTATATCATAAATATCTTCACAAGCTATTGCAGTTCCAGTACACGTGGAGTTACCGTGAACTATTAGACTTTCCATAACTTCAATATTAGGTGCTGTTACATTACCTGTAAAAAACCCATCACCATGAAAATAAACATCTCCATCTTCACAATGTAAACAATTCGTTTCAAAATTTCCTGTAAAACTTGCATTACCATTTACATTTAAGTTAGTTATGTTATAATTTATTACAGTTGCATTTACAATAGTAGAATAATCTGCTGTTATTGAATTTAAAGTACAATTTCCTCCCTGTAAACAAAATACATCTTCTTTATTAGGTATATTTATTTTTACTGTAGTATTATCTAAGCTAGATACGTCTAGTATTGAGAGAGAATTACAACTAGATAATATAAAAAGACATAGTATTAAAACTATTATTAGCTTCATTTTCTTTTAATTAATTTGCCTATCTTTAGCCCTCTCTTTTCTCCCCTTGTGTCTATTGCATACCTTGATTTTTCTACAAACTTTAAAACTCTTTTATCTATTCCCCTTCTTATCCTGAACTTTCTTAAAGATGGTGGGGTTTTTATGTCTGGCTGTCTTGTTATGCCTACGATCTTTAGCTGGAAGCTTCTTGTAGTTGTGTTATCTACTAGGCTTATTATTCTTTTTAAAGCCCTATTAAACGTTGTTCTCCATTTTAATTCCCTATTTACTCCCCTTACTCTTATTATAGGGTTAATTAGCCTTCTATATCCGTTTGGTAGCTTTGTTTGGAATGTTGGTAATAAAACTATTCTGGGTATCTCTGGTGGGGGTATTCTAGTTATTGATCTGCTATTTGATTTTGACTTTGATTTACTTATGCTTTGAGACTTAGATATGCTTCTGCTTACCGACCTGCTTTGAGACTTAGATAGACTTATAGATTTTGATATTGATTTACTTATAGATTGAGATAAACTTATGCTTTGAGACTTAGATAGACTTGCACTTTTTGAAACTGACCTACTTATTGACTTTGATATACTCGATATTTGTGATTTAGATAGACTTCTGCTTTGAGATAGTGATAGAACTCTGCTTATGCTTCTCTGTATGCTTCTTATTGCACTTGAAGGCAATTTATAAGCATATATGCTATTTGTTGTTGCTAATTCTTTTCTTACTTTTGAAGCTGCTATGTGTAACATTAACCCCCTTAATTTGGAAATATAACTTCTTATTGTCCTTCTAGGTATTACCTTATTTTCAGCTGCTTTTATTATTCTTTCTGCTATTATCTTAGTTCCACGATTTATTACTGTTCTTCTGCTAATCTTATTTTCTAATCTTAATTTCATCTGGTTTTCTATCCTATTTATGTCTGCTTTTCTTATTTGTAGATTATTTAAAATCTTAGTGGCCTTTGCAGTATTATAATCATCAAATTGTATATCTTTCATCCCTACTGTTTCTGATACTCCCTTTGTAGTAAATATACTTTCTATCCTTTGCATATCAGAAGTCATCTTATCTGCTATTTTCATAAAGGTTTTTATCTTACCTTTTAATATTCCCTTACCTTTTTTGAATCTTGCTAGTAATCTTGCTTTTTCTAATAATGGTGCTTTATTATAAGCGTTTAAAATATTTCTTTGTATCAATTCTATTAATTTTAGATCATTGTATAGCTTCTTTAGGTCTTTTGCTCTTCTGCTTTCAAATATTCTGCTTATTGCACCTGCTACTCTTCTGTCTAGCTGTTCTTTTGGCTTTAAACTCCATTTGCCATCTTTAGTTACTATTAGCTTATCTGTCTTGAAGTTTTTTATTAATTGTAAAGCTCTATCTACAGTTTTGCCTAGATCAACAAACCCCCTATCTCCTTTAATAGCTGGCAAAGTTGTTTTTATCTTAATCTTATTTATCTCTGCGTTTATTTTCTTATCTGTGTATTGTGCCTGTAAATTTGTATCGAAATTTTCTATCATCTTTAATAATTGTTCTTGTTCCTTAACGCTTAGTTCTTTTTTTAGCTTGAAATCTTTAACATTAAATTTACTTATAAAGTTCCATAATCTTCTACTTCCAGTAGAATAATACACTAAGATTAATCTTCTTGCATCTAGCTTGCTTATTGCAGCATCAAAACCGCTTAATTTATTTGCTGTTGCTTTTGCATAATTTATTAATTTTTGTGCAAGAATATTTATCTTTACGTCTCGTGATATAGTTCCTCTTGAAGCTAATTTATTTGGAGTAGCCATTCTTATAAAATCTATAGCTTCTTGGTATGTCTTTAGAATCTTCTTGTTTACTGCTGGCCTTGGTGTCTCTAAGAAATCAAAACCTTTTACCTCTGTTATCCCTGACCTTTCTAAGAACTTAGGAAATATCTTTACAAATTTATCTTTATTTAATATTAAGCCTATTTTTTTAAAATCTTTTCCAAATTTATTAGCAATACTCTCAAGATACGTTTTTCTTTGTTCTATAATATAGTTTTTTGTTTTTTGAAGTTGGAATATAGATTTTTTAAATCCTGTTTTTTTTGGCATCTCTAAAGGTAAACTCTGTCTTTTATTTATAAATCCTAATATCTTTCTTGTGAATGCTACTTCTGAATCACTATGTAAATCTAATTTTAGGTTTAATCTTATATTTTCTAACCCTGAACCTTCTAGATCAAAATCTTTAAATGCTCTTTTTGGTATGGCTCTAGTCTTGTATAATCCCTCTAGAAATTCTAATTTAAAAGCTGTTGTCTCTGCGTTCTGAGTGAATCCTTTTAATACTGCATCTATCTGTTTTTTTAATAAGATTGATAGTACACTAGATTTATCTTTTCTAATCTGCTTTAATCCAAAATCCATCTTTCTAGTCCATACTTTGCTTTTTATATATTCTTGTACCATCATAGGTATATATCTATACTTAGAATCAAATTTATTTATTAGATCATTTACATATCTTTTTTGTATAACAAAATCTAAATCCTTTGGCTTGTCTAGTAATGAATCTAATATCTCTCTTGGAATGTTTTTATTTGATTTATAAAATGCTTCTAATGCCTGTTTATTTGTTAATTTTCTTCCTAGGATTTTAGAATAAACATTTCTTATATACTCTAATTTTGCAGTATTTTCTATTTTGCTTCCGTATAAAACTGCTTTTAATTTTATTGCAGTATTTGTAAATACTTTTCTTATCTTATCATTTTTTATAATATCTTTAAAATCAAATTCTTTGAGTTTTTGTTTTCCTAATTCTTTTTTAACTACCTTTCCTACTTTCCATATATTACCGATTATCTTTCTTTGTGTTTCTGGTAGTTTTGCTAAGTATTTACTAAATTTTTTAGGTGTTCCTTGATTACTAATTTTTCCTATTATTATAAAAGGTAAAACCCCTCCTAAATTTTTAGAGGTAGGATTTAAAATAGCACTTCCTACTTGATATTTCCATATTGCCTGAATTGGTAAAGTTGTGGCTGTTTTTAGTGCTGTTGCTGCACCTGTCCTTCCAGCAGTTGCTAATGCTGTAGCAGCACCACCACCAGCTAATTGCACAAGTAAAATAGCTTCAAACATCATAGCGTTTAATATATCTTGTTTGTATTTTTGCCTATTTTGTTCGCTTGATGATATAGCTTCTTCTAATTTACGATATATAAAATTTTTTACATCTATTTCTCTTTGTGTTTTTGGTTTTACTATGCTATAATATTTATTAGCATATTGTGTTAATACAGTTAATTTTATATCTCTTGCTACCTGTTCTACGCTTTTATTTGCCCCTACTATTGGAGATAGTATAGAAGAAGCAGCAAACTTTAAAGTGTTATATGCACCTTGTTTTGTAAGAACTGAATTATAGAATACTGATGGATAATTTCTAACATAATCGAATACATAGTCTTTTATTATATTTACATTTTTTCTAGAAGTTTCTAATCTTTTTATTGATTGAGAAGCTGTTTTTAGTGCTTGTTCTTTTTGTTGTATTGTTGAATTTTTTGAAGAAAGTACTGCTAAACTTTTTACAAAATTAAAAACGCTTGTTGGTGTTGTTGTTACTATTGAATATAGTTTTCTAACTGGCGGTACTCTGTTCTTTTGCCTTTCTATATCTTTCATCGTTGGAGAGATAAAACCTTTTCTTAATGTAGCTTCTTGTGATTTAGTTCTTATATTTCCTTCCATTCCAAAATATGCTTTTTCTCCTCTTTTTTCTGCTGCTCTTGTTTGTGTTTCAAATATTTCTTTAATATATTGTGATCTTGTCATATTTCTTCTTCTTTCTATATCTGATTTCATCGGTGATAAAAGAGAAGGGTTTAATTGTGCTGTTTGTGATTTAGTTCTTATATTTCCTTCCATTCCAAAATATGCTTTTTCTCCTCTTTTTTCTGCTGCCTTAATCTGCTTTTGAAAAATAGCCTGCCTATATTTTTCAAGTTCTTTTCTAGAATCTACTTTCTCTGTTTCCTGTACTTTCTGCTCTGGTGTTTTTAGTGCTTCTGTTTGCGATACTGCTTGGCCTTCTGCACCTGTAGCACTTGTAACTACTGGATTACCATAAGCACCCCTAGAAACTGTTACAGATGTAGCCCTACCTGTAGAAATATCTCTTTGCTTTTGCCTTGCTATTGCCTTTCTTACCGAAGGCGGTAAACCTTTTGTTCTTACCATTAAACTAACTCCGTATCTATATCTTTTCTTCTTAATAGTTTCTTTGTCTTGTTATGCTTGCTTACTGCTACGTTTATATCTGAAATGTAGCCTATTATTGTTTGTATTGCTGTCTTAAATGCCAAAGCAATACCATGAACAACTATAAATATAATCCTTCCAGTATAATAAACTATGCCTTTTTTTACTATTACATTCTCCTCTTTTATCGTTGCATTTTCCATACTACGCCAGTAAATATAAACGCTGCTATTATGAATATAGCAACATGATAGAAGTTTACGAAGTAGCCCATATTAACACAATAAATTCCTAGAATAGAACATATTACACTTGAAAGGCCTAAACTTCTCATTAAACTAAATCCATGATCTCCGCCTACATATAGGTCTTGATTTAGCTTATATAATAGCCAAAAGAATAAAGCAATCAATACTCCAAAGCCATAGTAACCGTTTGTTACCTCATTTGCTTTTGCAGGTATATCATTAACTAAATCTGCTGTATTATTTGCGATTTCAAAACTAGGTGGAGTTGTTATATTGTTCAGGTTTGTTAGGTTTAATCCTAGTTTTGTCAATGGCATTTTTTTAACCTCATTTGTTTAATATTCCTCTTACAAAATATACTATAGCAATAAATACAGTTAAGCCTAGTAACCATCCTATTATATCCAACAACCATTTAAAATCATTGGCTGGAAATCTAAATAGATCGACTATTATAAATGATGGTAAGCTAAATATTCTTTTAATTGTTACCTCTATATTATTGCTTTTCTGCTTTGCGAATAAAAACTCTATTGCGTTATCCTTTGGCGTTCCTTCTGAATATTCTGGGTCTAAAGATATAGGTGTTTCTTGCTGTGCTTGTGTCTGCCTATACTCTGAGATATTTATTCCGTTTAAATTAGCGATATATTCTATGCTGTCATTATCTAGATTAGAGTTTTCATTTGTAAGTGTTTCATTAGCTAAATATATTAACCCACCAACTAACACAAAGAATAGAAATAAGATAAATATATACGTCTCTACATTAGTAGGTGATTTTGCCATCTTAACTTACTTCCTCCTTTCTGCTTGATAAGAATAGCATAAGTAAACCTAATATTATAAGGAAACTCATAGTAACCCCACCTATCAATCCCGGATATATCCATACAGTAGCCGGGCTTATTATCATTTCCCCTATTGCGAATACACTCATATTCTTTAAGTAGAGTGCTAGTGCTAATAAAGCTAAGAGTATCATTAAAAGTATTGGCTTTAAGTATATCTTAAATGTTTCAAAAAATGAAGATTCTAAGGCTGGATATTGATAGCTATTATATATTTTTTTAGTTCCGTCATCTTGTAAAACATATATTTTTCCTATCCAGTTAAAATCTCGATCTAAAGTATAACCGCCTACAGCATTTACTATTCCAGAACTGCCAGTTATACAATTACTTGACTGTTCTATTTCATTAAGGCCATTACTTACAAAATAGCCTACGCATACTTCATGTTCTATATTGCTTGCATCGTTAAACGTAGCTGTTAAATAAGACGTATTGCCTATTAAAGTGGTGTTAGAAGGGGTTATCACTAGGTTAAATAGATCATCCACTGTATAGCCTGTAAGTAGCTTTAAATGAAGTGCTATAGTAGTTCCATCCAAAGAAACTAACTGGCCTGTGTTTGTTGATTGTGCTGAATATACCTGATCGTCTATAGTAGCTGTAGCAGTTGTTATATAGAACTTTGTATTTATCTCAACATCAAATATACACTCTCCATTCGTATCTGAGTAGCATTGTGCTATCTCGTTAAATGATTGTGTTGCAGGTGAGAACTCTAATAATTTTACATTTGCCCCACTAATTAAATTAGAGAAATCATCATAAACTTCTACTATAAGCCTGCCCCTGTTTGGTGATGAAATATTTAAAAGGTATAGGTCTATGTATTGTGTAGTGTTGGAAAATAGTGTATCGCTAAATGTATAAAACCGAGTGCCATAACCAGAAGCACCATAATATATATTTCCATTAACATAAGGCTGAAAATAATTAGGATAAGTGCAGAAAGATAAGTTATTTGTTCCTGTCATGTAATAAGAGTAATTAGACAATGTATGTGTCAATACTCCATAAGTATTTACTGCTATTTGGTTATTTGTCTCTATATCATAGAACCTAAATACGTAAGATGTTGCACTAGTTGGAGAACCTATGTAATTAGAGCAGTTATCTATACTGAATGGTGTTAGATTTATTTCTTGGCTATTTGAATTATAGTTCATAGTAAAAGATTGTTCTATATTTATGCTTTCTATATCCGAAGAAAGATAAACAGTCTCTCCATCTAAATAGTAATTTTTATTCATAAGAAAAGGATTATTTGCTGTCGTTGTTCCTGTCTTGTTTAAGTAAGTAGATATTTCAGTTATAAAGGTATCATTCATAAGTATGCTTACATTTAGATAATCGCTATAGATAGTTATTTCCGATGAATTTAACCAACTTGAATTATAATTATCTACACTTGCCAAACAAGAAAATAACCATGTTTCAGTAGGTGTTGTTAAAGTATTGCTTAAAGTATCTATATGTATCTTTAAACTACTTGTGTAATTATTTGGATATGTGTTTCCAGAAGAATATAAAGTATCGTTTTTATACCATCTATAATAATAAGTTAAGTTTAAGGAATTATTAAAGCTAGTTCCGTTGCAATAAGCCAGTAGATTAGTGCTATCTATTGCTTTACTTGGTGATATTTCTGCTGTATTCATTGTAGAAGGTATAGCAAAAGTGCCATTAAATAAAGTTAATCTTGGTATGCTATATGTTTCATAAAAAGAGGTATTTTCTGTTGTTGCGTTTGACACAGCCATTATAATATAATCAGTCCAATCGGTCATATTGCTTTTTGTTAGTATAAACATAAAGGCATTTCTGTTTCCTCCGTTTGTTGTGCCTGCCCTTTTGATTGTTGCCCTTATCCCTTTTGGGTTATCAAATTCATCGCTGCTTCTATCTGTACCTATCTCATTATTATCATTTGCATTTAATTGAGTAGAAGCATTAGGAAAGTAAGAATATGCTGTTCCATGTGTTGTATATAGGTTTGACCATACTGAACAGTTTACATTATTTGTAGTGTCTGTAAAGTTCCATAAAAAATAAGCTGTTGCAGTTCCTTCATCGAAGTAACCATCTGTAATCTGGGCGTAATAAGCTATTTTTCCTATATCTCTTGGTTCTATTGTTTCTATAGAAGTAAGGCCTGTAACATTTGTTATTATAGAACCGTAAGTTGTATGTTCTGGAATATATCCGTTGTCTGTTTGCTGGCCTAAGTAAAGAGTTTCATATACTATTGATCTAGAAGTTTCATAGTCTGTAATTCTTGAATAAAGAATCCATGTGTTAGGATTGTATTCTACTATATGTGCGTCATTTTGATTAAATGCTTCTTCTTTTAATGATGTTGCTGTTATGACTACATAAAATCCATTTGAATCGGTTATGTTTTGGTATTCTTCATAATAAGTTGGGTCTATTGTTAATGGAAATTGATTATTACCTAGTCTTTTTAATTCTTTAATGTCTATTGTATATGTCTCTCCGTCGTATGTAGTATTCAGATAATATTTTATTCCGTCTATTGAATAAAAAGGCTTTTCAAATCTTCCCTTTATTATGAATGGGTTGTGTTTGTCATGTATCATTATCTGGTTATTTCCATAAGAGTATAATTCATCTTTTAGGTTTAACTTAAAACTGATCTTGTCTATCTTTGGTTTCTTCTTTAGGATAATATCTTCCTTAACGTAATTATCTCCTTCTGTATAGATGATGTCTATGTCTGTTAGGATGTTTTCATAAGTTACTTTATTCTTTTCTACTTTTGGAAAATTAAGGAAAGAAAAGAAACCTGTATCTTTTATTTCTATGTCTATCTTATCTTTAAGCTTTACTTTCCCTCCATTGTCATACTCAGAAGCATAAGTAACACTACATAAGACTAATCCTATCGCCAAAAGGATATATAATTTTTTCATGTTATGTTTACATGTATTGTTATATTCTCTAAAGCTTGCGGGTCTAGTACGGTTACATTAACCATTGACATAGACATTATAGCGATCAATAATATACATACTGCAACTGTTATATAAATCCATTTCTTATCTCCTGTTTCTTTATTAGACGATCTCATTATCTTCAAATGCTTTATTTTCTTGTTTCTTTCTAAATATTATCTTTACGAAATCAAAATCCATCATATTAATTATCATACAGATAACTAACTGTCCTAGTGAAAATAATCCTACATGATCTAGATAAAAATAAAACTTAGGCATAGCTATAACTGTATAAGGAAGTATCTTTAATAGAATCTCTACTTTAAACCAATCTGTTAGTGTTGTGAATAAACCTAATAAGAATAATATAGCCATAGTTCCATAGAATAGCATACCTAAGAATGTAAAGTAGTTTTCTTTTTCAGACATATAAGCACTTACTAAACTACTTACAAAGAAAGCAAGATAACAGAATAACCATAATTCATCTAGGTAGAAATTAAAGCTACTGAATCTAGTACCTGAATCCGATATAAAGTTATATGAGTTATTTGTAAGCATGGATTGATTATAATACATAACATCTGCTGCATCTTGAACACTATAAAGAATATAATCGTTATATACCCCTATCTGTAAAGCAGCAATAAAGATAAAGATAATACTAATAAAACTAAATATCATTACTCCTGTTGTAATACTTTTGAGTTGCATTAATATCCTAGTTCTTTCTTTTTCTTACCCTTCTTAGATAGCTTTACTCCTATGAATACGGTAAATGCCATAAGGATTATTACGAGTACTAGCAATCCCAAAGAAACACCCATAGAATTATTTAAAAATCCTAAACTAGCTAAAAATGTGGTTTCTGAATTATCTATAAATGTCTTTGAATTATCTGATACTGTGGTAGCTGGAATAATTATCTGATATTGGAAGTCTGCATATAGATAAGTGCTGTTTAAATCTTCAAAGCATCTGTCTATAGTTACTATTCTTGTTTCTGTATAATTAGCCTTCCCTGAAATATCCTGTATGTATGCTTTCCATGTGTAGTTGCCTTCGGCTAAATCAGTAAAATTATGGTGGTATTTCCTGTTTTCAGAGTTGTATAAATTGAGTATCTCATCATCTCCTAAAGGTCTGTTGAAGAATAGAAAATCATCAATCTTTCCGTCTATTGAGTTAGAATTCTCTGTGCAAGCCCCACCTATACAGAGGTCTGTATTAGCAATCGAGTAATTTATTTCATTTATATCAATAACTGATGGTGTGCCTGAACCTACTCCGTCTTTGAAGAATTCTATATGAGTAGAATTGACTCTTCCTGTCCACATATGCCAGTTATTGTCAGAAATTGAAATACGGTCAAAATCGCCATCTGTACCGTTGCTTATGTAAATGTCTGCATTGCCTAAATGAAAACGAATTTGCCACGAATATCCTGCTGAACTTGAGAAAAGATGCCCTTTTGCTACTCCTCCCTGTTTATATCCTGCATAATTATCATGCTTCGCCCAGAAGCTAACTGTAAATTCTTGTACTTCAAACTCAGCTCTGTTTGCTATCTGTATATAGGAATTGTTTTCAGTAAAGTCGTAAGCTCCATCCATGTATCCTTCAGAAGTCCAGTTTGCACCGACTACAGTAATGTTATGAGAGTAACTGCTATTGTCATAAGTCCAGCTATTGTTAGCGTAATCATTGAAAGGACTCCAGATAATCAGAGACCTGTTCCAGTCTAACCATACGCTTCCATTGTTGTATGTTTCTATCTCTATGCTTACGTCTGAGTTCTCGTAAGAATTATCCTCTGGACATGATTCGTTTATAACTATGGGAACAAACCCTGTAAAATTCCATCCAGACCAGGAATTAATAGAGTAATTATCGGATGTCGAATAACCGACATAAGCTCCATCATGGAAAACAAGATATGTGCTAGATAATGATTTCCTCATATTGGTTAATCCTACTTCACCTACACCATCTCCTTCAATAAGGAGCCTGTATTGGCTTGGAAAATATGTGTAGTTTATATCAGTTATCGTGTTGGGTATTCCTCCGGAAAAAATAGGCTGAGTGTTTGAACTATAGCTAAATACCCACGTCTTATTGCCTGGATTGATTGATATGTTATAGGCTGGATTATCCTCTATGCACTCGGTTGAGTTGCAGATTTGGTTGTATGTTCCTAGATTATCCAGCCTTGCTATCAGCACATCAGAAGAGTTCAAATTATCCAGCATTATCTTTGTCGATGATACAGAGCTGTCGAATGTTGTCACATTATTGTATGGTGCTTTGCAGAATGTGCGTGTGAAGTTCACTATGGTATTGTTGTAGATTATATTGCATGAGTAATATGCTATTAACTCTTGCCGATTGAAATAGGTATCAAGTAATTGGAATGTACTATCACTTACCGAGAAGTCATGATTAGTTGTTAAACTAACATCTATCCCATCGTTGTTCCATGTTGCTCCTGTTATTGTTCCGTTGTTATTGTTTCCAGAAGTGTCATATACTGTTGTTCCTGAGTTCTCAGCAAAGTCTAAGATAAGTCTCCTATTTATATCATAATAAAGAAATTGTTGCTCTATTATTCTTATTGTTGTTTCATTTGTTATTCTAAGTCTCCACATTCCTTCAGTTGATAAATTTGCATCTTCATATAGGTATTTAGGTATTGACCCTGATGAACTTCCAGTACAAGCAGTATAATACTCTAGGCAAATATCCATGTATGTTTGATTTACCCATTGATTGCCAGGGAATATATATGTTTTTGGAGTAATTGAAAGATTGCTTATTATTGCCTGTTTGCTTAAACTTAATTGCTCCCTAAATTGTTCTATAGTTAGATTATCTATCAGTAGATAAGAGTGGTTTTTTGAATGTGATGCACACTCCCATCCTTTATTATTGCATAAATCATCTAATTGAGCCCATGTAGTATAACCAGGAGTACCCACTAAATCAGTAATTATACCTATTACTCCAACAAAACCATACTTATCCATTATTGGAGTAGCATTTGTATAAACATCATTTGCCGCATCATCAAATACTAGAAGAATACATGATTGATTCAATGCTGAAACTTCCTTTGTTCTTTGTGAATAATAATCATCAAATGTACAAACTTTAAATTCTGTTCGGTTATATGATTGCATCTGTTTTTCAAACTCGCTTGTGCTAACATACCATAATGTATCTTTTGTATCTGCTACATGATGATACATAAAATTATAATATCTTCTTCCCCTATTATTTATCTCTTGTTCGTATATATTTGCTGCTTGATGTTCATAAAAAAAACTTTCATTCCATATCTTGAAATCTTTTATAGAACCATTAAAAAAATAATTACCTCCTCTGACTATGTCTTTTCCTATTGTCAGGTCTTGTCCATAATCTACCATTTTATAGTCAGATGAAGAAGTTTCGTTATTTACTAATGTACCATCAACATAAAGGCTTATTATTCCTGTTGGAGCATCTAAAGAAAGTAAAATATGAATCCATGTATTAATAGGTGGTGTCCCATAAACCTGAGTTGATTTTATTGGAGCATCACTACTATTATAAACATATAATGATAAATTTTCATTATCAATCATAAGAGTAACCTCTGTTGTTCCGCCAGTGAGTGTTTTTCCTTTTGTAAATATTACAGAATCTTCATGAACATCATTAAAATAAAGCCACATACTATACGACCAACTTTGGGTTAAATTATTGTTCCTTATAGAATCGCTATTTATAAAATTAACATGGTTATTTTCAAACTCCAACCAAGTAGAATTATACCTTGAAACATTATTCAAATAATAAGTACCAGAAGAATGGCTTAATGTGTTGCCATTATCATAATCACAAATAAATACATCAGTTGTTATCGCACTCACACAACTACAAAAAACCAAGACCATCGCCAAGAGTAATATTATTTTTTTCATAAAATCGTAGGCTGGATACCCATGCCTTTAGGGTGATTTATTTTGGGAGTATGTCATTTTAGCCTTATCAACCCGTTAGTATAATCTATAGTAAAGTTAGATTCGCTATAGTTAATATTATTTTCATCATATATCCTAAAAGAGTTCTGTACTATGTTCCCTCTTCCTAGGCTTTGATCTGATTCGTTTGTAGCTAGAAAAGCTACTCCTGTAGCTGTGTAGTCTATTCTATTTTCATTAACTGTATTCGCTACAGTGCCGTTTATGATTGCTATTAAAAAAGTAGTTACAAAGAAAGTGCCTACTATTCCGACTATTATTAAGATCATGCCGAATCCTTTTAATATTCCTTTGTCAATCATATTAATCCTGCCCTGTTCATATCGAACATTATCGCCTTACATACATATTCTTTAGTAACCTTATTCTTTCTTTCTCCTCTTTTCTTGCTTTCGAAATCCTCTAATCTTCTAGTGTAATTCTTTAACACTCTGTTTACAAATTCAGGAGTTACTCTTACTGTTACGCTAGCTTCTGTCATTTTTAGTATAAATCTGTTTTACTTTTCTTATTTGCCATCTTTAGCACCCAACCGAATCCCATCATCTTAATTAGATCATCTGTTATTAATTTCTTAACTTTCTTTGATTCTGGATTTATCTTTACATTAGCAAAAGAGACTAGTATATTTGTTCCATGCCATAGTATATTTAATAAGACTATAGCACCTGCTACAAAGAAGCCTACTGTATAAAAAATAAGCATATATTGTAGGAAAATATCTATGCCGACTTGTGGGTATAAAAGGAATATCAATAAAGGACAAGCACCTAAAACAGTTATAGAGCAGATATATAAAAGAAGTCTGCCTATTCCAACCAAAATATAAGGTGATTCTTTCTTTGTTTTCCAGTAAGAAAATATATAATAGATAGAAAAAATTAAGGCTATTCCTATCAATAAAATCTTACCCATAAATTCAAAGTTTAGCATTACTAGATTCTGAGAAGTTTCGCTTAGTGAATCATAGTATGGCATATTTTATTCTCTTTAGCGTTAATATATTTAAATGTTTCTATAATTTACTACCCCATAGTTTTAGGGCTTAAATCCTGTACCTCTCCCTCTGGGGCTTGATTTTGATTTAATAACCCCATTTCTTGACCTATCTTAATAGCATACTGTTCGTTTAGCATAGATGTTAGTTCTGCACATTTAAAAGCAGAAGCGTGTACCTTGTCTTGCATTTCTGTATATGAATCATAATTACTTACAGCCCACCATACATTTAAGCCGAATAGAACTATAGAAATTATTAAAGCCCAAGTAAGTAAGCTTCCTACTTTCTTATCGCTGTTATAGGCTTGTATCTCTTCCCTCATTCGCATATCTTCTGTTACTGTGATCTTTAGCTTTCTTGTGTGATCTGGATATTGTGTATACCTATCTATGCCATGCCAAATAGGAGCTAGATAACCATCGCAAGCTAGAAAACTATATACTCTAACTCCGTTTTCTATAGTAAAATAAGCACCTTCTCCATCGTGATTCTGTATATGGTTCTTTAGAATCTTATAGTCTCTGCTCTTTAAATCTTCATCACAGAAATTATATACTGCATTTAACTTAGGATATTTTTCTAAGTATCTGAGTATCTTATCTTGCTTTTCTATCTTGGTCTGTAAGATTTTTAGCTTTTCTTCTTTTGGCTTGTTCTTAAACTCTAGGATAATCTGCATTTCTCTATACACATCATCTATAGAAAAGTCTGTGTTTTCATTATGGGAGAAGTCTGTATTGATTGAGATTAGATTATTAAAAGAATCTCTTGTCTCCATAGCTGGGTATTCTGCTTTTAATATCTGGGTGTTGCTTCCAAAGTCTTTATATACCCGGATTAAAATATTATTGCCTGAAATCTCTTGTATATCGCTGCTTGTTGTATTTTTAGATGATTCTTTTTTATTGCTGGCTTTTTTAGAAGTGGTTTTTATCTTCTTTCTTTGATTTCTTATATACATAAACAAAAAGAATAATCCAACTATTACTGCAATTACAACTAAACCCCAAACAAACCCACCTACTATTTCTCCTATTTTAAGTTCGGGTAATGCCATCTTAGAATCCTCCTAAACCTTTTGCTTCTTCTTTTAGCTGTTCTACTTTTCCGAATACTGATTCCATGTTCTTAGAAGAACCTATTATTATCTCGCAGATATTCCAGAAAGTATCTTTCCACATCTTTAAGATTGCTCTTTGTGTTTTCTCCGGTACTGCTCTAGATCGCATGGCAAGAGATAGATTAACTTTCTCATGTGCATCTTTGAACTGCATAATAAAAGTATCTTTTGTTTTAGTGCTTAGAAGATTAGCGTCTGCTGCAAAAGACATAAGAATCCCAGAAGATAATTTTATGAACTCACTTCCGGCTAAAGCCTTACCTGTCTGAACATATCCCCCTTTTTCTCCGTCGTAAGTCTTGCCTTCTAGATTCATCCTATATTCTAAAACAAAGTTTTTTAGTTGAGTTACCTTGTTTATCACTTCTTTATCTGGCTTGTAAGAATCGAAAGCTTTATCTTCTAGTGCATCTTTGTCTATATTTAAATAGTCTATCGCTTCTTGATATTCTTTATCGTCTTTTATGATTTGCTTAGGTGCTTGATTCAAATATCATCATCCTCTTGATTTTCTTCTTGTTCTTCTTCTTTATCTTCTTCTTGAAACAAAAAAGATATATTTTCTTTCGGAATTGAATTTAAGAAGTCTATAAAATCTTTCTTTTCAAAAGCTTTTATATCAGTTTCAAATTCCTGTTCTGTTATTGCATTAAGACTTTTTAATCCTAGAAGTTTTTTAATCGTTATTTCTACCATTTGTATATAAAAAGTATAGCAAGTATTTAAACATTGTGATTTGTATAGAATTGTAAATAGAAAGGTTTATATAGTTGTTCTATAATTAGATAATAAAATGATAAAATTTAAAGATTTAAGTATTCCGCTAAAAATTGCGGTAAGTATATCTTTTTTTGTCGGTGCTGTATATGGGATAGCTGTAATCTCTGGAATTGTGGCCGGAGTGTTGGGGGCGATCTAAAGTGGATATAGACAAAACAAAAATAATAAAGAATCCGGCTAGAAAACTAGTTTCTATCTCTGTTAAGCTTCCGGAATCTATGGGGAAGTTTATGAAAGAGAATAAGTACAGCCCAACTGCTATAATGGTAGAAGCTTTAAAATCTCTTGGATGGAAAGAAGAAAGTATAGAAACATCTATATCTGAACCTTCACCTATGCCCGAAGCTTCTCAGGATTAATCTATTTTTCTTATTTGATTTTAATTTTCTTATGTAGGTTATTGATTTTAAAGCGTGTCTAAAGAACTTAGTAGGCCATCTATTCTTCGGAGTAAACTTTAATTTGATAGCCATATTTAGAATAGGTTTTAGTTCCTGACTTGATCTTGGATTTTTTTTCCATGATAATAATTCTTTTAAGGTCATATTAGCTTCTTTAAAATAAGAAGAAAAAATTAAATCTCTGATTGTCTGTTTGCTACTCATTTCAGTTTACCTTCTAATCAGTAACTTAAACCAGAGTTTCCTTTGCCTTTGTTTCCCCCTTTTAGACTTCCATAAGCATCTTTTGCTGGCTTAATGAAGCCTGCAAAGACTAGCAGGATTACTGCCACAGTTATCAAAGCTGCTGCAAATCCTGCTGCTGTCTGGATGGTTGTTAGGTTCGTAAAAAATGAAGTCTCTCCTGTTTCCAAGAAAGTCATAGCATCGTCTGTTATAGGCATACTAGTTCCTGTAGTTGTAGAGTAGGTGTAGTTTGCTACTAGTGCTGTATTGTTTGTTACTATTTCATTACTGCCAATTATAGTTACGTTTCCTTTTGTGTAGTCTATCGTAAAGTTAGTTAAACCGAATACTACATTATTAGAACTGTTGTAAATAGATAGAGTTCCTGAAATGACCGGATTATTAGCTAAGAGTGTTCCAGTTTCATTAAGCCCTGTAAAACTTTCTTCTGTTACTGCTGTTTGTGTTGTTGTAGTTCCGTTTGTAGCTGCATAGCTTACAGCACCACCAACGATCGCCCAGATATAAGAAGCCATAAAAATAGCCCCTACAGCTGAAACAATGCCTAATATTAGAAGAAATCCTTTTAACATACCCTTATCGATACCCATCGCCATTTTTTTCCTCGTTTTTGTTTTTTTAATATTTATGAAAATAAAAAGGTAGGATTTACCTACCGACATTAGGCTTAATAGCCCATGTCTCCGCTAGATGACTTTTTCTTTCCGCCACGCAACTGTCCATAAGCATCTTTTGCTGGCTTAATGAAGCCTGCAAAGACTAGCAGGATTACTGCTACAGTTATCAAAGCTGCTGCAAATCCTGCTGCTGTCTGGATGGTTGTTAGGTTCGTAAAGAAAGCTGTCTCAGCAGTCCCTAAAAAGGTAGTTGTGCCGGATGTAACTGGTAAACTTCCGTTTTCAGCTACATAAGCTATTGATCCACCGACTATCGCCCAGATATACGAAGCTAAAAAGATAGCTCCTACAGCTGAAACAATGCCGAGAATCAATAGAAATCCTCGCAACATACCTTTATCGATACCCATTGCTCCCATAAATGCTTATTTCTTTCTTTACCTATTTAAATGTTTGTATGTAATGTAACATTTCTTTAAATACCCTAGAAATATTTATGTATTTTCTTCTTCTTTTGTCTCTTCTCTATGCTCTAATTTCCTTTGATATAGATTTTCGTACTTTGTCATCATGTCCGGGTCATCCTCAAATATCTTATTTATCCTACTTAGTACTTTAAATATAGGAAAATAGATCAGTTCATCTTTTTTAATACCTAATCTCTTCATTGTTATATTAGCTTTATAAATATAAAAGCACTCTAGTAAAGTTAAGTTAGCCCCCTTATATACTGAAAATGTTTTGTTTGTTTCCTTTAATTCTTTAACATAATCTTTCTCTCTAAATCCCCAAGTGCCATTACAAAAGCATTTCTTGACTATAATAGAATGGGGCATACCTTTTAAGTATTCTTTATCTTTCAGGTTTTTATATAATGCTTTCTTTACTTCTTCTTGTTTAATATTCTTTTTATGGTATTGAGAATATATAGCATTACCTCGTGGGATTACATAAAAGTTATATGTTCCTTTGAATAGAGTAGCTGTTTTTAGTTCGTTGCTGTTAATCATTTCAAATATAAAATTCATCCTTAAAACTATGTTTACTACTAACTCTCCTAATACTGGGAGAGATATAAACTTAATTCTCCTATTATGTCTTTCTCTTCTTAATCTTTGAAAAAATGTTTTAACTTCGTGATCTCTCCAATCTTGCCTATTTAATTCGTTGCCTTCATCTAGCCAAAGAAGCCTAAAAGGTTCTTCAAAATACTTATCTTCTGCTTCCCTAAACTTCTGAAGTGTATTAAATGCTATGTCTTTTATATTAAACTCGTAATCTATTATGCCTATCTCTTTTAGAATCCAATAAAAAGTATAAACTGTTTGACTTATATAGCAACTCTTTCCAGAACCTTCTGCACCTACAGCACAGCATAGTAAATCCATGTGATTAAAAAGCATTTGAATTATACCTATTAATGACTTTCTAAAAACAAACTGATCTATTAACATATAAGAATCATCGTAGTAAGTCTTTAACTTAGTTGGTGGATTTTTGTATAACTTTGCTAACCTATCAAGATTAAACTTGGGGAAATCATTGAATATATTTTTCTGCTTTGCTTTTCTTTTTAGTTCTTCTACATCTACCTGATAGCCTTCCTTAAAAAATATTTCAATATCTACATTTTCCTTTATTGAATGTACTTTATCGTAGAATAACTTTACTGTTTCGTATATATCAGAAAGAGAATTATAATCTAAAGAGTTATAGAAATTTATATTGCCTATGTTCTCAACAAAGTTTTTAATAGAGATATTTGTAAAGAGATTCTTAATCTCTGTTATAACTTCATCTGGAAGATCGCTAGTTATATCAGAACGTTCTTTATATATCTCTTGCAGTTCTTCTATTATCTTGAACTTATCCTTCCTTTCTATTTCTATAGTCATGGTATGTGTATTATTTGGTCTTGGTTTCTAAGTGTTTCTAATTCATAGCAAGTATATTCTTCATTGTAGATAAAGCAGCACTCTTCATTACCTCTTTTCTCTTCGTAGTTTACTTCTTCTATGCCAACTAATTCCCGGCACTCTTTGGTCTTTTCCATAAAGCCATACATATTCCATAAGCTTACTCCAACTATAGCAACAACAATTAATATTATTATTGCTATAACCTTAAAGTTTATCTTGCTTCCTAGCATAGATAACCATTCACCTATACTTTTTAGTTCTTCTTCTTCTAGATATTCTAGTTTTTCGTCTGTCATTTTAGAATTAACAGCTTACCGTTTACTTTACTCCTATCGTTTATCTTTTCTACTACCTTTAGTTGTGTGTGGCACTTAGGACAACCTACAAATACCTCTACTTTAGTCCTTATTTGTCCTGTTGGTTTTTCACTTATCTGTATTTTTTTTGTTTTTCTCATATTTATCCTCCTTTATCATTCTTGAATAGCCACAATCAAAACAAATAAACCTACCGCTATGTATCTCTAGTTCTCCTTGCTTGCACTTTGGACATAATCTTTTAGCCGATTGAATTGTTTGGCTATTTAGTTCCTTCTCCTTTGGAGAAGTTGAGAGGGATTTATATATTATTTCTGCCATTTTATTTGGGTCGCCATAACAATTATTACGAGCTAGATAAATTAACTCCTTTACATCATCAACAGCAACCCATTTTTCATTATGCTGTTTACTTCTCTCTTTTGTGCTATAATCATCATATTTTCTTATTTTAGATTGTTCTCTAACATCACAACCATCTAAATAAATTTCATTTCCAGTTTTTATTTTCATATTAAATCCCTCTCAAAGTTTTAATTGAACTTAATTTGCCGAACAAAATCAGTCGGCTTTCCATCCACAGTTTAGACATTTACCGATTTTCATATCTACATTAGCATTACACTTAGGACAATGTTTATAATGTATTATAGCCGATTGATTTGTTCGGCTATTATCGGATGGCGAGGAGATTCTCCTTACATAACAATCGAAACTGCATAAGTAACATAATGATTGATTCCATCTTCTGCAAAATACCCTGCTGTCCAGTCCCCTGTGCATTTTTGTATTGTTGTTTTCATAGTCAATCTCTTCAGTTTCGGCGTGTCTATGAATTAATATATTTTTTATTTGCATATTTAGTTCTTTAATTATCTTTAGTCTAATTATAATAGACATATCATCATCATATGTTCTTAATTGTATCATATGATTAACCATATTTTTTAATTGCATATCTGTTTTCATTTTTATTTTCCTCCTGAGCCGAAACTCAAATTGATTATAATTAGCCGTTATGTCTAACGACTCTACATAACATGATTACACTAGTATGTTATGCCTAATCATAACCTAAGTCTTTCAATATCTGTTTGCCTAGTTCTGTATCATTTCTTACTTCTCTCAGGCAATCTGATAGGTTTCTCTGTATGATCTCGCCATATTCGTTTACTTTCTCATAATTTAGATAAGTTAATCTCCTTCTTGCTTTCTCCGGTAATCTGTAGCAGTCTTTGATGAATCTGGTTTTTTTATTCATTTTATATCAATGTCCTATCTGCATATACCTTCTTTTGAATCTTAGGCAATACATCATAGCTTGAAAATGAAGCGTTCATCATTGAGTTAATATAAAGTAATGCTTCGTTTATCACTAATGAATTGCCTGTAAGTTCGTTTATCTGTGAATTGCTTAGATTGTCTGTAAGCAGTAAGTTAAGGTTCTTCTTTTCTAGATAAAAAGATATAACAAGAGAGAATAGCTTATCTATCACTATCCGATCTGCGGTATTGATAAATAGACTGTAAGCATAATAGAAAGTAATCATCTTATTATAGCAGTTAGCAAAGTTCATTATGCTAAACTCTGATAGAGATTCTAAAACTATCTTCTTGTGGTTGATAAACTTCTCGAAGAATATCTGGTTATTAGAGAATCTTAAATGCTTCTTCTGTATGTTTGTGTTAGGCATAAACGTTTCTGTAAGTTCAGAAATAAACCTACCAAATAACTCTAGGTATAAAAGGAAGTAATAATAGTATCTATGGTGATACTCTATCTTATTCTTTGCTATGCTAAAGTCTCTATTCTGTATCTTCTTTAGTTCTTCATCTTCTGTAAGTTGTATAGATAGTTCCTTTAATGATTTTCTATATGCTTCCCTTTTTACATTATCTGAAAGAGTGTAATCGTATTCAAAGATAAAAGTTGCTATAAGTTTTCTTATCTCCACTAGTTGATCTATGCTTGTTTTATCTGAAAGCTTTAAGCAAGTGTCCTTATAGTTCTCATAGAAATCTGTAAATGCGTAATTGTAATTCGTGAATGTTAATTTAATGTCATCATACATTTTCTTTATTTTATTATAGAAGTATATAAACTTTTCTATTCTAAGTTTGTTAGGCACTATGTTTTTTCTATTTTTATTTTATCCTTTTCTTATCTAAATTATAATTATAGGTAAAAAAGAGATTTGGGGCAAAATTCCCAAAAACAAAGCGATTAGCCTTTCATTCTTTATAATTTTGTTTTAAAAAAATAGCTATTTACCTTTTACTTCTCCACATTTCATAGTGCCTAACTTTTGCTATTTTCTGCTTTAGTTTGTAATATAATTAGCTTAATTATCGTCGATAAATTTAGGTAGGTGCTAAAACTGTCGTGTTAATTATCACCTGAATCTTAACAAAAGTTAAAAATTTTCTTGCAGAAGTTTTTTTAATTCCTTATTTTTTCAACTTTTCTAGCTTCAAAATATAAAAAACACTACCTTTATTACAGTTTAATTCCCTTGCGATCTCAGAAATAGATTTATTTTCTTTCCATAGTTCTATAATCTTTTCTTTATTTACTTTCATTCTGTTACCATGATGATAGCCTAGAACTGTATGGACTTCTCTGGTAGGTATGCCTAGCTGCAAAGCGATAGCCTGAACGTTTATCTTATCTTGATTATATAGTTTCTTTATCTTTCTAGCTAAAGGAGTATTACTATCTTTCTTTTCTATTTTCTTGTATAGATTTATTCCTTCCTTAATTCTATTGCTTAATCTTTGGCTGTACTTGTTTGCTTGCCATACCATGATGTGCCTTACTATGTTCCATTTAATATCATCAGAAGAATCGATAGAATCATTTATAGAAATGAATCTTGCTTTTGCTTCATGTACTATTGTATTTAGATACTTGTCTGCTATGGGAGGGTCATCCCTAGAGAACCTATCTAGATCAAAGCATACCCATACCTGATACTTTCCTTGTAATGTTTCTTTAATCTTTTCTTCAAATATGGGTCTTTTCTTGTTCCATGCAGAAGAGTACTCTCTAGCTACCTCTATCTCCCAATCGTTCATCTTACAGAAAGTCATACACTTGCTTAGCTGAGTATCTACTTGCTGGCGATCTTCATCAGTTGAACAACGCATATAGATAAGTGCTTTCATCCTTTTACCTCTTCTTCTTATGCTTGAATATATTACTTTTAGCCCAATCATAATATCTAGTTCCTAAGAACCCCATTATACATCCTGTAAAAGTTAAAAGTAAGTTTTCTATTATTTGATTCATTATCATACCGCCTTATTCTTTCCACACTTGCCACAACGCCAAGCATCAAATAAAGGTAATGACCAATATACTTTTCTAATTGTTTCATCTGATTCTTCCACAGATTCTTTTGCTAAACTTTCCATTTCTTTAAATGTAGCCATTTTTATTTCCTCTAATTGTTAGGTTTCATCCAGCGAAGTTGGTTGAAACCGTTATTATATCTCCTCGTTAGAGGCTAAATTAAGCCCCCGTTCTTTCAATATAAGTGGTGCTTGTCCCTGCATTCCATATAGATAGTGTCCGACTTGCTTTAGTTGCGGTGTCGTTGCCGATACACCTACGGAGTTTCTATACTTCATTATGCAGGGGGATTGGTATGCACCTACCCACACCATAGTTTTTAAGGTATTATGATTCATAAAATTTTAGGCAGGATACCCAAGACTTTAGTCTTGGGAGGAATGCCTTTGTGGCAATCGGCATTACATCCAGCCACTACCTCCAGTATTTTCTTTGCCACGAAGTATCCAAATTCGTAAACTACACCTTCACCAAGTTGTGCTTTCTTCTGAGATTGATTTCCAAGTAAGATTAAACCTTTATCTTTGAAACCCATTCTTTCCAGTGCTGTTTCGTAATCTGTATATCCATAATATCTTCCATTCCCGTTTCCTGACTTTGTTACAGCAGGAACGTGCTCTTTGCAGATACAAGGACTTAATAATCCTAAATCAAAATTAGCAAGAAACATCCTCTTTCTTTGTTGCTTATTTCCAAACTGACACATCTTGAATACTTTACTTCTTAGTGTAGATGGAAACCACTTTGCAGCATTTGGAGAGTTTTCTACAAACCAGAATTTAGGTTTCTGTTTGTATATCAGATACATAGCGTATAAAATAAGTGTAGGGTCTTCTTCTCTGTTCTGGTTTGCGTGAGAAAACGATTGGCAAGGAAGAGTTACAGCCCAAATATCTGCTTCTGGTAATTCTTCAAATTCAGTTATAGATTGTAAATGAATTTTAGCATTTGGAAAATTTTCGTGAAAGCTACTTAGATTTAATTCATCAATATCTATTCCCCAAGCAATTTCTATTCCAGCGTCTTCCATAGCTTTAGCAAGTAGTCCAGCACCGCAACCAATAAATCCTGCTTTCACTGTGACCACCCCGTAAGCTTTGCTTGTTTAGTGAAGTTCCCTATCTTCTGTTGTGGACTTCCAAAGACAGAATACTCAAAGACATCTTTTCCCTGCTGTTCAAGAATGTATCTCTTGACAGCTTCTTGGCTGACATGTCCTGCACTTCCACAGTAGTATCCTATTGCCCAAAGGTTAGAGAATCCTTTGCCATAGTGCTTATTGTAACCAAGATAACGCAGATTAGGAAAACATCTTCTCAACTGGATAGATGTATTACCTTTCAGCTTTCGGATTATCTTAAAAGGTGTATGTGTAGGAGTAGCACCCACAAATAAGTGAATGTGGTCTGGCATAATTTCAAGTGCAAGATTATCTACTCCGATTTCTTCACATTGTCCGTTGATTATTGTGCGTAACACTTCAGCTACCTTCCCCACAAGCAACTTCTTCCGATATTTCGGAATCCATATAATGTGGTAATTGATATTGAACTTGCAGTGAGAACCTGTCCTCACTGTTGCTATCTTCACATCCAAATTGTATTTTGTTGGATTGAAGTGTGGATATTCGTTTGTAGTCATAGCGACCACCTCCACTCTGGAAGGTGGTTGCTTTTTCGGTAGGTTGCACGTTTAGCGAACCATTCAAAAAAGGTTTAGCCAATAGGCGACCTCCTGAGAGGGAAACCTTTTTGATAGATGGTTTGCGTGTGCTAACCGTCAAAGGTTGTGTGATTGCTTGCAGTCTCTTTTTGGAAACTACGGACTTTAGTCCGTTAGAGGATGTCATTTTTATAAACAACCCTTATGAAAATAAGAATAACCATTAGGATAACTTTTCTTTTCTCTATAAACATACTTCTGACCTTCCATAATCTTATGACCACATAATTGTTAGGTTAACAGAAGTTTTCCGTTAGGAAAATTTGGGGTTTTCCTCAAGAAAACCCTGTTAACCGTTATTATGCGTTCCGTTAGGATAAAATCCCCCGAAACGTCTTACTTCTTTATGTA
>Ga0272441_10003288_pt1 | contig 30902 bp, 32 predicted proteins | sample SSMProp6N_FD_193582 | JGI IMG/M metagenome (GOLD analysis project Ga0272441, IMG submission 193582) | Marine sediment archaeal communities from Little Sippewissett salt marsh, Falmouth, MA, United States - SSM-Prop-6N | ecosystem: Environmental > Aquatic > Marine > Wetlands > Sediment ... | reverse complement strand
AATATTTAACTTATCATATTAACCTCTACTTTCAGAAATATCTATTAAATTAGTATAAATAATAAATTAATAAGTAAAAAGAGCGTTCTTTTTTCATCCACAACTAGCTCATAAAAAAATAAAAAGATTACAGGCATAAGTTACTAATATCAATCCAGATTATCCTCTGCAAGATTCGAGGTGTAATACATGATAAAGCTAGATTTACACGTTCATTCCAAGTATTCGGAGGATGGAATAGGATCTCCTATGGAATTAATTAAATCACTAAAAAAAAAGGGATTGCATGGTATGGCCATTACTGATCACAATAATATAGAGGGATATATCAAAACATTGAAAATAAAACCGAAAGATTTTATAGTAATTCCTGGCATTGAGATTTCAACCTCAGATGGTCACTTATTAGCATTAGATATTAAAAAAAAAATTCCGCCCAAACTTTCCATTGAGGAAACCGTAGATATAATTCTTGACGAAGGAGGTATACCTATTATACCGCATCTTTTTAGGAATATGTCTGGTATAAAAAAACCAAAATTAAAGGTTTTACAGAAAAAAATTCAGGCAATAGAGGTTTTCAATAGTTGCAGTCAACCAAAAACTAATTTAAAAACAGCAAAGATTGCAAAGGATTTCAATCTCGGTGGAACCGGGGGAAGTGATACACATGATCCATTATATGCAGGATATGGCTATACATATATTGATACCACTGATTTTAGTACAGATACTATTCTTTCAGAAATAATAAATAAAAAAACATGGGGAGAGGGTATTACTATTCCCCTGGAATACCGACGTAATAGAATGTTAAAATCAATTAAACAGTTCTTTCAGCGTGGATTTAAACGAATTTAGAATCGTATTCACCCTCATCGATAGCTTTCTGAATTTTTCGAGGGGGGGTTCCCTCTACATTAACACCAAGAGAAACACAAGTCCCAATTATTTCTTTTGTTTTTTGTTTGAGTTCCCTCCCTAAAAGATTATCATACTTCATCTTGGCAACTTTAACAACTTGATCGATAGTTAGATTGCCAATTTTATGTGTAGATGGTGCTCCAGATCCTTTTTCTGCACCCAACTCTTTTAGTATTAATGATGCAGCGGGTGGGGTACCTACTTCAACTTCAAATTCTTTGGTTTTTGAATCAATAATAACTTTTACTGGAACTTTCATCCCATCAAATTCTTTGGTTTTTTCATTAATAGTATTAATAATCTGCATTATGTTTACACCCATTGGACCAAGTGCGGGACCTAGCGGTGGGCCTGCAGATGCTTTTCCTCCTTCTACTAATGCTTCAATAGTTTCTGCCATGGCAATCTATTCCTCCTCTTTTTCATTTTCTTCTTTTCTTTTGATTACTCTTACTTGTTCCCCTCTAACTGTAATTGGTATTGGAACAACAGATTCAAAGAGTTCTACTGTAATCTCCTCCTTTGTATCATCAATATGAGTGACTTTTGCAGTTTCACCCCTAAATGGTCCTGCAACCATTTCAACAACATCCCCCTCTGCAATCTTTGCCACTGCAGAAGTCGGTACAAGAAAATGTTCTATCTGATCAAGTGGAATATCGCCATCAAGCATATTTCTAGCATAAGAAACCGTTTTAATCATATCTTTTATGCGTTCTTTATCATATCCCTCAAGGAAAATATATCCTCTAAGTTCTGGTGTTGCAAGTATGGATGGAATTTGTAAATCCGATTTTTCTGCTCTACTATTAACAACATCCGCGGCATTTTGTTCTTTTCCAACCTGTGTTTTTACGGAAAATATTTTTGTCTTTTCTTCAGTAGAATCCTCAGAATCCATATTCTGCATAACATTACCCCTTTCAAATCAATCCAAGAAGATCTCCGATCCAAGGCGCAACTTGCGTGGCTAATAAGTAAATAAGAAATCCAATTCCACCAATAATCATTATACCAGCACCAGTTATTTTCGAAGTTTTTGCATATTCTTCATTAGTGGGTTTACGGGCCATTTTTAGAACCCGTCCATATTTACCCTTACCAATCCTTTTTTGTCGTGATTCTATATTATTTTGTAAATCCCAGGCTTTGTCAATGATGCTTCTATTGTCTCCAGTTTTTTTCATGTATTGACACCTCTAATAAGCAAATGGTCAAATAAGTAGTCATATATAAAGAATTTGGAGGTTTTCATCTCGTTAGACATCAATCTTCTAAGAATAAAGTAATAAAGACCCTTAACGCTTATAAATAATGTTTAATTAAATCAGTTTATGCTACAAAGTCAATGCCAAATTCCTCATTTTCAAATGATCTCTGTGATGGACCAAGAATTTGTTTTGATTTAACACCAGTAATTACAAGCATTGCTCTAATATTTCTCTTTAATTCAGTATCAACGGTTGTTCCCCAGATTATACGAGCATTTGGATCTACTCTTGAATATATTTCTTCAACAACACGCTCGGCTTCACTAATTGTCATATCTTCACCACCTGTTACATTGACTAAAGCACCTGTAGCTTCAGAAATATCAACTTCAAGTAATGGAGAGTTAAGAGCTTCTACTACAGCATTTACAGCCTTGTTCTCACCTTCAGCTTCTCCAAGACCGATCATTGCAACACCGCCTCTTTTCATTACAGTTTTTAGATCTGCAAAATCAAGATTTACAAGTCCAGGCTTGGTTATCATTTCTGTAATTCCTTTAATAGATCTCATAAGCACTTCATCTGCAACTTTGAAAGCAGCATTTAACGAAAGATTTGGAACTACATCAAGTAATTTATCGTTTGGTATAACTATAACAGTATCACAGGTTTCTCTTAAACGTTTCAAACCAGCCTCGGCATTTTCCATCCGAACAAGACCTTCAACACTAAAAGGAAGAGTTACAACACCAATAGTCAAAGCACCAGTTTCTTTGGCAATTTGAGCAATAATAGGTGCTGATCCAGTACCTGTACCTCCACCAAGTCCGCATGTTACAAAAACCATATCAGAATGACCAACAGCTAAACGAACATCTTGCTCACTTTCCCTTGCAGCATCCTCACCAATCCTAGGTATAGAACCAGCCCCAAGACCCCTAGTAAGATGTCTTCCGATAAGGACTTTATGGGGAGCACCAGTCGCTAACAAATGTTGAGCGTCCGTATTTATAGCAACTAAATCTCCTCCAGTAACGCCACCTTCAAAACATCTAGCAATGGTATTTGTGCCTGCTCCACCACAACCAACAACTTTAATTGTTGTTGTCAAACTGGCTAAAACTTTTTCTAATTCACGATTTTCGGTATCAAGGGTGAGAGAATTTGTTAAAATATTATCTCTATTATTTGATTTTTTTGCAGAAATTTTATTCTTAGCTTGCATAGTTTTTTTATTTTTCTCATTTTCAACTACATCTTCTATAAGCTTCTTCATCTAAACCACCATACCCTCACAATAATAACAATAAATTCAATTCATTGTTATAATTATTTTTCCTATAATATTGTAAAGTAATATTGGTTATTAAATATTTCCTAAAAATGGAAAGTAATCATACCAGTTCCAAAGAAAAATTCTTTGCTTTAATGCTATGTGTAAGATAACCTAATGAAATACGGTCAGCAAATGATGCATATTTAATAATGTTTTTATTAGTTATTCCTCCAGATATTTCAATGAGAATTCTACTATTTATATTTCGAATTTTTTTTGCGATTCTTTCTCCATATTCTGGTTTAAAATTATCCAACATGATAACGTCAACATTCATTCTTGCAGCAGTACATGCATCTCTCTCGTTTTCTACTTCAATCTCAATAATTTTATCAGTAACCTTCTGTTTAATTTGTTCAATAACTTTCTTAACCGAACCAGCACCTTTTATATGATTGTCTTTGATCAACACAGCATCATACAAACCATATCGATGTGCTTCCCCTCCACCTAAAACAATAGCTTTTTTTTCATATTTACGGAAACCGGGCGTAGTTTTTCTTGTACCTGCCACTGATATATTTGGATTAATGACCTTGCATTTGTCAACAAGTTTTTTTGTTTCTGTAGCAATACCACTCATTTTGCAAATAAAATTTAAAGCTAATCTTTCACTCTTAAGAATTGAACGTATCGGTCCGTTTATTACGGCTACTATTGCACCTTTAGTTACGAAATCGCCATCTTTAAAATTCATTTTAGTCTGTAATCCAGTCTTATTAAAAATAATTATCAATTCTTCCAATCCGGCAATGATGCAATCTTCTTTTGCAATAACGTTTGCCTTAGCAATTTCATCAGTGAATATAGAATCAGAAGTCACATCTCCTTTATCATTTAGATCTTCCATTAGAAACCTATCAAAATCATCCATTGCAATATTTTTTATATTGAGCCATAGTTTTAAGGTTTTGGTATAAATGAATCTTGGAATAATTGGTTGTGGTGCAATAGGTAGTGATGTAGCAAAAGCAGCTGTAACTATTGATGAAATTGAAAAAATATATCTTTTTGACATAGATAAGAAGGCAGAACAGAAACTCTGTAAAACTATTAATAATGCAGAAATAAAACATGTATTAAACTATTTGGATGAGGTTGATGTTGTATTTGAAGCCGCATCACAACAAGCAGTTAAAGAATACGCTAAAAGTATTCTCAATGCACATAAAGATATAATTATTATGAGCGTTGGGAGTCTATTTGAAGATAAATTTAGAATTGAACTCGAAAAAATCGCCAAACAGAAACATTGCAAAATTTATCTTCCCTCTGGTGCAGTATGCGGAATAGATGGAATATTATCAGCTAGTGTTGATATTATAGATGAAGTAACTCTGGTAACCACAAAATCTCCAAAATCTTTGGGAAAAAGTTTTAATAAAAGAACTATTGTTTTTAAAGGAAGTGCTAGAGATGCAGTGAAAATGTATCCAAGAAATATTAACGTGGCTGCTAATCTATCTATTGCGGGCGTAGGTCTTGATGAGACAAAAGTTGAAATAGTTGCAGATCCTGTTGCCACCAGAATAAGTCATAAGATTCTAGCTCATGGTAAATTTGGTAGATTACGTGCAGAAGTAGAAAATATGCCAAATCCAAATAATCCTGGATCAAGTTACATGGCATCGCTCTCTGCAATTGCAACACTAAAAAGAATTGTTAATCCAATTCAAATAGGCGCGTGATAAAAAATTCAATACTTAATTGGTTAATATTTTTAAAATAAAAATATGTTTAATTAGTAAAATTTATGAAAATGGATTTTTTATAGCAACCAAAGCTAAATAACTCTCTTTTAATTACTATTAGAAGATGAAATTTGAAATTAAAAATAGAGATGCTGCAGGCAGAATCTGCAGATTTTATACAAAACATGGAAAAGTTACTACTCCTACACTTTTACCAGTTATCAATCCAAATAGGATGATAATAACTCCAAAGGAAATGAAAAGGCTATTTGGAACAGAGATGGTGATTACTAACTCTTATATAATACATAAAGATGAGAAATTAAAAGAATTAGCAATTGAAAAGGGAGTTCACAATTTAATAGACTTTGACGGTTCAATTATGACAGATTCTGGAACATTTCAATCTTATAAATATAGAGATATAAAAATTGATCCATTAGAAATAGTTGAATTTCAGAGAGATATCGGAAGTGATGTTGGCACAATCCTAGATGTTTTTGGAACGCCGGAGGAAACCGAAAAAAAAGCAAAAGAAGGAATTCAGGAAACTATAAAGCGGGCAAAACAAAGTATGGAAGTAAAAGGTAATATGATTCTTGCATGTACTGTACAAGGTTCAGTATATCCAAATTTAAGGAAGAAATGCGCAGAAAAATTAAGTGAGATCAACGCAGATTTTTTCCCAATTGGTGGTGTAGTACCACTGATGGAAAGTCAAAGATATTCGGATCTTACAAAATGCATCCTTGCATCTAAGAAAGGATTAAATCCAAGCCGACCTGTACATTTATTTGGTGCAGGTCACCCCATGATATTTCCTTTAGCTGTAGCTCTTGGTTGTGATTTTTTTGACTCCTCAGCATACGTAAAATATGCAAATGATGGAAGAATGCTTTTCCCAGAGGGAACAAAAAAATTGGAGGACCTAGATGAGATTCCTTGTTTCTGTCCAATCTGTATAAAGGTAACCTCATCAGAATTGAAAAAAATGAAAAAATCTGAAAGAATTAAACAGATGGCTAAACACAATCTATATGTAAGTTTTGCCGAATTAAAAAAGATTAGATGTGCAATATTAGAAGGGAATCTCTGGGAGTTAGTTGAAAGAAGAGCACATTCAAATCCATATTTACTAGAAGCAATGAAAGAGTTGAGAAAAAAAGAAAATAAGAAATGGCTAGAACATTTTGAACCGATCTATAAAAATAAAGCATTATTCTATACGGGAAGTCAAACTTTTCATCGACCAATTTTATATAGGTGTCATAAAAGATTGATTAATAGATATATATTTTCATCAAATAGTGCAGTAATTTTACCTGAAGGTGAGAAACCTTATTCACAATATTATTCTGAAGTGATAAGAGAAATATATGCAAAAAGAAATAATTTAGAAATTATAGTTAACACACATATAGGACCTGTTCCGATTAAACTTGATGAAATGTATCCATTTGCTCAATCAATTTTTCCTGAAAATATTGATATGGAAACAGAAGAAAACGGAGAGAAAATATTTAATAAATTTATGAGTGGTAAAAAATTAATTTTTTGGAATGAAAAAAGGTCCTTAAAAAAATCAAATAAATCACAAAAGAAAATAACAGAAAATATGGATTTATTAAGAATCTCAGCTGTTGCTGATATGCAGTTTGGAAAAAACGCATCAAAGGCATTATTTTGTGGAAAAATTAAGATTAATAAATCAAAAAAAACTGGAAAAATTCGTAATATATATTGTAATGAGAAACATATATTATCTATGCGTGCAGGGGACGGAATGTTTACCCTAAAAATTAAAGGTGCAAAAATGCTTCATAATTTTTTCAAATATCCAAAATATAGAGTAACCGTTCAAGAGGATGCAGTTCCATTTGTAAAGGATGGTAAAAGTGTCTTTGCCAAGTTTGTAATAGATTGTGATGAGGGATTGAGACCTTATGATGAATGTCTAATTGTGAATAAGGACGATGACCTGATTGCAACGGGGAGATGCCTACTTAATAGACTTGAAATGTCTTCTTTTAACTTTGGAATGGCGGTTAAGACGAGAGAACATATCGACTGAATTAACCTAATTCTTAGATTTTAACACTGAAGAATTTTTACAAAAAAATCCCACTATTGAGGAGATTTTTCAAAGAGAAAAAGAAGGAAGGCTGGCCTAAAAAGGATGGGATGGATGCACAAACTACCAGCTCGATTCCTTCCATTTACAAGGATTACCTGCCACTTTAAGTATCTTTTTCGCAGATGAATATGTAACTAGATATGTAGTTAAAATGATTGTATTTCTCCATTAAGAATATGAAAAAAAATCAATATATTTTAGGTATTATTTTCTATGATTAAATTAGATGAAATACATATTTTAAATGAACAATTATAAAAGCATATAACTATTTTCAGGAGAAATGATATAGGAGGCAAATTAAAATGTCATATAATAAAAAATCATCAAAAGTATCAAGTTTTTATAAGATGTCGATTAAAGAAAGAATAGATTTTGTTAAAAAATTTTCAGATTTGTCTGATGAAGAGACAGATTTGTTTTCATCCTCACTAGATATAGAAATCGCAGATAGAATGATAGAAAATGTACTAGGTGTTTTTGAACTACCTATTGGATTAGCAGTTAACTTTCTTATTAATGAAAAAGATTATATTATTCCTATGGTAACTGAGGAGTCCAGTGTTGTTGCTGCTGCTAGCAATGCAGCCAAAATCGCTAGGATTAAAGGTGGTTTTAGAACGGATAGCTCAAATCCTTTAATGATCGGACAAATTCAGATTTTAAATACAAAGGATATAACCCACGCAGTAAAGAAGATAATTAAATATAAAGAAGAAATTCTAAAACTTGCAAACGCACAGGATAAAATACTTGTAGATTTTGGTGGAGGAGCCAAAGATTTAGAAGTTCGGATACTTGACAGTCCCATTGGTAAAATGATTGTAATACATCTAATAGTTGACGTGCGTGATGCTATGGGTGCCAATGCTGTAAATACCATGGTTGAAGCATTAGCCCCAATAATTGAAGATATTACTGGTGGTAAGGTACGACTCAAGATTCTTTCAAATCTTGCAGATAAAAGAATTGTTAAAGCAAAAGCTGTTTTTGATAAGGAGAAAATGGGTGGAGAAAATATCGTTGATGCTTTTCTTGAATCTTATATGCTGGCATCAATAGATCCATATAGAGCAGCAACACATAATAAAGGAATAATGAATGGAATTGATTCATTAATTATTGCAACAGGCAATGATTTTCGTGCAATCGAGGCAGGAGCTCATGCATATGCGGCAAGAAATGGTCAATATACTTCTCTTACATCTTATCACAAGGATGAAAACGGTGATTTAGTAGGTATTATAGAATTACCACTTGCACTAGGAATTATTGGTGGAGCAGGTAACATTCACCCTAAGGCAAAGCTTTGTAAAAAGATATTAGGAATCAAGACTGCACAAGAACTTTCAGAGATAGTTGCAAGTCTTGGTCTTGCACAAAATTTTGCAGCAGTATTTGCACTATCAACTGTTGGTATACAAAAGGGACATATGTCTCTGCATGCAAAAAATATTGCAATAATGGCTGGTGCTAAGGACAAAGAGATTGACAAAGTTGCAGAACAAATGATAAAGGAAGGGAAAATAAAACTTGATCGAGCTAAAGAAATTCTTGCAGATTCTAAATAATACCATTAACCTGTTATTAATATATTAAAAATGTTATTATCCATTTCCACTATTTCAATTACTATTTCACTTTAAATCGTATTATCATTATGAAAGATATCATTTGGATTTAAGGTTTTTTATAACAACTGTTGATAAAGAAAAAAATAAGGATATGGACCTTATATTTCAAACAATTGTCTTAGTATTGGAAACCAATTTGAATGTTGTTCCAGAAAATCAATTAATATTGATTGGAAGTTTATTTGTTTGGTTTTTGATTTTATAACAAACCAATCGCTATCGGCACCATTGCTATCTTGAACTTTTACCGAAAACTCATGACATCCAGATGGAACTGGATATATTGAATGTTCTACTCCTGAGTCACGAAATTGTGACCAAAAGTCTACATTTCCCGTATCACTATCCCAGTCAACACCAACTCTACATTGATCTCCATCTGGATCAATAGGAGTACACCAAACTGTATTTGACGTTGAATCATAATGAGCTTCATCTATAACTGGTGGGTTGTTATTTAATGATGCAATTGATAAAGTAGCGGTCATTAATAGCATCAATACTATTCCTATTCCAAATATTTTCTTTTTCATTTTTTTCGCCCCTTTTTTCATTATTATCAAAATACCGAATCTAATATATGATAACAATTATAATAATATAAATCTTCCTATTGTAAATGGAACAAATGTTGCAATATATCCATACTTATTTCGCTTTAAAATCTAACAGCACCATTTACCGCAATTACCACCCTCAAAATAAAAACATGTTGTATTGAAATTCACGATTTTTAAACAATACGTTCATCAATATCTTCTGGTTCCCTTTCACAATAATAACATTTAATCCGAGGTGGATCCTTATTTAATACAATAAACCTACTTTGTACTGGTTCATTATAATTTGATACACAAGTTGGATTTGAACAATGTGTTATGCCAATAATTTCATCAGGAAGTTCAACTTTATGTTTTTCAGTAACTTCATAATTCCTAATAATATTAATTGTTGCTTTTGGGGCAATCAATGCAATTTTATCAACCTCGTGAGGATCAATCTCTCGATTTTCTACTTTTACAATATCCTTTTTTCCCAATCTACTCCTCACATTCATGGCAACACTAACAGTAGAAGAGTGGGTTTTTGGAATGCCAAGAATTCGTAAAACCTTAACAGCATTACCAGCGGCAATGTGATCAATAACTGTTCCACTTTTAATAAGTGGAATCTTTAATTCCTTCATATTTTTTCCCCTATAGCCAAAGAAAGCAAAGCCATTCTTACAGGTACCCCATTAAATGCCTGTTTAAAATATAATGCATGAGGCGTTCTATCAACCTCTGGATTGATCTCAGTAACTCGAGGTAATGGATGCAAAACAATGAGTTTATCATTTGCATTTTTTAAAAGATAATTATCTATCTTGTATGTACCAACAACACGATTATATTCTTCAGCATCTGGGAATCGTTCTTTTTGAATCCGTGTTGCATATAAAACATCAGCATCCTTTATGGCTTTCTCAAGATTAGAAGTAGAGCGAGGTTCTGTCCCTAATTCTTTGCACTCATTAACTATCTCTTTAGGCATTTTTAAAGTGTCTGGAGAAACAAAGATTAACTCTGCTCCGTACAATGAAAGGGCATAAGCAAGTGAATGAACTGTACGACCATATTTCAAATCTCCAAGAAGGATAACTTTTTGTTTTTCGATTTTCTTTTTTTCAGTAAGTATTGTAAATAAATCCAGAAGACACTGAGTTGGATGTCTACCAGCACCGTCTCCGGCATTTAAAATAGGTACCTCAGCAAACTCAGCTGCCAATCTTGCTGCTCCTTCTTGTGGATGCCGAATTACTATTGCATCACTATATGCATCGGCCATTCGTATTGTATCTGAAAGACTTTCACCTTTTTTCTGTGAGATAGCAGTAGGATCCGCAAAACCTATAACCCTACCACCAAGTCTATTCATTGCACTTTCAAAACTAAGACGTGTTCGAGTGCTTGGTTCAAAAAATAGCGAAGATAATACCTTTCCTTTCAATTTTTCTATATGTCCTTCACCTTTAGCATATGAAACCATCTTTTTAGAATAATTTAGAATATAATTAATTTCCTTTTTTGAGAAATCCTTAATAGAAATTATGTCTCTTCCCCTAAAGTTCATTCGAATCAAAAAAAAGAGATACAACAACAACTTAATAAAACTTTTTAATCTATAGAAAAATTGACTTAATATATAAAATATATTAATATATTGGAAATCTCATGCAACAATAGTAGTTTTGTAAATAATGTAAATATGTAATAGAATGCACAAAAATATATATGTGAAACTAGTTTAACAAAAAAGTAATAAAAAAGCCTGATGGTATGATATATCATGCAAAAAATCAAAAAATCCAGAAGGGTAACTATTGAAAAATTACGCATGGTTTTAGATAACCCAGATATACAAGATCCATCAATTAAAGATGAAACGCACCTGAGCGCATTAAAAAAAAGATTAGTTGATCCTTCCAAGGAAAGTTTTGTTTATGAAAATAAAAATTCTTCTGAGCAAGAGGACTCACTGAAAGCAAAAGTTATAGTACATAGAAGAGAGGAAAGTAGATTTAACACTGTAGAACAAAAACATTTTGAATCTGACAAACATAAAGAAGAATTAAAAAAAGAAAAATTATTCGAAGATGAAGAACTGTATGAAGTTGAAAAAGTCGAAATTGATGTACCTGAATTTGTTGAAGTTGAACCTAAAGATATCACAGAAACTGAAGATGAAATACCTACATGGGAAACTGTAACTGAACCAGAAGAAAAAGAAATTCGTAATATTGATAATGAACTTCCTGAGTGGACGCCAGCTGAACCTGATAATGTTGAAATTAGAGAGAAACAGGAAATAAAAAAAACTAAAACAGAAGATAAAATTGCAGAGTGGGAACCTATATCGATCGAGGGGAATGAAGAGAAACTGAAAATTACTAAAAAGCATAAAGAGGTAAAAAAGACACCTCAGAAATCAATGATGGAACATAATAATAAAATAATTGTTTTTAGAGATATTAAAAGCATAGATAACAAAACAGCCATTTTACTTTATGAGAATGGTTTCATGTCCATAGATGATTTAAGTGATGCAACTTTAAAAGATTTAACCGGAATCAAAGGTATTAAAAGAAGATTAGCTAAAAAAATAATAAAAGAGATTAAAGAAAAACTAACAGAGATTTCTCACCATAAAAATGAAGTTGAGAGCACTAAAAGAATTCAAAATATTGAAAAAGGATACAAATACGGAGAATATGTACTATACAAAAAAGAGGTTAAACTAGGGTCTGGTAAAATACGAACCATACACTACTTTAGCAAGTATAAAACAGATGACGAAAAACAAGTACAGCTACCTGATGGATACGAAATAAGAGAAAATGAAAAAACAGGGGTTCCCTACATTAGAAGAAAAAAATAAAATAGTCATCTCAGTGTCAAGACTTATAAATCATTTTAAACATTTGTAATATTAGTGTTAAAAATGTTCTGGAATGGTCCTTTAAATAAAATTGATGAGTATAGATATGAAATTCCTTCAAATTATAGAGGGGAAAAAAATAATTTAAGAATGCGAACATCTGCTATTATTTATACAGATCAAAAAATGATTTCTTCAATTAAGGCGGATAATGCTCCTGAACAAACCGCAAATATGACAACACTTCCGGGTATTGTTGGTAAAGCCATGGCTATGCCAGATATCCATTGGGGTTACGGTTTTCCTATTGGCGGAGTAGCTGCAACTGATGAAGAAAAAGGTGTGATATCCCCAGGTGGGGTGGGTTTTGACATTAATTGCGGCGTTAGGCTTGTAAGAACCAATCTCAACTTAGAAGATTTAGATAAGAGAAAAATTCATGATCTTATTGATGAGATGTTTAAGAATGTACCATCTGGTCTTGGATCCAAAGCTAAAGTCCGTCTAAATATAAAAGAACTTGAGGATGTTTTAAAACTTGGTGCCCGTTGGGGTGTTGAAAACAATTATGGGTGGGATGAGGATCTTGAATTTTTAGAAGAAAATGGATGTCTTGAATATGCAGAGTTACCAGTAATCTCACAAAAGGCAAAGCAACGTGGTGCATCACAACTTGGTTCTCTTGGAGCCGGAAACCATTTTCTTGAAATACAGAAAGTTGACGATATCTTTAATCCATACATTGCAAAAATATACGGTATAAAAAACAAAGGACAAATTGTAATCATGATTCATACTGGTTCTAGAGGATTTGGACATCAAGTCTGTACAGATCATCTAAGAGTGCTGGAGCAAGCTGTTAGAAAATACAATATCTGGCTTCCAGATAGACAATTAGCATGTGCCCCTGTTAATTCTCCTGAGGGGAAAAATTACTTTAAAGCAATGGCAAGTGCAGCAAACTTTGCTTGGTGTAATCGACAAATGATAGTCCATTGGGTACGTGAATCATTTGAAAGAATTTTGAAAACAAATGCCGAGGATCTTGGGATGCATATTATTTATGATGTATGTCACAATATTGCTAAACTTGAGGAGCACAAAGTTGATGGTATAAAAAAGAAGGTATATGTCCATAGGAAAGGTGCCACTCGTTCTTTTGGTCCAGGGCGAAGGGAAATCCCATATAAATATCGGGATGTTGGACAACCAGTATTGATTCCAGGAGACATGGGAACTGAAAGTTATCTTTTACATGGAACAGATAAAGCTCAGGAAACATTTGGTTCAACTTGTCATGGTGCAGGGCGGGTTTTGTCAAGAACTAGTGCTCGAAAGAGATGGAAAGGTGAGGATATTGTAAGAACACTCAAAAATAAAGGTATTTATGTTCATCCAGCAAGTTTTTCTGTAGTTGCTGAAGAGGCACCTGATTCATATAAAGATATCAGAGATGTGGTTAATATTGTGCATGGAGCAGGAATATCTCGAAAGGTGGTAAAATTCATTCCTCTTGGAGTTGTAAAAGGGTAAATTACTTACCAATTATTTTAAATGGTAGAATATGTATTATGTATAAAATGATGGTGATGCAAAATGCAAGATGATATTGTTGAAATTGTTAATTTTGAGGATATAGATCTTAAAGGAGCAACTGTTATTGCAGGTTTTCCTTCAATAGGATTGGTTAGTACGATTGCTGCTAATTATTTAATCGATGCTTTAAATCTTAGACAGATAGGTGCTTTAAATTCTTCACAGTTTCCTGCCTTATCTGTTGTACATACTGGAGAGCCTCTTTCTCCTGTTCGTATTTATGCAGGGGTGCAAAGAAGTGGAGAGAAAATTGTTGTTTTCGTTTCTGAATTTAAACCAAAACCTCATCTTATAAACTCAATTTCAAATGCAATTATGAAATGGGTTGATGAAAATGAATGTAAGACACTTATTTCCCCTGAAGGAATGGTCGTTGAGGGAAAGGATGAAAAAAATGATGGGACAACTGGTGCATACGCCATTGGATCCACTAGTGAAGTTAGAAATACCTTGGCAATGAAAAATATCGCACAGTTTAAAAATGGCATAATTGCAGGTGTTTCAGGAGTTCTTCTTAATAAAGGTAAACAGTCAGGTTTTGGTGTTATTTCAATTCTAACCGAAGCACATCCGAATTATCCTGATGCAAAAGCTGCAGCTGCTGCTATAAATATAATTGCTCTTATAACAGATCTTGAAATTAATGTAGCTCCTCTGTATGAAGAATCAGAACGGATTGAACGACAACTACAGAAATTTCATAAGCAAGCAAAACCAATGGTATCCTCAACAGGACAGGTACCTCAACCTAATATGTATGGATAAATGTAATTATATATACTACCATAACTAAGCAATAAACTACCTTTCTTTCTTTTTTCAATTAATAAATTTAAAATACACGGTAACATTGCCATTAAATTATGGGAAAAATACCAGAAGATCATCCACGAAATTTTTCACTAAAAACGAGAGAGAGAATTACAAAAGCAATGGAAAAAGGTATTACTCATAAAACAGGCTTGATTGCACATGGTCGAGGAGAAGCTTTTGATTATTTAATCGGTGAAAAAACATTAGTTTATGCAGATGATGCAGAGAGAGTTGCTGCTGCTTCTTTACTTATTGCAAAAAATCCTGTCCTCTCAATTAATGGAAATGTAGCTGCTCTAAATCTTAAAGAATGTATTAGTCTCTCAGAATTTATCCCCGCAAAACTGGAAGTTAATCTTTTTCATAGAACAAAAGAACGTATAGAAAAAATCATAAATGAATTAAAAAAAAATGGAGCAAAAGAAATCTATGGGAAAAATGCCGATGCAAATATTCCCAATCTAAATCACGACAGAGGGAAATGTGATAGAAACGGAATTTATTCTGCAGATGTTGTGCTTGTACCTCTTGAGGATGGGGATAGATGTCAAGCATTAAGGAACATGGGTAAAACAGTTATTGCCATTGATCTAAATCCACTTTCTAGAACTGCAATAACTGCTAACATAACTATCGTTGATAATGTTATTAGAGCAATACCAAATATTGAAAAATGGGCAAGGAGGCTTAAAAAATTAGATAAAATAAATCTTGAGAAAATGGTAGAATCTTGGAAAAATATTGAAATGTTACAGAATACGTTATCATTTGTTTCAAAAAGACTAAATTCAATGTTTTAATTACAGTTAAAATATGGAAACATATAGAAATCGTTATTCATTAGATGTAACAGAAGCCGATTATGGGAAAATTATAACTGCTTCTGGATGGGTCGAGGATATTCGTAATATTGGTTCTATTGCATTTATCATCCTTCGAGATAGGAAAGGAACTCTACAAATTACAGCCCTTAAAAAGAAGGAACCTGAAATTTTTAAGAAAATAGTTGCAATATCTCGTGAGTCAGTTATATCTGTTCAAGGATTGTGTAAGAAGAGTGATAAGGCTAGAAATGGCTATGAAATCATACCTCAGGAATTAGAAATTTTATCAACTGCCGAAACTCCGTTACCTCTCGGCGTTGTAGATAAGGTTGAATCAGAACTTGATACTAGGTTAGATAACCGGTTTATTGATCTTAGAAAACAGGAAATACAAGCAATTTTTAAAATTAGAACAGCTATTATTGCATCTGTTCATGATTATTTGAGATCTGAGAATTTTATTGAAGTTCATACTCCAAATATTATTGCTACTTCTTCAGAGGGAGGTACTGATGTATTTAAATTAAAGTATTTTGAAAAGGATGCTTTTCTTGCGCAATCTCCCCAACTGTACAAGCAGATATTAATGGCAACTGGACTTGATAGAGTGTATGAAATCGCCTGGTATTTCAGAGCAGAAGAACACAATACAAGGAGACATCTTAATGAATCAACTGCCGTTGATGTTGAAATGGCTTTTATAAAAAATGAAGAAGAGGTTATGAAAATTCTTGAAAACCTTGTCTATAATATGTGGGAAAAAGCAAGTGAATGCAAAAAAGAACTTGAAATTTTATGCAAGGAAATTTCTTTACCAAAATTACCATTTAAAAGGATTAAATATGATGAGGTGATAAAAAAATTAAACGATAAAGGTAGCAAAATTAATTGGGGAGAAGATCTTGGAAACGAAGATGAAAGGCTTCTTGGTAAAATTATGGAAGATCTGGGTCATAATTTCTATTTCATTACCAAGTATCCAATAGAAATTAAACCATTTTACACGATGCCAGAAGAAGAAAAATATTCACGTAGTTTTGACTTAGAATGTGGTGGAATAGAGTTTGCTTCAGGAAGTCAGCGTATCCATAATGTTGAATTATTGAAAAAGAGGATTAAAGCTTGCAATCTTAACCCAAAAGACTTTGAATCTTATCTTAAAGGATTTCGTTATGGCATGCCTACACATGGTGGATTTGGGTTTGGAATTGAGCGTTTTTTAATGGAGCTGCTTAATATTGCAAATATAAGAGAGTGTATTCTTTTCCCAAGAGATAGAACCCGGTTAACACCTTAAATTTATTGGAAATAATTAAATTCGAATAGTAAAATAATGAGAATTAATCGCTATCATTAATTATTTTGACCAATATAATTTTTTCAGATTTTAAAGAATTATAAGAGAATCTGCATCCAATTGAAAGAAAATTTCATTAGAGAATTATCATTTTCTGGCAATTAGAGCTAGAAATTAAGATTTTTCATCATATGTTGAATATACTTGAGAATACTTATTCTCATCAGTCTGGTTTACGAAATCTTTAACCTTTCCTTTTCCAAAGAATATCTTTGCCATATTATACAAATCCATGTTAACTGTTTTTAAGTTAGAAACAGCTTTTTCAAGCGAAACTGGAACTATTTTATCACCTTGTAACGCTACCATTTTTCCGAAATCGCCATTTTTAACCAACTCAACAGCTGCAACACCAAATCTTGTTGCAAGTACACGATCATGAGCAGTAGGTATACCACCACGTTGTACATGTCCTAATATTGTTACCCTTGTATCTACATTCATTCTTTTCTCAATTTCTAGTGCTAAAGAATGGCCTATTCCCCCTAATCTTACATGTCCAAATTCATCTTTTTCATCAGATTGTGTTACTACCATTCCTCCCCCAATTGGTTTAGCCCCTTCTGCTACAACAACTATACTGAATTTTTTACCACGTTCATATCGTGATTTAAGATTTCTGCAAACCTCTTCAATGTCGAAAGACTCTTCCGGAATTAATATCTCATCGGCACCCCCAGAAATACCTGCAACTGTAGCAATCCAACCGGCATGTCTACCCATAACCTCTACAACAATTACTCTGTGGTGAGATTCGGCAGTTGTATGCAATCTATCAATTGCTTCAGTTACAATAGAAACAGCAGTATCAAATCCAAATGTATAATCCGTACCTGAAAGATCATTATCTATTGTTTTAGGAATGCCAATAATTGGCATTCCTCTTTGATGTAATTTTAATGCAACTCCTAAAGTATCATCACCGCCTATTGCAACAAGAGCATCGATTCCAAATCTTCTAATATTTTCCTCAACTTTCTGTACATCTTCTTGTTTTTTAAAAGGATTAGTTCGGGAAGTTCCAATTATTGTTCCACCTTTTGGAAGGATGCCTGAAACAGCATAATCCGTAAGAATTACAATTTCTCCATCTATTAACCCTCTCCATCCATTTTTTATACCAATAATCTCCCAATCATACTGCATTGATGCTCTTACAACAGCTCTTATTACAGCATTTAAACCTGGACAATCTCCACCTCCTGTCAAAACACCTATTTTCTTCATAATCCACCTATTAATAGAATTTATAATTAATTTGTATCTCGTCAATACTAATATCAAAAACTCTTTAAAATATTTTGTATTACGATGCTTTTTACAAATTTTCCCAGATATAAAATTAATAAGGTTTCAATTTAAATTTACTACCATCTTAACATTACAGTTTAAATTTTTACCTTTTAAGATTTTCAATTATTTCCTTACCAAAATCTGTTAGTTTGTATAATTTTATATCTTTTCCACCTGTTGTTTCTTCCACAATTTTAAGGCTAATGAGAGATTCTTCCTCCCTATATCTTGATTGCATCCCCCTAATAGCTCCAATGACATTTGTAGGTGTAGTTTTAACACTATATGCAATCTCAGAGGTGTAGCTTCCACTGGGACTTATCTCAAAAAGATATTCTGCAATTTTTTTTCTAACGTTACTTCTTCTAAGAGCTCTCATAACAAGAGGTCTCTTATTTTCCTTGAAATAATTAATATCATTAATGTCTTGCATCCCATCCACTCGCATTCCAAAATACAATCCTAATTCATGTTTATAAATTAATCGATTTATTTTCAAGTTATTTTTGTAAAATAGAAAGTTAAAGATAATAGAAAAGTTTAATTTAACCTTAAATATTAACCATACAACAATCTGTTAAATTTCCCTGAAATAAAAGGCCATAAGGAGGAAAAAACGAATGTCCATAAAAAAAGAATTGTTAGATGAACTAACTGAAAAACAACTTAAGGAATTGGCAAAAAGCAAGGGAGCGAAATTTACCATGAGTGACGCTCAAAAAAAATATTATGCGGAATGGAATGAAAAAGACAAATTAGTTGATATGATGAATGATAAAGAAGACATCACTATTAAAGAAATTGAGAAAATTCTAAAAAAACCATAATTGCGAAATAAAAATATTACTTATCTTTTTTTTATTACAGATATTCGATTACAGTGCTTTTTTATAGGACATCTACTACAGAAAGGTGAAATTGGCAAACATATAGTCTGACCAAATTTCACAAAAAGACGGTTAAAATCATCCCAATATTTTTCTGGAAGAATTTTCTTGAGTTCTTTTTCTGTCTGTTCAGGTGTTTTTGTGTTTATCCATCCCAGACGATTTGGGATTCTATGGCAATGAGTATCAATAGGTAAAAACCCTTGTTTTTTAAAACCATATAACATAACAATATTTGCAGTTTTTCTTCCAACACCCTTAAACTTTATTAATTCCTCAAAATCATTTGGTACTTGTCCATTATAGTTATTTATTAATTTTCTTGATAGTTCCCTTATACGTCTTGCCTTTGTTTTATAAAAACCAACAGGATAAATTAAAGTTTGTAACTGCTTCTCTGGAAGTTTCGTGATTTTTTCTGGGGTATTGTATTTTTTTAATAATCTAATTGATGCTTGTTCTGTAATTTCATCCTTTGTTCTTAGGCTTAGGATACAGGATATTAAAGTGGTAAATGGATTTTGTACAATTTTCTCCCATTTCTTACGTGCAATAATTGGATTTGAGATATTACTGAGTTCCTCATTAAGGAGATTAAATATCTCTTCTGCGTGTTCTATTTTTTTCATTATTAAAACCGCACTTATTATAGATATATCCAGATTGTATTCCCAATTAAAAACTTAAGCTTTTTTAAAATGTGAATAAAATACTTTTGAATATTCGATTACGTATCTACCTGCAAAAAAGACTTTTAAAGTGTATCATTGTTAAATTTAAAAAACGGAGAATTACTATGAAAATTTCAAGTTCAATGGAGAATAAGCTAAATGCTATATTTGTAATTGGACTTACATTTTTTATTATAATATTTTGGTTTCTCATTATACCCTCAGCTTAAATATTTATATAGAAATTATTAATTAAATCATTATCTTTGGGATAATTGTAGATAGATTTATAAAGTAAAACCTGTGCTTTTTGCTATCATGCAATTTAAAAAATTTACTTTAGATTCCTTCCAAGAGAATGCTATTCATAAAATTGAAAAGCACCATTCTGTAATTGTAAGTGCAGCCACAGGCACAGGAAAGACCATTATTGCTGAGTATATTATTGATAAATACCTCGAAGTTTCCAATAAGAAAGTTATATACACATCTCCCATAAAGGCACTTTCCAACCAGAAATATAAGGATTTCAAGCATGATTATGGTTCAGAAAATATTGGAATACTAACAGGAGATATTGTAATAAACTCTAATGCACCGATTCTTATTATGACCACAGAGATTTATCGTAATATGCTTTTAGGTCAAGATACTCTTTTAGACGATGTCGAATATGTAATTTTTGATGAAATACATTATATGAGCGATCCTGAACGAGGTACGGTATGGGAAGAAGCAATCATTTTAAGTCCATCCCACATACGTTTTCTTTGTCTATCTGCAACCATTCCAAATGCAAAAGAACTTGCCTCATGGATACAAACTATCAAAGAACATCAAGTTGATGCAGTACATTACTCTAAACGTGCAGTGCCTCTCAGGCATTTTGTTTTTGAAACATATGAAGGTTTGACAACATCAAAAGATCTGGCCAGAAAAATTCCAAATTACAGACATCAAACAAAAAAGCATTATTCTAAGGGAAGTAAAAAAAGTGGAAAAAAATATTATCAAGTTGCTTCTCCAAACGATGTAATCTCAAAAATGCGTAAAAATTTGCCAACCATCATCTTTTCCTTTTCGCGTAAAGAATGCATATCAGAGGCTTTAAAGCTCTCCAGAAATAAAGATTTTTTAGATTCTATTGATAAAAAAAATCAAATCATTAAAACATGGCGAAAGCACTTCACTTCCCAAATAAACCGTATTGATACAACTAATAAATTACGTAAGGTTTTACTAAAGGGCATAGGTTTTCATCATGCTGGACTGCTACCTCAACATAAAGCTGTAGTTGAGGAACTATTTAGTCAAGGGCTCCTTAAAGCTCTATTTACTACTGAAACTTTCTCTGTTGGGATAAACATGCCTGCAAAGATGGTTATATTTAATGGGTTGAGAAAATTCGATGGACGCAATTTCCGTTTGATTAATTCTAGAGAATATTTCCAACTTGCGGGCCGGGCAGGCAGAAGAGGGATAGATGATGTTGGTTATGTAGTAGTTATTATTGACAGAGAAAAAAATGATATCAATGATCTTGTTCGTATTTCTTCAGGTGTATCTGAACCTATCAGTGGTCAGTTTAAATTATCTTATAATACAGTATTGAATCTTATAGCCAATCATGATGAAGATGAAATAGAAAAAATTCTAAAAAGTAATTTCGAATATTACCTTCGTCGAAAAAAAAGTACCCAACAATTACGTATTAAGACTTCATATAACCACAAGTATCGTTATCTTAAAAAGATGTTATATATCTCCCCAAATGGTGAACTAACAGAAAAAGGCCAATTTGCAAGACATATCTATTTTCAAGAATTGTTAATCAGTGAACTTTTCATATCAGACCACTATAAAAAACTGTCTGATATCGAACTACTACAAGTAATTGCTGGTATAATATATGAGCAGCGTAAAAATGACCATTTTAGTTTCTATGATATTCAACATAAATATAAAGAATTACTAAGAAAATTACAATCAAATCCTTTTATTAATAAAAATTTGAATAAACTTTCCTTAAAACGAATGTTGGCTTTGGTTGGAACATGGAGTGACGGATCAGATTTTGAAGAACTATTGAGTCTCACAATGATTGGTGAGGGAGATATAATTCGTTTGTTCCGTCGTATTATTGATATGATTGGACAAATAAGAAATGCAACAAGGGATTATGACTTAAAAGAACGTTTATTAAGGTGTCAGAAGAAAATTGATCGTGGGTTGGTTGCCGTAGATTTATGATTAATTACAACAAATTATTATGATTAATATAACCAATTATATTGAATTTTGAAAAACACAAATGTATTTTTAAGTGAGAAATTATGTTAATTTCGAAAAATCTTTCAAATTTTTAGCTAATAATGTTTTATTTGTAAGTTTTTGATTTCCAAGTGTGTCAAATGGTTTATCACCATAATCATGACCTGGATATACAATTAAATGATCAGGAAGATTCCTTATCTTATGATGAAGGATTCTAAACATTTCTTTGAGGCTTCCTCCATGTAAATCAGTTCTTCCACAATCTCCAATAAATAACGTATCACCTGTTATTAATGCTTCATTATTTATAATCAAGCATATACCTCCGGGAGTATGACCTGGTGTTAATAAAAATTTTATAGATATTTCTCCAACATTTAATTGATCATTATCATCAACAAATATGTCAACTCCGCTAGTAATTTTTTTTCCGTCGAGTTTAGATGCAATAACCCTTGAAGATAAAGCATTTTTAATTCTTTGGTTTCCACTTGTATGATCAGAATGATAATGTGTATTAATGATATATTCCAATTTCAGGTTATTTGTTTTTATAAATTCTATAGCTTTTAAAGAATCATTTCTAGGATCGACGACTGCTGCATTTAAGTTTTTTGAGTCATAAATAATATAACAGAAATTATCAAAACCCATCTTTATTTGTTTAATTTTCAAAAATAACCACCAAACCTAATCAAATAAACAATTAATGTTAAAATATTTTAATTTTTTCTATTGTCCATTCTCCAATATAAAAAATTGCAAATTTTTATTATAGATTTTAAGTTAAAAATTATTGATTATATATTTTTCTGAAATTGATCTTACAAATAAAGAAAAATTATTTTAAATAATTATTAATCCTAATATGTTTGAGGATTCATATGAATGATAAAGATGTTATTGAATTAAATGATACTAACTGGGAAAAAAACGTGGAAAATGAAGAAAAGCCTGCAATGGTGATGTTTTATAGTGCTAAATGTCCACATTGTCAGGTAATGGAACCGCATTTTCAGAAATATGCTAAAGATTTCAAAGACAAGGTTGTTTTTGCTAAAGTTAATATTATTGATAGTCCAACTATTGTTGGAAGATATGGAATAATGGGTACTCCTACATTCAAATTTTTCTGTAAGGGACAACCTGTTCAAGAACTATTTGGTGAAATGTATCCATCTTTATTGAAAAAAACTGTTGAGGATGCACTTCAACATTCGTCTCAATGTATTAAAAATACCACTTGGATTGAACCTGGTATAACTGGATATGCATAAAAGTAAGGAATAATAATGAATGTTAAACATGCGATAGTTAGCAGAAGAGCATATCGTTCATTAGAGCCTGTTGAGATAACAGAGGAAATCATATATGATCTTGCTGAATGTGCACAACTTTCGGCATCTTGTTTTAATAATCAGCCTTGGCGGTATATTTTTGTCAATAATTCAGAGGTTTTAAAGGAGATGCACGAAGCATTTTCTTCTGGAAATAAATGGGCAGAGGATGCTTCTATGATTATTGTTGTATTCAGTAAAAAAGAGCTTGATTGTATGATTCGTGATAGAGAATATTATTTGTTTGATATAGGGATGGCTACAGGGTTCATTATTTTGAGGGCCACAGAAATTGGGCTTGTGGCACATCCAATAGCAGGATATAGTCCTAAGAAGACAAGACAGATCCTTGGTATACCTGATGATTATAATGTTATTGCCTTTTTAATAGTTGGTAAACATTCTGAAAAAATTAATACAGTTCTTTCAGAAAAACAGGTGGAATCTGAGAAAAGCAGACCAAAAAGAATTTCTTTGGATAAATTTATGTATATTAACAAATATAGAGAGAGATTGAAAATATGAAAATAGAGCATGTCAAGGGTGAAAATAAAGGCAAGATAATGCTTTACGCTCTAAGTACTTGTGTGTGGTGCAAAAAGACAAAAAAACTACTAGATGATTTGGGAGTTGAATATAATTTTGTGTATGTAGATTATTTGGAAGGGGATGAAAGAGATAAGACAAAGAGGGAGATAATGAAGTGGAACCCTCGCTGTTCCTTCCCAACCATGGTAATAAACGATAAAGAATGTATTATTGGATTTAAAGAGGAAAAGATAAAAGAGGCTTTAATGACATGAATGAGCAAGACAGTATTAAAAGTGAAGAAGTAGAGAAGTTATTCAAAAGATTGAATCATGATGCAGAATCCTCAGGTTATCACCTCAATCCTGATATTGATTTCACCAAAGATCTGATTAAGGGTTTAATAGTAAATGAAAAAAGATATGGTTATTGGGTCTGTCCTTGTAGATTAGCATCTGGAAAAAAATCTGAGGATCTTGATATCATATGCCCTTGTGATTACCGAGATGAAGATTTAAATGAATATGGAACTTGTTACTGCGCACTTTATGTTTCTAAAAAATTTTTTGATGTTATACAAGAGATAAAACCTATTCCCGAAAGACGTCTTCAGATCGAAAAGAAGAAAAAGATAGAAGCAAAACTTCAAAAAGAAAAATATTCACTTCAAATACCAGTATGGAGATGTAAAGTATGTGGATATCTATGTGGCAGATATAATCCACCTGAAATATGCCCAATTTGTAAGGCAAAAAAGGAACGATTTGAACGTTTCCTGTAGAAGTAGATCAAAATCACATAATATTATAATTATACAATTCCTTTTATTGCTGCAGCACAACCTTTGCATATTGACTAGGTTTTACTGGTAAAATATAATGATTTATTTGTGATAATTTTACTATTCCTTATATTGAAAAACATCTTTTTAAGAAATATCCTTGATATACTATAGTAAAAAATCCTTTATTAAATTTAATATTATAAACCTAAATTAATATACGATATAACTTTGTTATCCTTACTAATGGAAAATCTGATAAAAGCAATGGGTTTGTCTAAAACATTTGAAGGAAAAATCTTATTTGAAGATATATCCTTTGATATTTTTATTGATAACTGTATTGGACTTCTCGGTCCAAATGGATGTGGAAAAACCACATTATTCAAAATTATTTTAGGATGGGAAAGAGCAAGTACTGGATTAATAAAGCGAAAAGATAATCTAAAGATCAGATATTTAGATCAAGTTGCAATTAGTCCTAATGATAAAACAGTTTATGATTTTTTCATAAGAACAACACAATTAGATTCAATTAGAGAAAAGATTAAGGCATATGAAAAGCAATTAGAAAATCCTGATATTTACAATTCATCACAATATGAAGAAATTTTCGAAAACATACGAAAACTTCGTATTTCAGCTAATAAATCTACATTTGTAGTTCGATGGAACGCTGCTCTCAATTTTTTAAATAAGATAGGGATAGAAAATCTTCCACCAAACACAAGAGTTGATTCTCTTTCTGGTGGCGAACGCCAAAAAATAGCACTCGCAAGTGTGCTTTCACAACCTAATGAATGCGATCTCTTGCTTCTTGATGAACCTACGAATCATCTTGATATTGAAACAATAGAATGGCTTGAAAAACAAATAGTTGATTTCCCAAATGCAGTTATAATAATTTCTCATGATAGATATCTTCTAGATGATTTAATTGATAGAGTATTTGAAATTCGGGGAGAACATTTAGAAATTTATGATACAACGTTTGTGGAATATGAAGAGAGGAAAAAAATTCAGGAACATATAAAAATTATTGCATATCAGAAATCAAAAGCTGAGATACAGCGACAAAAAGCTGTTATTGAAACGATTTCACGTCGGAATAAATATAATCGGCAGATAGCAAGTAAGATTAATCGATTAGCTAAAGAGAAACGGGTAGAAAATCCAATTATTAAATCTTATTTGTTAAAATTTAGATTTAAAACTTTTTTTAAATCTGGTAAAAACGTTGCTGAAGGTCAAAATATTGTGAAACGGTTTGATGATAAAACAATACTCTATAATGTTAATTTTGAGATTCTTGCAGGACAAAAAATATGCCTAATTGGCCCAAATGGATGTGGTAAAACAACATTTTTAAAGATTTTAACTGGAGAAGAACAATATGATGAAGGATCTGTTCATATCAGCTCTGGTGTTAGTTGGGGATATTTTGATCAGGGACATCTTTCTTTAAATCCTAATAATAGTCTTATTGATGAACTTCGACGTGATCAGAAGGACATCTCAGAAAATGATGCTAAAGCCTTGCTTGGACAGTTTAATTTTAAAGGAAATGTAATTTTTAATAAGGTAAAGCAGGTTTCTGGAGGGGAACGGGCTAGATTGGCTATTCTTCGTCTGATTTTGCAGCCTTATAATTTTCTTATTCTGGATGAACCAACAAATCATATGGATATGGAATCAAAGACAGCTATTGAAAGTGCTTTAAATTCCTATTCAGGAACAATTATTGTAGTTTCACATGATCGCAGATTTCTAGATAAAATAGCTGACACAATTTTTTATATGGATAATAATTCTATTAAAATATATCGAGGGAATTATACTAGCTTTAATCTTCAAAGGAAAAAAGAAATAACTAATCTATCTGGAGCTGATCTTAGCTATCTTTCTACAAAAGGCCTTAAAAAATATGTTGTACGTAAATCTTTTAATATATGGACAACAAAGACCAAACATAAAGTCGGTGAAGAAGTTTTTGTTGGTGATCATAATAAAGAATTATATGACTGGGCAATTAAAAGTAATCTTTTAAAATCAATAGAATAACTTTAGTAGAAGATATTTTATTAATCTTAGCAATCATTCATTCTTTGAGATCTTTCAGAAAAAACTCTTGAAATAAGATTAAATAATTTGTTTTTAAAGCTTTCAGAAATTTATAATATTTAAGGTATTAAAAATAGTTTGGTGTTCCTGTCTAGCATGTATATTAAAATGCTCCCAATCAGAAAAAGTATTCTCCATTTAATTGATTTAAAAATATTCCGTTGTTACTTTGAGATATTATACAGTTCTCAATAATTAATCATTTATTTAAATAAAAGCTTAGATTAATACCAAAATATTAATACATCAATTTCTTTTCTAAAAATAAAAAGGGGAGAGACTTCAAATGACAGATAAAGAAGAAGTATGTAAAGAGATGATAAAAACGAAAGGATTTGGATGGAGAATATCTATTTCAATAATTGTAGGTGTTGGATGGCTAATATTTCTTATCTTGTGGCTGTTTTTTTACGCCTCTGATTTTAACATCTATCAGAACATTGCAATTTTCATCGTTTCTATCTTAATCATTGGTGGCGTACTTGGTGCTTCTTGGGCACCATGGGGAATGAGATATGGCCATAAATTTGATGAACATAAAACAATAGAAAAGGAGAAACAAAAGGAAACTGAAAAAGAGATAGAAGAAGAACTTGAAAAAAGTAAAAAATAATTGTTAATATAATTAATATTATACTAATTTCATTTCAATATCCATAGAATAATACAAGATTTGAACTCGGATTTACCGGTAAAAAATTAAAGTTTAATCCTGTAAAAACTCTTAACCCTCCTGGTACGTGATAATAATTGTCATTTCCTATTAATTAATAATAAAAAATAAATAAAAAATTAAAAAGGATTTTTTATTTTATCTCGTTAATACAGAAATACCCACCTGATAAATCATTTTCAGAGTAAATCGGGCAATTGCCGCATATACACATTTTTGTATTATCCATATCGCAAGTTGATATGGTTCTTGCACAAAACAAGCCTTCCATTTTAGATTTATTACACTCAGAATATAATGGACAACTTCCACAGGTACATTTCATCAAATTATCTTTTGTGTTTTCAGGTTTCATAAAAATTGTCAACTGTTTACTCAAATATTAATCTTTCTTTTGAACTGGTGTTCATAATCAAGATGACGGCCGCATGAAGGACAAACCAGAATCTGTCTTGCAAAATTAATAGTATTTTCCAAAACATCAACATACATAAATTTTATTTTTTCATCATTTTCAAGCTTATGTCTGTCAAATTGAGTATTTTCATCAGCTTCACCAACCCAAGCAGCATAAGCATGAGGAGGGAATATCATACCCAAAGTTGTTAAAAAATTCATCAAATTACCAACAACATGCTGGTAACCATCCTCATGACCAACAACCATCAAACCCGCAATCTTGTTTTTAATAACTATCTGACCATGAACCGCATTAGCATTTTCCAAAGAAGTAAGACGCTCAACAATCAACTGCATCAAATAAGATTGATTCCCCCAATAAATAGGACTAGAAAAGATAACAATATCTGAGTTAAGAATTCCATTATAAATTCTACTCATCTCATCTTTTTTAATATTCTTAGTGATTAAACAAGGATGAACGCACATTTTTGGATGAATAGAATAATGATGCTCGCAAGGCATAAGGTTCAACTCTGATGCAACGATTATTTCTTTTTCAATATCTTTATCTTTAATACTGTCAAAAGCTTTTTTCATTAGATAATAAGAATTCGAATCTTTACCCCTTGCAGAAGTATTAATTCCTAAAATTTTTAGTTTTAATCTATGTTTAACTGAATTTGTCATATACAGTAACCCAACACTTAATATCGTTTAATCATTAATAAAATATACATGCTAGTTTTTGCACAATACGTTAAAATAAAATGTTTTATTTAAATAACGATTGTGAAATTTTGGGGGATAAAAAGATGGATAATAAACAAAAAATTTGGAATCAATCTCAACTCCTTTCTTGAAATACGTCTTATTGATTACCTTGCAGATAAGAAAACATGCTCCCGTCGGGATTTGAACCCGAGTCTACGGCTCGAGAGGCCGTGATGATTGGCCGCTACACTACGGGAGCAATATTAATTTTATCCTCCTGAAGATACTTGTACTATTGTTATTTCTTGGTTGTGATTGAGAATACTGTCTACTGGTATCGGAACATTTTTACTCATTATGATCAGTGTGTCCGGTTTAAGATTCAATTTTTCCAGGAGATTTTTAACGGTCGATCCATTTACTAATTGGAATTCCTTTGTTTTATTAATTCTTGACAATTTAACTTTTATCTTCACCGGAATCGATACCCATATAAAAAAGGCTTTGATTAAGCTTTTGAATGAGTTTATCTGTTGCTGGGGTAGCCAAGTCCGGCCTAAGGCGGTAGCCTCGAGAGCTATTGGTGCATAGCATCACAAGGGTTCAAATCCCTTCCCCAGCGTATAAATATAAACGTAAAAATATAAAATTAGTTTATTTCTAGAAATTAATTATTATCAATATTTATCAACACTTAAATATTTTAATAATTCGATTATCTGGGTGGTCTTTTTACCGGTAAATTTTATGATTTTTACCGGTAACAAACATTTGATATTAAAAACATAGAGTTATACTTTTAGTAAAACGCTAGCATACATATTAATTAACTACATATAATCATATTATTTAAAAATTCAATTTTGTAAGATCGCCAGGTAAATGCGGTGCTATATGGCGAATTATATCATAATCAGCAAGTAATAATGCTAGGAAATATATCTGATAGATTTGAATCTTAGTTATTCAGAAATACCATCAGGGGTAAAATAAAATAGTATAGTTGAAATGGAGTGACTCCTAGTCTCTCTAGTAAACCTCTATATTTACCTTTTATGAAGATTCCTGAAATAATTAAAAGGATTAATGCAAGTATTGCTGATACAAGAGAATAAGTTGCAAAAGCACTCCAATTGTGGATCATATTTAATCTTAACCATAATGCAATCATTCCAGCAATTGTTAATATGCCCATTGCAATCACTAGAATTAAATGCATTTTCCCCCTCCATGTAACAATTTCTCCACCAATGTCAAGGGGAAAGAAGAATGCAATAAGAATACCTAATACTGATCCTATTAAAAATAAAAGGGGTCCTACAATAGAACCTCCAACATCATTCAATCCTTCATGTAATCCAATATAAAATAAAAAAAGTAAGACACTGGAAATAATAATAAATGATTGCATTAATCGTTTATTTGGAGCTCCAACTGCAAACAATGAGCTTATATCATTTTTAATATGACTATAATCTGATTGTAATTTCCCTCCAATTATCCACATAGCTGTATATACTATTGGACTTAGCATTCCACATATTGCAAGAATCTGATATATGTTCATATTTTCTATCCAAATTAATGAATTCAGATTTGATAAAAGAATGTATTGTTTTCATCATTACAATCATGCAACCCATCTCCCTTATAATCAGCAAGTAATAATGCAACAAATGTTGGATTCTTTTTATTTCACAGTAATTACAACATTTCCTTTTTTGTGTCCTTTATCAACATAATGATGAGCCTCAACAATTTGTTCCAGCGTATACATTCTATCAATGACTGGTTTTAATTTTCTTGCCTCAATAAGCTCTTTAAGAAAAATTAAATCTTCATTCTCAATTTTTGCAAGGCCATAATTGTTAAGGAAAATTCCAGTTTTCTTAAACAACTCTTTACAACGAGAACGTGAAGTCTTCATTACTGCATCATAAATAACATCATAGGTTTCACCGCTCTTGGTAAAATCCTCTTTAGTATAGTCAATTAACTTATCGGCTCCAAGAGATTTCACCAATTCCAAATTCGAGGAACTACATACCCCTGTAACCTCTGCTTTATAGTATTTAGCTAGCTGTACTGCATACGTTCCTAAACTTCCTGAAGCTCCATAGATAAGGACTTTTTGTCCACTCTTTATATTTGCTTTATGAATATTCTTTAGTGCTGTTAGCCCTCCAGCAGGAACAGCTGCTGCTTCTTCATAACTCAAATTGGCTGGTTTTATTGCCACCAAACCCTTTTTTTCTGCTGTTCCTTCTTTAGGTTTTTCAGGTAGACA
>Ga0272441_10003287_pt1 | contig 30903 bp, 21 predicted proteins | sample SSMProp6N_FD_193582 | JGI IMG/M metagenome (GOLD analysis project Ga0272441, IMG submission 193582) | Marine sediment archaeal communities from Little Sippewissett salt marsh, Falmouth, MA, United States - SSM-Prop-6N | ecosystem: Environmental > Aquatic > Marine > Wetlands > Sediment ... | reverse complement strand
CAAGAATTTCCAAATCCTTGTCATCACGGGAGTTGACCTGTAAACACAAGTTTTGTAGTATCTTACAAAAAGAGGGTAGATCGAATCCCGCCCTCTCCGTTCTTTTTTAATACGGCAAGTCAGTATAATCCAAATAATCTCTTAATTCAAATTCGGTGGAGGGGAGAAAAGATTCTGATTGCTCGATGATGATAATCTTTCGGTTAAGAACATCTTCGAGCAAATCGGCCTTGGCGATTGCCTTCTGGGAATCAAAGGCGCCTTTTATTTCTGGACATAACATGATGTTATCTTCGGTGATGTGACAGGTTAAATTAGTTACCGGACTAAGGTGGTTTTCATCCAGGCCGTTGGCAAAACGAAGTAAGGCGGCTAATTTCTTAATATAGTATCTGGATTCGGAATCTACTTTTCCATAGTGTTTATGAGATCGGTTTGGTGGAGCACCGCGATGATAGCGTGCTATAAGTCCGACGATGATTCTTTCTTTTTTGTCTAACTGAAGTTCTGCAGCATTAATGATAATATCCCGAGATTGTTTATGGTGGTTTTCGGCGCAGATTGATTTTCCAATATCATGAAGCAAGGCGGCGGTCTGTAACCAGATACGTTCGGTATTACCCATGTGGTGAAGGCTTTGGAGTTCGTCAAAGAGCTTACAGCAGAGATGGCATACCTGGATTGGGTGTTGGCGTTCGTTTCGAATGGAAAGGCCGAACTCGATGATATCCCGAAGGAAATTTTTATACGTCGATTTTTTCATAACATTTTGCTTACGTATCGGCTAAATCCAAACGACACTTATATTAAAATTCGGCCCAATAGCATTCTTTATATGTGGCTTTATCTTCTGAGTGTTTATTTGGACTTGGCGAGATCAACGACGCAGCGAAAGCCAATGGTTGCGCAGCGGTTGAGTGCGGACCAGCTCAGCAAAAACTTGGCGGCGAAATTTGTGGGCTGGGGCCCGCCATCGGCGTACCAGCGGGAGCCTTCAGACTTATAAAACGAACCGCCTCGGATGATGCAGAACCGGGTGCGGGCATCGGCTCGCGCCAGGCGGGCCATTGGATCGGATGAGACGGAGCTGGAACCAAAGGCTTAACTTCAAACGGGACAGATGCAAACATCCCGAGTAGCGTGACGATTGTGACAGATGGAGAACTCATCCTTTTCCTTTATCTGTTTATCCAAATGGGGCTGGACCAGGCCTGTTGCCCGTTCTTTTGAGTGACACGGACATAATATATGCCGGTTCGGTTGAATTGCGTATCTTCCCACATGCCGGAATAACGATCGGTCGATTTATCATTTAAGTCTATCGTCATTGGTTCCGACCAATTTTCGCCATCGAAACGGCATAGAACGACGTTAGCTAAATCTGCCGTGCCACCCACTTCGATGGTGAATTTCGGATTCTCATCTTGAGCAAGTTTGATCTGTGAGCCCATGGGGGAGTTATGACAGTTGAAGAACAATACGATCCTTGCACCGGTCGTTCCATAGGTCTGTCGGTTTTCCATACCCGTATAGAGTTTCTCCCGCGTCAAATCAGTAGCAAAGGTTGCCTGGAGACCGGCCGTCTGGTCCCAACCGCCTCGATCGCCATAAGGCCATACCTCACCCGGTTCATGACACAAATGGCCCGCCGTTAAACGGTGCATATCGGAGCCGGCGACAACACCTAATCGAAGGCCCTTCTGAAGGTTTCCCCGAAGACGATTCTCCCGTTTGTCCCTGCCAACTTTGTGGATCGAATATATTTCATCTAACCAATGAATCGAGTCGCGCAGGTCGTGATAGGCACTATGAATATGGGCGATAGTGAAAAGCGGCCGGGTTTGTTTTAGCTTTTCGAGAATATCCATGAATTCACGTTCGCTCCCGGCTCCGACGCGAAACGATGGATTGTCCGCCGGATATCCTTTTGCCCTCATACGTTTCTCCCCCCAGATGAGAACCGCCTCTTCTTCCGAAAGAAAATAGGCATTGGTGTGACCCTCCTGGGCCCATTCATACCCGTAAAAGGTAACGAACCGCCCGGGTTGATTGGCTTTGGTGGTCTCTTTTAGATACCGGTCCCAGGCGCGCTTGCAGCCGAAGTATTCGGCGTGGGGAGATACGCAGAGAAAGTCCAGTCCGGCGACCTTCGGGGCGTAAAAATAGTGTTCCAAAATATCGTTGGTTCCGTCACAATCGAGTGTATGGGCGTGCATATCACCGAGGTAAAGGCGCTGAGACGGTTTTTTGTTTGAAATGACCAAATAGTTGGAGATCCCGAAAACGTTGTCGTCCCTGGCTTTGATTCGATACCACCCGGCTTCATCGATGTGTACGTTCTGTATCAGCTTGCGGCCGCAGTCATTTTTGGAAAACGTAACCTTTTTTGAAAAATGATGATCGGAGTTCGTTGTCAGTATGACCGTGCCGCGAAAATCCTGGGCGAGATTTCCATATCTATCCACGGCAGCCACATTCAAAGAAAAATTTTCGCCGACACCGTTCAATGGACGACAGGTGACATGCAGATATTCAGCCGTGTGCCCTTTGACGCGGATGCTTGGCAGGCTATAAAAATCTCCTGTCCTGATGGGCAAGTCACGATCCAACCGAGGCAATTTGGAGAACCGAAACGGCAGGAAGAAGTACCGCATCGCGTAATCCGGAGCTCGGACGTGTTTCCATCGCAGGGTAATGGTCTCACCGGCTCGGAGAGCGCGATCGGACGACAGCTCGAGAACAAAACGCATCCGTTCGGCGAGGGAGCGAACAAAATGGTTGGGCGTATTGACGAAGGGCTTGTTGGGACCTTCTTCGCCGACTTTCAGGTTCAAACGCACGTCCTCTTTGCTACAGGTCGCCGTCACGTAATTGGACTTGTTCTCATCCGTTGTTTGCCAGGGCTGTTCTTGTCCCCACCAGTGACTGGCAAAGCTAAACTTCCAGCGATCGATATACGATCCGTTGACAATACCAATGGACTCCTTCGCGGGCAATCCTTCCTCGCCGAGTGTTATGGTGATCGTAAAATCTTCCTGTTTTCCCCTCCAGACCACCGTGGGTGTTATTCGTATGGTTGTCCCCGGGCCTAAAAGTGCCGGGAGCTGTTTTCGGGCCGACTTTTTTTGAGCGTCGCCACAGGATAATATCAGCACAAGAGCAATGATGAGCTTTGTGGAAAGTCGAAACATTTTCATGATTTCATTTCTTCTCAATTGCAGGATTACATTGTTGACTTATGTATTATTGTAATGATGATTCCGGCTCGGAACAACCCCCTTTTCACGACGGTTACAAGCCGTAAGAGCAAAAGCGCCTCGCTGAATTCGACCAACTTTTTTCCACCGAGTGGAGTTTTTTTACTTGAAATTGGGTTAAGATGCATTAGAATACTTGTGAAGTGGATTTTGTGATGGAGAAAGTTCCTGAACGGCATATAAGCCCCTGCCGATCTCGCTTTTTCCTCTCCCTCCGCTAGGCAGGGGCTTCTTTCATCTGGACGCTCGAAAGGTTGTCCACCTTTTTCAGGCTCATCGTCGAGTGGGTGAGCGGGACATCTTCTTCTCGAATCAGAACCGGGGCAAAGCGCTCAATGGTGAAGAGGGGATGTTGCTTCGAGCCCATTCCGTCCATCGGGTATTTTGGACATGACACCTTGTTTTGGAATCAGAACTCGGGTCGAATGTCCAGTTTACGCATGAGCTCCCGCGCATCTCCGAGTATGCGTTCGTTTTTCGCTCTCTGTAATACCTGAATCAAAGCGACGGCAATATCGGTTTTGTATTCCGCGCCCATGTTCGAGCAAATCTTAACCACAACCGCACAGGTTTCCTCCGAAATATCCTTGTCGTAAATGAATTGCTCCATCTGTTTGAGTGATTCCAAACTGTGTATTTCCCCAAAGCCGGAAAGGGCCAAAACTTTTTCTTGGCGGCGTTCCGCGTTCCTGACGGCGTCGCGCAGATGTTTGACCTTCTCTGCATCCGGCATGCTCGCCTGTTTGATCAGACGAATATAGCCTCGAAAAGCAAGTACCCTGTGATTCAGTTTGCTGGCTCTGTTCGCCAGGTTCTGAAGATCCTCGCGGGCTTCCTGATCGGGCCATTGGGCCAGCGCGCGAATCCCGGCGTCTTGAATGTCCGGGTCCTGATTGTTTGCCGCATTTCGGACGGCTTGTAAAGCGGTATCGGTCCCAACAAGCGGTAACAGGCTTAACAAATCGATGCAGTTTGTTTGGCTCGCGTTCCTAAGTCCCTCTAAGATCGGATCCGCACTTTCCTTGCCTAAGCGTCCGCATATCGATCGCAAAGCACTCAAGGCGCCGGCCCTGTCCCTATTATTTTCGGCCTTGCTCAAAAATTCCGTAATTATCATAACTTCTGATTTGCCGCCTAATTCTCCCAAGGCATTCAGTGTTGCTAACCGAACATTCTGATTGGAATCGCTGAGGTAAACGCTGATATCTTTTGCCAGAGAGGCCGCCCTGCGGGCCGCGAGGCTATTGATCAGTTCCACGCGAACTTGCTTGTCGTCGTACCGTAAAGACTCGACGATCTGCCTGTCCACGTCCGGCCCTTTAAGCCCCAGCAAGCTTTGGCGGGCGAGCCCCTTCTCTTGCTCCTGTCCTCTGGCTGCGACCCGGGCCAGCAACAACGCATCAGAGGCATCCCCGATCGTACCGAGAGCTTTTAGTGCGGCCTCCCGCACGTTCGCGTTGGAACTTCCGGCAAACGTCCGCACAGTGGGAGCCGCCGCTCGTTCACCTCGAACAGCGAGTGCGTCGATCAATGCGGCTTGACCGGCCGATTGCAATTGACTCAAAGACTGGATAAAGGCCGTCATGTCCCGGCCCGACGGTATTTCCGCAATCCTGCGGGCGGCAAAACCCCGTTTGTATGAGTCATCACTGCCCAGAGCACCTATCAGGCGATGCTCAGTTTTAGACGGTTCAGTGAGCAAAAGGCCGCGGAAACCCGCCAGACGTATATGCGGCTCTTTCCCGTTTTGATAGATATCCTGATAAATCGGAAGGGCTTCTTTCGCATGTCCTTCTTGGGTTAGATGTTCCGCCGCTCGTAAACGCCCGTCCTGAACGCAACGATGTAATTCCTCAGGAGCATTTCTTGCCTGTACTTCGAGCGCCCGGGCGGCCTCTAAAGTTCCGATCTTACCCAAAGCAATAACAGCGGCCTTCTGAATCGCCGGGTTATCGTCGCGAAGTGCTTGAAGAAGCCCCTCCACCGCCAGGCGGTCACGGCGATTACCTAATGAATTAATGACGCCGATTTTAGCCAGACCGGTCGTGTCATCCAGCGCCTCACGCAACACCCGGTCCACGGCCTTATCTGGAATCCTTTCGAGGGCAAACAGAGCCATATGAGTCAGGTTTGGATCATTCAGCAATGTTCCGAGTACGGGAACGGATTTCCCCGATCCTATATACATGAGTTTACGGCACGCGTATTCTTTGCTCGCCCGTGGGGCGCCGGATCGAAGCACGGATATAAAGACATCTTCGAGCTTTTCCTTTAAGTTTTGATCGTTGTGCGAGAGAATAATTCCCTGGTCGATCACATTTAGGATTTCTATGTCCTGACCATAGTCATAGTGTTGTAACTGTTTGAGAGCCGATTCCAGGGCTTGGTTATCGAGGTGATCCACAGTTAAACCTGAGCTGAACGAATACAGCAGCATTACCATAGCAATCGAGATGAGAGACTTATTACAGGTCATTTTGTTTTCCTTTTTCAATAAGGTAATATCTTATATCTTATAGGATTTGTCAACGCGTTTTATCCCCTGAGAATTCAAAAAGCATTTGACAATCAAGCATTGGATGTGGTATCGTGAGACTATTGGAGCGCGTGAAGTCCTGGATGGCTTTTGTAGAGTGACGTGTTGATATCCACACGGAACCACTAAGGACTTGTCATGAGAACAACGAAGGCGTTTACACTCATCGAATTACTTGTGGTGATTGCCATCATTGCCCTTTTGCTGGCGATCTTACTCCCGTCACTCCAGGCCGCTAAAAGGTTGGCTTCAAGCTCGGCCTGCCTGTCCAACGAGAAAACCCTTCTGACGGCGTGGATTATGTACGCCGACGACAACGACGGCAAATTGGTCAGCAACCGGGCCTGCTATGATACGCCGGAGGATCAGACGCCCTGGGTACATCGGCCCAAGGATTTTGCATGGAACGATCTGCCCAATAACCCGGCCCCGCCGACGATCGCGGACGAAGATCGTTTTCGCGGGATTCAGGCCGGGGCTTTATGGAAGTACATCAAGGACGTGGGCGCCTACCACTGCCCGGGAGACAACCGCAGAAGCACCCAGCTTCCGCCCCGTGACTGCTGGCGCAGCTATTCGATCTCCTATGCCTTCGGAAACAGCGGCCATGCCTATCGCGAATATGAAAAACTGCATGAGATCAGCAACAGCGCTTTCTACTACGTTTTCGTGGAAGAGGAGCACAACGGCAGCCGGTATGGGGAGAACGAAGGTGGATGGGCCCTTCGTGGGATCGAACAACCCTATAATCCCAGTGCGTGGGCTTTCTACGATCCGTTGGCGTCCTACCATCTCAAATCAAGCACGTTTGGTTTTGCTGATGGGCACGCCGACCGGCGCAAGTGGGTGGACAAACGGACCTTCGAATTCATCGAAACCAACAAACATAATCCGGGATCCCATTCCGGCATACAGACATCCTCACCCGACAATGAAGACCTTCGCTGGCTTATCGAACACTTTATTTCAAAGAAACGGGCAATCGAGTAGTGGAATCTGTGAGACCGGGTGAAAGTGCCGTGTCGTTTTTGTCGATTGAATATACAGTCGATTGTAAGGATACGTGGTATCCAGGTATACGGAATGATGATTCTATAGTTTTGTATGGATTGGTATCGTTTTGGTGTGTAGCCGAAACGTAGGTTTCTTAACGTTTGTTGTAGGAGGATTATTATGCATCGCATACATGTTATCTTAGCTTCGGTTGTGCTGTTTGCAATGACCGTCTGTACACAAGCGCAGGACCCGGATCTTCTTGCCTGGTGGAAGTTTGATGATGGGACGGGAACCATTGCCGTTGATTCGAGCGGTAACGGACACGATGGTGTATTCATCCAGGATCCCGAGTGGGTCGCTGGCAAATTCGGGAGCGGTCTGCTCTTCGATGGCAAGGGGGGTGAACGCGTGTCTCTCGGTGGACTTGACATCCCCTCGGGCCAGATGACCATTGCTTGCTGGTTCAAGGCGAACAATCTGGACACGCCCGGCAACGATCCGCGTATGGTCTCCAAGGCGTTCGGCGGTGGAAATAACGACCACATATGGATGTTCAGTTCAAGCCGCATTGGCAGTGAGAAATTCCTGAGATTTCGACTCAAGACGAACGACGGACAGGATACGACGGAAATCAAGGCCGGCACGTTTGAAGTCAGTGAGTGGATCCATGGCGCCATCTGGTGGGACGGCACCGACATGAAGATCTACAAGAATGGCGAGGAAGTTGGAGCGATTGCCAAGGGAGGCACTTCCGTCGCTTTGGATCCCGCGGTCCAGGGGGCCATCGGCAACCAGCCCATTGGAGCGGAGAACAGGCCTTTCGAGGGAATCATCGATGACGTGCGCATCTACACGAAGGCCCTGACTGTGGCGGAGATCGAGGAAGTGATGGCCGGCCCGCCCGCCCCCTTGGCAGCCGGGCCTGATCCTGCGGACGGGGCCATTGTCGAGCAGGACTGGTACAACTTGGCGTGGCAATCCGGAACGTGGGCGGTTTCGCACGATGTGTATTTCGGCACGGACGTTGACGCTGTCAACGAAGGTGCCGAGGACACTTTTGTCGGCAACACGACATTGAATTTTCAGGTCGTCGGATTTCCGGGCTTCCCGGTTCCGGAAGGCCTCCAGCCCGATACGACATATTACTGGCGAGTGGACGAGGTGAACGAGACTCATCCCGACAGCCCGTGGAAGGGGGTCGTTTGGAGCTTCTCATTGCCTCCCCGAACAGCGTACGATCCGTTCCCGCCTGATGGGATGAAATTCGTCGATACGAATGTGGATTTAAGCTGGACCGCCAAGTGGAACGCCGCACTGTTTAGTGTTTATTTTGGAACCGACGAAACGGAAGTGGCCAATGCGACGGGAGCGACTCCCAACGGGAAAATGACCTACGATCCCGGTCCTCTGGAGCTCGATACGACCTATTATTGGCGCGTCGATTCATTCGATGGCGTCGAGTGGCAAACAGGGGACGTCTGGCGCTTTACGACGACCAAACCGGGCGGCGGTATCCTAGGTGAATATGCGAATTATGACGGCGGTGTACCCATTCCGCCTGAATCACCGTTCAGTAATGTAGCCCTGATCCGGGTGGATCCGGGAATCGATTTCCAATGGGGTAATAACTCGCCTGAACCGGGCGTTATCAATGAGGACAACTTTGCCGTTCGTTGGACGGGCGAGTTGGAAGTACCGCTGACGGGTCGATATTCCTTCAAGACCACGACCGATGACGGTGTGCTTCTCTACGTTAACGGAGTGGAGATGGCCAAGGCGTGGCGGACGCAAGCCGCTGTCGAACAGGGCGGTACGATCGATCTGGTAGCGGGCGAATTCGCGTTTATTAAAATGCTCTATTTCACCACGACCGGCAACGCTGAGGCTTCTCTGAGTTGGGGACATGATCTGTTCCCGCTGGAGATCATCCCGGCGGCGGCACTTTCTCCGCCGTTACGCGCCGGTTCGCCTAATCCCGCGAATGAAGCGGTGGAAGTAAGCCAAACACCCATTCTCAAATGGAATCCCGGTCGTTATGCAGTCGAACACGATATCTATCTTGGAACGGATGCAGACGCCGTCAGGAATGCCACCGAGGCGTCGCCGGAATTCAAAGCGACCCAGGCTCTCGGTGACGAGAGTTACGAGCCGGAGAAACTCGCCTGGAACACAACGTATTACTGGCGTATCGATGAAGTCAATGATTTGCATCCCGATAGCCCGTGGATCGGCAATGTCTGGAGCTTTACGACGGGTGATTTCCTGGTCGTGGACGACTTTGAGAGTTATACGGATGATGACGCGGCCGGTGAAGCGATCTGGCAAACCTGGCTCGATGGCTTCGGTGTGGCGGACAACGGTTCGCAAGTCGGCTATCTCCTGCCTTCGTACACGGAGCAGGGGATTGTCCACGGCGGTTTTCAGTCCATGCCGCTGCTCTATAATAATATCGGCGGCGTCGGCAACTCGGAAGTGTCGCTGACGTTGACGGCTCCACGTGACTGGACCGCTGAAGGCGTCGGCGTCCTATCCCTATGGTACCATGGGGATTCGACGAACGCGGCTGAGCCGCTCTTTGTGGCGGTTTCCAATGCGGCCGGCGCGCCGGCTATCGTGGCCAATGGTGATTCGAACGTGGCGCTGGCGGGCTTCTGGACAGAATGGCGCATTGCATTGCAGGATTTTGCAGATAAGGGCATTAATCTGACCAATGTGGATAAGATCGCCATTGGTTTAGGCAACAAAGGCGGTGCGGCACCCGGCGGTTCGGGAACGATGTTCATCGACGACATCCGGCTGTATCGGCCGTGAATACCGGCCCGTGAAAATTCATAAGCCGGAATGAAACCGGAAATGGCGTCTTTCGGGGCCTGTACTGAATTATTTCGGTACAGGCCCCGATGCTTTGTTAAAACGGGATAGTCAAAGGAAATTCTTGCAATAAAGACCCGTAAGATATATAATCGGAATGATTCTATGAACAAGCCTAATGGAAGGGCGCAAGATCTGAAAAAGCATACTTAAGCTCGATAAGCCGAATGAGGTGGACTTCATAATCTGTAAGGCGAATGAAAGATTTCCTTAAAAGACGGGAGGATCCTATCATGCGACAGTTTCGTGGATTTACGTTGATCGAGTTGCTGGTCGTGATTGCTGTGATTGCCATTTTGTTGTCCATCCTGATGCCTGCCCTGAACAAAGCCAGAGACCTGGCCATGGGATCGGCCTGTAAGGGTAATTTGAAGAACTTCACCTTCGGGATGGCGATGTATCTCGATGACAATGACGGCAACTTCTGTTCGGCGCACGAGTGTTACTTCAAATCGATAGACCGTCTGCCTGTGGAATCGGGCATCGGGGGCAACCACCTGCACCTGCGCTGGTGTAATGGAGACATCGACCTGAAGAGCAATCCGGAGTATGGAGGAATTTTGTTTCCATATCTATCCGACGCCAGATCATTCATCTGCCCGGCATTCAAGCGCCTGACGTCTCAGCATTCCAACGACCAGTTCTACCTGGCCTATGGAGATACCGTCAGAAATTATGAACCCTGGTACAACTATACGATGAATGCCTACGTCGGTAGCACGAATACAGGCGTTAGGGAAACGCGCGTCAGGAATATATCCGAAGTCAAGAATCCCGCTTCGACCTACTCGTTTACGGAAGAGAGTTGTTTTGTGGATACGGCCTACAACGCTTCAGGACTGAACGATACCTTCATGGTCCCCGGCGACGATTCGATGATTCAGAGCTGGTTCAACCAGGTCGGACACAATCCCCGTCTAGTCGAACCCGGTCCCGACGGTGTCGGACAGTTCTGGGACGTGATTGCCGGTTTTCATAACGCGCCATCCGGCAACAAGCTCGGCGGTAAAGGCAACTGCGCCTTTCTCGACGGCCATGTCAACGCGCACTATCGCAAAGAGACCTTTTACCTTGCCTGGCCCAAGTAGATCGGATTTCGGAGCCATTTTCTTAGGATCGCAAACGCATTCGTAGTTGGGAGGTGGAGACGTATGAAAAAGACGCTTTTCATCCTATTATCGGCCGGGATTTTCGCGAATATCTATGGACCTATTTTAGCAGATGATCCGCAGCCTGTTCATGCCGGAACGCGAATCCTTCGCAGCGGCAACTTAATTGTGGAAGTGGGTGATCCCGATTCGCCGGATTGTCGTTGGAACGAAGGGCTCCGTTTTTCGCCCGTCGCCAATATCATACAGGTGAGGCTTAATGATCGGGAATTCTGTTATGCTCCGGTGAATGGGGGATCTCTTGGGTATGTCGGCGGTTTACCTATGGAATTCGATATAGGACAGGAGTCCTTCCAGCCCGATCCGCCTGGATATAACGAAGGCTCAAACGGCTCTCCCTTTTTGAAAATCGGCGTGGGTATCCTCACGCGCAATGCCTCCGCGTACAATTTCAGCTCCAGCTACCCGGTCGTGGAGCTGGCCCAAACCACGACCACCTGGGAGTCGGATCGGGCGCGCTTTGTCCAAACCCTTTCCGGGACGGCGAACGGTTATTCCTGCCGGCTTGAAGAAGACGTAATTGTCAAGAACGATACTCTCCTTTTGGTTTATGTCTTAACGAATACCGGCACAAAAACCTTCACGACAGAGCAGTACCTTCACAATTTCCTGACCTTTAGTCAGCAAGGTGTGGGACCGAATTATAGAGTGTACTTTCCGTATGATATAACGACGTCACCTGAGGTACAGCCATGGGAGCCGCCTCAACTTGAGAAAACGGGTAGAAAAGGATACGATTTTGTCGATCATAATCCGCCCATGGTGCGCCTGGAGAATATGATTCTCTATACCAAGCCCATTACCAGCGTTCCCAAGACCTGGATCTATAAGCCGGAAGATTACCTCGGTCTCGATACGATTGCGATCGAGCAAAGTGACGTCGGCCAGCGGGTGGTTGTTAATTCATCGCTCAGATCGGCCTATGTCGGCATTTGGACGACTTCTTACCAGGTCTCGCCCGAGCAGTTTGTCTTCGTTACTGTGGCCCCTGGAGAACAAGCGACTTTTACACGGATTTATACGTTCTCGACGGATGGATCGATGCCACAGGACGCGACCGGCGACCATATGATTAATGGAAATGATTTGATGGCGTTGTGCTCGGCGTGGCTCACGGCGCCGGGTGAAGCCCATTGGAACCCCGCGTGTGATATGTCGGATCCTCCCGATGAGTGGATTGACAATAAGGATATCGCTGCTCTGGGTCAGGTATGGAATCGAGATGCCAGAAATCCCGTGCCGGTGGCGTATTGGCCGCTCGATGAGACGACGGGTTTGGTCGCCGCCGATAGTGCTGGTTCTTATGATGCGTCTCTTGTGGGCTTTATCGGGGATGATTCTCAGTGGGTCCCCGGCCGTTTGGGTGGCGCCTTGGAATTCGACGGAACGGGCGATTATATGGAGGTGGAAGGCTATCCCGGCGTTGGCGGCAAAAAACCTCGCGCTGTCTTCGCCTGGATCAAAACACAGGGGATTCCCACCGGCGCGCTGCCCATCGTTGCCTGGGGGCAGAACGCGCCGGGAGGCTATTGGCTTCTGGAAGTCGATGAGGATCAGAGACTCAGGTTGTCCTGCCAATCGGGATTTATTTCTACAAACGAACAACAAATTGGAGACGGTAATTGGCATCATATCGCCGTTGTCCTCGATCCGGTTGATCCCCGGCGTCCTCTCATAAGCGATGTTTTGTTGTACGTGGACGGCGACCGGAGAACGATTTACAAGATGGAAGAGGCAGACGTTAACACGGGTGATGTCGAGAATGTGCGCGTCGGCGCCGCGCACGGTCCGGATACGCATACCTTTGCAGGGATGATCGATGACGTAATGATCTTCGACGCGGTTGTCGGTCTTGCAGCCGTCCAGCGCACCTTTTTACAATAAGAGGCGTCACATCCTTTAAACGTCGATCCAAAAGAAATCCGCCTAAATTGTAGGTATTTTCGCTCTGCCTCGTGTTCATTCGATTTGTTTTCATAAAAAACTTGCTGTCCAGTGACGGACCGGCTTCCTTTTTTTACTCCAGTTGGTTGTATAACATGTCCTGCTGCCAGCTTCAATAATCTCTTATCGTCTCGTTGCTGACAATTTTCGTTGCAAAAGATGCTTTCCAGAGATATAATATTGATGTGTATTATCAGAGCAAACTAGTATGATATGTATCCAATTGGATCACGATTGTAAAACAGAGGAACTTATCATGTCGAGTGCAAGACACACGCGAGGCTTTACGCTGATTGAGCTGCTGGTGGTTATTGCGATCATTGCGCTGTTGCTGGCAATTTTAATGCCGGCGTTGAGCAGGGCTAAGGAACAGGCGAAAAAGACCCGGTGCCAGGCGAATCTCAAGCAGATCGGTTTGGCCATGCACCTTTATGCGAGTGATAACGACTATAGGGTCCCCCGGGCAGAGTTAAGGCCGGGCGTTGCGATATACGAAGGTATCGATATGCGATGGCCGGTGCTGTTTATGCCCTACGTGGGCGGATTGTCCGACAATGTAGAGAATTACCATGAAGTTGGAATATTCGATTGTCCGAGTTATCCGCTGAAAGAGCAAACCGTCGATTATTGCACGAACGCCTTCGACTTGAAGGGCAGCGGGACGGAATTTTTCGGATTTAGCACGCTGGATGATTTCCCGCGTCATGCCAAGACGATTTACATGGCGGACTACGAATATATTCCGGACGCGGGCCATATTAAAGTCATCCTCAAAGACGATCCTGCCGATACGATGAAAGTCAAAATGCAGTCGCTGGACGTCTGGAATAAGAATCATCTGCCGTCGGCGCCGGACAGCTCTCGGCGCATGGCCCGCGATCGTCATAAGAAATGGATTAACTGTATGTATGTTGACGGTCATTGTGACGATAGGGTCGCTCTGGAGCTAACGACGTACGATTTCGGTTTGCCGGCCGAAATGAGTGCACGGTGATGGCGCTGAGCTTGGGGGCGCCTTCTTCATATTCGTGAGGGAAGCTGTTCTGTGGATTGCGAGTGCTTATCCCGTTAGCCGATGCTCACGATCGTATTCTTCGATGCCGATTCATACACGGCCTCTTGGACGGTTAAGGTCTTAAGGTATTCATGGCCGTTCGTCTCGAAGGGCTTGCCGTCGAGCATCCTGTCGATGAAATGCCGCTGGGTCGTATAGCAGCAGTCGCCGGAGAAGGCGCGGTCTTCGTGGTGATAATCGTGCGCTCGCTCTTTTTCGCCGAGCGGTTGGATGGTCAGCCGGCCGTCCAGATAGAGCCGGATCGATCCGGCGTTCGCATCGAGAAGTAGCTCGCCAAACGTGTAGCGAGGCTTTTCGAAGTTGCATTCGTTGTATCGGTTCGCGTCCCAGAGGCCGGTCGCTCCGCTGGCGAAATTGAAAATGATCGCGGCATAATCCTCGCCGGCGATGACCGGATTGAGCTTTTTAAGCACGGCATAAACCTCTTTAATTTCCCCTGCGAGATAGCGATAGGTGTCGATAAAGTGCACGCCGTTTTCATACACCAGGAGGCGCGGATAATCCCGGAAATACGGCTGGCGATCGAGGTACGCATCCTCGCCCCAGCCGTCGCCCATTCGCGAGCGGAAATAGATCGAGTGAATGTTGTCCCCGACGACGCCGGCATCGAGAAGTTTTCGGATTTCTCGATACCACGGCTGGAAGCGCCAGTTCTCGTGGACCATGAACCGAATACCGGCCTTGTCGGTTGCTTCAACGATCTGCCGGGCCTCGTCGAACGTCGGGGCGAGCGGTTTCTGGCAGATAACGTGAACGCCTAAATCCGCCGCGATTCTGCACATCTCCAGGTGTGTTGGCGGCGGCGTGATGATGTCCACAAAATCGGGCTTTTCCTTCTCCAGCATCTCGCGATAGTCCGTATAGTGACGCGGAATACCGTAATTCTCGATGATGGGCTTGGCCCGCTCGGCGTTGCGGTTGCAAAAAGCGGTTATGGTCACTTCCGGAATCCGCTGCCAGGCCTCGTATTGAAAGTGACTGAAATATCCCGCCCCCACCGCAACGGCTTTGAACGTACTCATTCGCGTTCCTCACTCATCGATTTTCTTCAATTGTAACGTTATTCGCATCGCTCACGTTATTGGGATCCGTTTGCTCCGAGCGCGCCGGTTTTTTGCGCGTGGAATCGTAGATCTTGTAACCGACCGCCCCCAGCGTCACAATGACAAGAAATGTGAGCATGGCGATGATGCGTTTGCGAATGGCGGCCGGTGAGAGCTTCTTATCGGAGACGCGGTTCGGATTCATGAAGGACCATGCCACGATGGCGACGAAGTTCATGCCGGCGGCTAAAACGAAGAACCTGTTCGCACTTCCGGTCACCTCGTCCTGGAAGAGTGGAAACATAATGGCGCTCAGGGCGGCGCCGATGTTGCCGACCATGTTCATCGAGCCTGAGACGGCCCCGGAATTCGCGCCGCCGATATCATTGCAGAAGGCCCAACTTGGACTCAATGTCATGTCCACACCGAACGTCGCGAGGCTAAAGCAAAAAACGAATAAGTAGAGGTTGTCGGTCTGGGTGGCCAGGAGCAATCCGACGACGCCCAGGGAGAAGCCGACAATCGCCGTGATTCGGCGCGAGCCGACGTGGTGGCCCCTTTTGAAGAGCTGGGTCACCATCGTGCCTGCGATCCAGTTTGCAAAGGCGGCAAAGATCAGCGGGGTGGCTGAAAAATAAACCGCCTTCGGATCATCGGGCCACTGGTTCTTCAGATAGGAAGGCAGCCAGGTCAGGCTAATGAAGAACGTCACGTTACTGGCGAAGTACTGTACCATGGCCAGTGACATGTTCAGAGACGTGAAAACCTCCGCGAAGGAAGATTTGACCGTCGCCGTAAAATCGCTGACGCGCCCCTTCTCGATATAGTCCAGCTCTTCCTTATTCACCCTGGGATTGTCTTTGGGATTGTCGCGGAACCACAGTAGCCAGACGGTCGCCCAAATGATTCCGATCAAACCATTGACGGCAAACGTCCATCGCCAGCCGATTTGCATGATCAGCCACGGCATTAGAAACAGTGAGAATGCGGCGCCCAGTCGGCTGCCGGAGAAGTTGATACCGTGCGCGAGGCCGCGATCTTTAACGGGCAGCCAGCGGAAAAAGGCTTGTGTCGCTCCGGGGAAGGCCCCGGCTTCACCCACACCGAAGAGGAATCTGAGCACGAGCATCTGGATGGCGGTTCGGGCCGCACCGGTCAGGGCGGTAAACACACTCCAGACGGAGACCACGATGGTCAGCGCTTTGCGTGGTCCGAGCTTGTCGGCGATCCAGCCCGATGGCACCTGAAACAACGCATATCCGACGGCGAAAATGCCGAGCACGAGGCCCATCAGCTCGCCGGACATCGAGAGGTCTTTTTTGATGTAATCCACAGCGGACGCGATGCACGCACGATCCATGTACGTGTTGACACTGTGGAAGAACAGAATACCGATCAGAATAAATCGTTGACGACTCATACTACTTCGAGCTTTTGCCACGACAACCTTACCTTTCTATCGATCCGCCGACGCCCGAAAGCCACGGACAACCTGTGTGATTGCATCCCTGCCCCCGACGTTCCCGGGGAAAACAATATAGGGCATATCGGGGAACTTGCTTTCAGGTCCGGCTCGCCATACGGGAACCCCCGGTAAAATCTGTCCGAGCACCTGCGCGCGGGCGATCTTCAGGGCCTGCGTCGCAATGTCACTCGATGTGATTCCCCCCTTGGCCAGGATGTATCCCGGACGGGCGCGCATCGACTGAACGAGCTCCACCAGGGCATGCGAGACCTGTCCGCCGATAAACAGCGAGCTCTCATCGTCATCTCCAGTTATGAGCTTACGGCTGGTATAAACCACGACGTCCTTGCCCTGGGATAGCGCGTTTTCCACTAATCCCACGGCCTTTCGAATGAGTTCGTCCCGATCCGACGCAGAAAGGATCGTTTCGACGTCCAGTTCGACACTTTGCACCTTCGCGTGCTGTAGCACGTGATCAAGCTGTTCTGTGGATCTTGGCACGTGAGAACCGACAATGACCAAACCGGACGAGCCGCCTTTGCAGTTCATTTCATTGAGGATCAATACCGGCCGGCCTCTCAGCCCCGCACGCACACGAACGTAGGACGCAGCGGTTCGAAACAGGAAACACTGTCCTTGTCTTTGGGCTTGCAGCAAACCCAAGGTTACGACTTCCAGGTCCCGGTAGTCCGCGGCATTGACGATGCAAATACTACCCGATTCGCATCCCACCAACTTGACAGCAATGTGCTCCGGGCCCTCTTTGCGAATTTCCTCCAAAGAAAGGGATTGCACCGATGCCGCCGGAAATCGCCCACCCGTTTTCTCCTCGACCCAGCGCTTCAAATCTGAATGGATGTAACCGAAAACCGCATCCTTGGCAAAAGGCGTCTGGCCAGCGGGAACGAGCTTCTGCGCCTCTTTGACATAATGGATATCGTTGATCGTGTATCGGCCGCCTTCCTCGAAGAAGGGGATGATCAACCACACGGCCCGTTCCATCTCAAGTACTTCCATGAGCGCTTCGACTTCAGCGGGGAAATGACCGCGAAGCGTCGAATCGCTTCGGCTGATGACCTCGAACGCGCGACCGGTTCGACGGGAGGCTTCCAGAATGTTTGCTCCCGCCTGCCGGGCCAAATCAACCGCCTGCCCCTTCGGCAAGCTCCGCGAGTTCGTCAGCACATAAAACAGAGGCGTCTTTCGCTCGAACTCATCGACCATCGTTGATAAAGCCCAATCCGTCACAACCGGCACATTATACACCGTCTGTGTCCCCGTCGGATCATCATCCAGGACAACGATGGACTTAGGGTTTTGAGTGTTCTCGTGCTGTATGGCCGGCAGTACATCGTCGGGCCACACGGGCGGCAACGAGCTTAACGTTTTATCGAATGACACTGATATTTTCTGACCTCCATCGCATCGGCTCTAATCGTCCTCAATCGCAATAGCGCGAGCCGGGGCGCCGTCACCGCCGGAAACTTTCATTGGAAGTACAATAAAAGTCACCTTCTCTTTGGTAATGGCGTCCAGATTTGCCAGGCCTTCGACGATAATAACATCACCTTCGAAAAGGATCTTGTGGACGTCGGTTAATTCTTCAATATGGTTCACATCCGCGACGGCGGGCTGCTCGAGCCCGAGGATATTAATCTTGTTTTCCACGCACCATCGGGCCAGGTTCGGGCTGACGCGTGGGAGGGCCTGGCGGTATTCGGGCTTTCCGAGGTTCCGGCTCCAATCGGTTCTTATCAAAAGGCTGTCACCCTGTTGAGCTTTTTCCGCTATGTGCCCGAGATGCTCGACGTCGATCAATGAGTGCGGCTTCGCTCCACGGACATCCACAATCCATGCCGGACCGAGGCACCGGTCCACCTCAATTTTGTCGATCGTCTGATTCCCGCCGAAATGACTTGGTGCATCCATATGGGTTCCCGCATGAGAATACAGATGGATCGTCGTGGCGTTCCAGCCATCCTTTTCAAGAATCCGGGCAGGCTCGAATGCTACGCCTCGCATTCCGGATTTAAGCGTTAATGTCAAATCGATAATGCGAGACATACTGTCCTCTAAATTTATTATTTACCATTTATTATTTATGATTGTCCGACATTCATTTGATTTCTACACCCTCTACTCATTTTCCGCTTAAGATGTCACTAACGGGGGAAGTAACAATCATAAATCGTAAATCATAAGTCATCAGTCAAAAGGTTTTTCACGACGGTTTCGGCGATGTCTTTGGTTTTTGCCGAGCCTCCCAGGTCCATGGGGATGATCCCTTGCTGGAGGGTGGCCTCAATCGCCCGGACGATAGTTTCGGCGGCTTGCTTCCGGCCCAAATGCTCCAGCATAATAGCCCCGGACCAGATCGCTCCGACCGGATTGGCAATCCCCCGTCCGGCGATATCGGGCGCCGAGCCGTGGATCGGCTCGAACATCGATGGATACATCCGTTCCGGATTGATATTGCCGCTCGGGCCCAAGCCGAGGCTCCCCATGATCGCTCCGCCGAGGTCGCTTAGGATGTCACCGATGAAATTGGTCGTGACGATCACGTCGAAGAGTTCCGGGTGGAGCACGAAGTTCGCCGAGGCATTGTCCACGTACATCTTTCGGTATTCCACATCCGGATAATCGGCGCGGACCTGTCCAACGATGCGGTCCCAGTAGGCCAGGCTGTGAATCAGCGTATTGGATTTAGTGACGTTCGTGACGCGCTTACGCCGGCGGCGCGCCAGCTCAAAGGAATAACGAGCGATTCGTTCGATGCCTTTGCGCGTGAAAATGCTCGTATCGGTCGCCATTCCGTCGGCAAAATCCGGCCGGACAAAGCCGCCGGACTGAACGAACTCGCCTTCGGTGTTTTCGCGAATGACGACGAAGTCGATATCCTCCGGCCTCTTATTACGGAGCGGTCCTTCGACGCCCGGCAGGAGCCTTGCGGGACGAAAGTTGACGTACTGATCGAATTCGGTCCGGACCTTGAACGTGAAAAGTTTGGCCGGGAGCGTATCATCGACGTCCGGCAGCCCGACCGCCCCGAAATAGAGCGCGTCAAACGCCTTGAGCACATCCAGGGCATCGTCCGGCATGAAGGTCCCGGTTTCCTTGTAATATCCGGCTCCGTAAGGAAACTCTTCGTATTGAAGCTCAAAGCTGAACTTTTCGGCCGCGGCGTTAAGAACCTGAACGCCGGCCGGCACGATCTCCGGCCCAATCCCGTCACCGGGAATGACCGCAATTCTGTATGTATTTTTATCGTTCATAGGTCTGTTGGATTATAGGCGTTAAACGCCAAGGTACAAGACAAAAACAAGTGAGGTCGGATCGTCTAAGTGATGTAAGGGCAGGCCATCATGAAGGTTGGGCTTGACGGAGCATCTGCGCGATAATCCGTACGACGGCGTTCTCGTCGTCGAGGGCGTTTGTCAAGTCATCCGTATCCAGGGCAAAAAGGGCATTCAAACGGACCTTCCAATAGCTGTCTTTCAATAGCTCCCGAAGCCGGTCGCGCGGCCATTCATACCCGAGGCTCGTCACGCGCCACACGATAAAGGCGCGCAACTGATCATTGTCGGAATCAAGATGCTCGAGCAACAGGGGTATCGACTCAACACTCAGGTGAGCGAAGACAGCCCCCAGGCAATACGGACTATTTTTGTCGCGATGTCGGGCCAGCCTCATGCGGGGTGTGTAGCCGGATGTCGCAACCGGTTCATTGGGTGGCGTCTCTTCACCGGGCAATCCGGCCAGTACGACAACGACCTCCTCGGCCAGCTCCCTGTCGCCGTCGGCCAAAAGGGCAGCCAATTGACGAATGTCTTGCCCCCGATCTCCAAAGAGGTTCACGAACCGCGTCCGGCGCAGGTACGACTTAACGAGCGGCGTCGCATGATCTCCGGACAGCTCGCCCAACGCCCACCAGAAGGGATGCATGATCCGTTCGGCGTGCCGAGGATCGGTCAGTTTCGGTCCCGTACCCAGACTTCGCGTTTTCTCCACGACACAGTCAAGATAAAACGACAAACGTTGCTGTCCCTCGGGGCCGTCGCTGATACGGGCCAACGTTCCGGCAAGGTCCAACAATTCACCCAGACTTGACGGATCGTACGGAGACGGCTCCGACTCGGATTCGCGGAAGACAGCCAGTCTTTCCTGATAGATATGCTCGAGTTGTTCCTTCACGGCCCGGTCGCCCCATTCAGCTCTGATTTCAAGTAATTCGTAAGCATTGGGATCGGCGATTTCATCAAGAAGAATGTTCCGCAGATCGCGATTGCAATTTAGGAGGAGTTCGTAAAGTTGGTAATCGGGAATGGATTTACCCGAGACTTTCCGTTCGGCGATGAAAGCCTTCAGATCATTCGGCGCACTGTATTCGATCCGCCCCGGAATGTCGGGATGAGGATCGGATTTGCTTGCCGTCTGGTCATGTTTCTGCCCCAGAATGAAGCGGTTATAGGTCTCTTGCGTTGCTTGCGGAAGCGGGTGGTATTGTGCCAATGCGTTGGTAACCAAACGTTCCATAGGGATACTGGCCAAGCCGAAGACATAGAAAATCATCAGGATAAAAATCCAGTAGGTCATCAAAGCAACGCCGTTCCAGCGTTTTGCTTTGAATACGCCCGGCCGATATACCGCTTCGGTCCAAATCAACACACAAAGAACCGACCAAATCAGAAGAATTCCAATGTATGGAAGCCAATCGCCAAGATGGTCCGGCATAGCCATGCTGAGACTGCCCGCCGTCCAGAAAACGGCCCCTTTGAACCACAGCGAGCCGCACAGTGTCGCTACCCATAATCGGAACCGCCGCAGATGGGCAACTGGAAGGTAGTCGGACAATCCCATCGCGCCCAACGATGTGAGGAGTGCCGTCGTGAATAATAAGAACAAGGGTAACTCTCCCTCCGGTCGTTTCTTTAGGAATTCCAGTACCACGAGTAGAACCAAAATGAAAAACAAGCCGATGTCAATGAGTCTATAAGCCTTGGTAAATTTCCGGACCGGTGGCTTCGCCCGTGGTTTCGAACGCCTCGAACAGGCCTGGATGAAATCCATCACAATTCCCAACAAAAAAAACATTAAGGTCCAGAATAAGATGGCCGGGACCATCACCATGAAAACAACATTGGGAAACATGTTCATGCCCGAGCCGAACAATTGCCTGTATATGTCCATCAGCGCCAGCCCCCGAGCCGCCCGCAACCGGCTCTGATGGGCTTCGGCTTCGGGCAGGTCTAGGTATTTGAGTCTGATTCCTTCCCCGGATCCGAGCAACGTGGCGCCAATACGGAGAGTCTCAGGATCGTGGGCGTTTTCGATGATTCGGTCGCCGATCCTGACTGCCGAGGCGCTCAAATCGTGGAATGTCGCCTCATCGAGCCTTTCGCGGAATCTACCCGGGCGGAACAGTTGCCTTGCAAGGCCTGTGTAAAAGGACTCGATACGGAGTCGTTCCAAGAACCTGATGATGGTGACCTTCTCGCTGAGCCGGTCCAGACGCGCCTTGTATTTGCTGTATGGCAAATAAAACTGAGGCAAACGGTGACCTAATTCAAATTGCTCCAGGGCCGCCTGTGGGCGGTCCGAACAATTCGGGTCCGTCAGTAGGATTCCGCCACGCAGGTATCGATAATGGGCGTTGTCGGGATTCAGCGTCAGGAGCCGGTCGATCAGGACCAGCGCTGCTTTCGAATCGAAAAGAGTATCCCCCGTCAGCTCTTCGGCCAACTGTGATAAAAAAAACTCGTTCTGAGGCCATCTCTCCGCCAGAGCGGCCAATGCTTCTAGGTTTGGATCTTCCCAGGAATACTCCAAGCAGTACCTTAGCATGTCCCCTGCTTCGGGGTCTGTCGCGATGAGCCTGTCCGTCAGGATGGCCGGGACGCTTAGCTTACCGCTTGGAGTAGATTTGCTACTCCATATCCACATCGACCAGGAAAATCGACCAACCCGTGAGATGTTGGGCAGTTCATAAACGGTCAATCCGACACACACGACGGCAACCGCTATCCATACTTTGGTCCAGAGCCGCATCATAGCCTCCCTTGGTCAGAAGCTCGCCGAATCTAAACGATAATTCCCATACTCGCTTGCCCGAAGGCATTACGTACATTATAAGTCAACTCCACAGCACAGACAAGAGAAATCATGCCACAAGCCAAGTGTCTCGCTCCGATTGTGTGTTGACAGATAGGGATTGGGATGGCGTGGTTTGTGCGGCTGTTATGTCTGTTCGCGTTGGCGTTCTGGAGGGCCTGGGTCTTTAGGCCGGGTGAAGTTGCGATCTGTCGTCATCAGCCACTTGTCGAATTCGAAGCCGTCTTCTCGCATGGAGAACTCGATTGTATGCAGGCCGGGCTGCTCGATGTCGAGATAGATCTTGTGCGGCTCGCCGCAATGCTCCTTTTGCGTTCGCTGTTTGCTCTCCCACCACCACGACTGCTTGCCCTCGCACCATTGCAGTCTTTGGCCGGACTCGGGCCAGGTGCCGTCGAGGCCGACGTGGAGCCCGTTGTCTTCGCTGCCGGTCGAGTAGGCGCGGACCCACACGTAGTACCGGCCCGGCGTGTTGAAGTGAACCGGATACACTAACACGCCCAGCTTACCCGGCTCGTTGGAGAAGTTTTCGCCGTGAACGAGTTTGTTGCTATGATTGCGCCGCGTGTCGGGCAGGATTTCAAGATAAGCACCACCGCTCGCCGATGTGGCGTGGTTCTCATCGCCGTCGGGAGAAACATCCGGCATCCGGCTCGTCGTCGTAATGTACCATTGCCTTTTTTCCGTATCAGTTTGTACGGCAAAGTGCTCAGCTTCAACCGCGACCAGACCGCCAGTTTCTTCGAAGATGGTAGTCTCGTTGTCGAGAGAAAATGTCTTATGGACCGGCGTTTTTACTTTTTTTTTACTCCGGGCGGAGTCAGTGTCAGGGCGATCCAGCGGCCGCGTGCGTAGGGTATGCGTCCGGTTTTCTTATTACTGTTGGTCGCCGTGTTGAATTCGACCCTGAGGATTGCTCCTTTGGCGACGGGGACGTTCTTCCACGTCTTGAGCGTCGGTTTGTAATCCTGGGACGTCTTGGGATTGGTGAATTGGCCCATGAGCTTGCCGCCGATCAGGAGCTTGTAGGTGGACTCGCCGTCCGTCTCGGTCATGGTGGTCAGGGTGACGTCATATCTTCCGGTCTTGCCGGTGAATCGGGTCACGGCGGCGGCAAACTTGTCTTTATACTCGCCCGGATTAATCGCCAGGGCATCATGGCCGTCGTCTTTATAAGCGGGGACAAAACCATCCTCTGTGACGATCCGAAAATCCCGAACGGCCTTGAGAACGATGGCGCCTTCGGCATTGGGGACGACCTTAGGTGGAGGAGGTTGGTCGGAAGCGAGCTCCAGTTTCCCGGCGCCTCTGATGACCAGCAGCCAGTCGTTTTTGCCAGGTGCGGCGACTTCGGCTTTTCGCCCGGCGTTGATCGAGCTGGTGCGGAGCAGGCCGTCGAGACCGTCGCCCGTACGCGGATTGAACCAGCCGGACTTGAAATTGCCGTTAGTCACATTGATCTCGACTTTGCCGCCGTGCTTGAGATAGACCAGATAGATTTCACCGGCCTTGCAGAGAACGTAGTCTTCGGTGTTCTCAGTCATTTCGTCTTGGCATCTCATATCCCAGAACGGGATTTCGTATTGTTTGAAGAACTCGAGCGCGATGCGGCATTGGTTCCACATCTTCTCGCGGGTACGGTAGTCCTGGCAGGTTAAGTCACTGTGCGGGTGTTTGTAACCGAAATACCATTCGATGCCCGCGCCGCCGGCCATGATGTTGCCCCAGAGGCCGTTTTTGCGGGCATTGTCGCGCGTCGGGTCTTCGGCGTCGGTAATGAGCGCATGGGTGGCGTCGCCCGGCTCGTCACATGCCACGACCCAGGGTTTTCCGGCCGCCACGGACCGGTCGATGTAATTTTTGGTCTGGCTGTGGACCCGGCTGAAATCAGGTTTGTTGGTCTGCAATGAAAAGCCCGTTATCTTCGAAGTGGGGCCCAGCAGATCGTAATGATTGGCGCCGTTGTGAATTACAATGTGGTGTTGATACGGATCGTGTGTCCAGAAATAGTTCGCCCAGGCTTTCTTCTGTGCCGTTGTAGCGTTGTTAATCTCCTCACCGAGGTTCCAGTTGAGTGCCAGGTGATGGCCGAAGCGGGCAATTAGCTCGCGATAGTAAAGTTTGCGCTCAATGCCCAGATCGCCGTTATCGAGCAACAGTTCGTTTTCGGTTTCCAACGTTTTGAAGTGGAGGTACATGCCGAGCCGGGTGCCGTGCTCGAAGACGATCTCCCACTGGTCCAACCGCGAGACGTCCATTCGCAGTCGTTCATCGTAAGTGGTATAAGGAAAGACGTTCTGATCGTCGCCGATGATGTTCAAGGTCAGGAAAGAGAAAACATTCATGCCTTTCGAGGCCAGGTAGTTCACGGCTCCAATGATGCCTTTTCCTTTGCTACCTTGCCAGGTCGGATCGCCGGGCTTCCAATCCTTGATATGCGGGGCCCAATCTTTGATAAAGTTGTCTTTGTGACCATCCGTCTTGAAATCACCGTCGAAGTCCTTGTAAGCCAGGAAATTCTCGGGCGCGTCGGCGCCGCATTTGAGGAAATACTCTCCCGATTCGGCAAAGCGCAGATGATGCTTGCCCACATATCGAAGGAGGCCTTTGGATCGAAAGTCCCGGCCGGTCTTATCGGTGGGTTCGACGTTGAAGATGCCGGTCCGTCCATCCATGAAATCCGCACTCTGGCCGGCATTCTTTCCTTCGGTCACGGCAACGTTTCGTCCCTTCCTGAACGAAACACCGTACTTCCAGGTCCCGACGGCATCGGGCGCAAAATGAACGCGCCACTTATTACCGTGATCGGCGCTGGTGTTCGCCGCGTCGCCATCGGCGGCAAAATAGCCCGGCACACAATAGGATTTTCCGCTGTCCTGGTGTGTAAACGTCACATTAAGACGGTAGGTCAGAAACGGATTGGGATCGGCTATCTCGCTCGTTTCAGGCCCGTCGAACGTCAGCGTGACCTTGTGCCATTTCCTGAGTTCCCCATCGATTTGCCCGGCTGTTGCCGTCCGGCTCCGGATGGTTGCCGCGAACATCACACAGGCAAAACACACCAACGCGTTCATAAGCTTGCACATACAATACTCCTTATTGATTTTCCTGAGTACGATTTTCAACATTCGACCCGTCTCCTCACCAAGATGGTGAAAACAGGTGTTTTCGACGCATCGTCAGATATCATCATGCTTTTTTTTCAGATGAATTGCAAGCACTTCTGCAGGTCTGCCAGGGTGAATTCGATGAGATTTTTGTTAGAATCATGTTAGGATTTAGTTAGTTTTGAGGTAGGCGCACGAGATCAATTTCTGTAAATTACTGCCTAAGTGGCTTTGATCGTAATGAGTAGATGAAATCGTTGCTTAAAAGACATACGAGGGCACCGTAAGCTGATGTTTAAGAATCTAAGAGGCTTCTGGAAGGGCAGGCACTTCCTGGATGAAGTGTACATTGAGTTCAGGGAGATGCTGGAAGGCGCAGAGCGCATGTTCGAGAGGGTTCGCCACGCCCTCCTACAGAGCGCAGATGAGGCGAACCTTGGTCAGAAGATCCGCGACGCGGACAAGCAGATCAACAAGCTTCAAAGGCAAGTGCGAAGACGGATCATTGAGCATCTCGCTCTACAACCTACAGTCGATATTTCGGTTTGCTTGATTTTAATGAGCGTGGTCAAGGATGGAGAGCGACTCGGCGATTACTGCAAAAACCTCTATGAGGTTGTGGAACTTCTGAACGGGCCCATTGACAGGGAGGAGTACTCTGAGTATTTCAATGAGCTTGACAGGGAGATTGTTACTCTTTTCGGATACACGCGGAGTGCTTTCTTTGAGGCCGATGAGGAAAAGGCACGCTTGACGTGGGATGTTGAAAACAGGATTGCCAAACGGTGTGACAGTATTGTCGGGAGGATTGCCAAAGCGCCACTTTCAACCAACCGCGCTGTGTGTTTTGCCCTGATCGCAAGGCACTATAAACGGATTGTTGCCCATTTGGTGAACATCGCGACCTCATCGATTTTACCGTTGAGTGATATTGATTACTTTGATGAGCGGAGGTTGAGGGGGTCGAACGCGAATGTCTAAGACGTCCAATCGGATTCTCCGATTTTCAGTGTTCATCCTTCTTGTGGGCCTGGGCCTTTGCTTTGCCGTTGAAAAGAAGGGGGTGTCCATACCGGACAAAGCCGGGGGAGAGTGTTTGTCCGAGGAGAAGATCGAAATCACTCTCAAAGGAATTGCGAGGGAAGACTTCGCCAAGGCCGAGGCGCTCGAATTATTATACCACGTGGATCCCGATCGGCTTACCGAAGATGAAATCGACGAGTCACTTCTATGGATGGAAAACAGAGATGAGGAAGGGAAAGAAAAGGCCGCAGCGTTGAAGGAATTGTGGAAGAAAAATCGCAGTGCTTTTGGTGTCGCGATCAGCAATCTTGTGGAAACTGAAATACTCAGCGCGGCCAGAAACCAGAAGCGAAGCGCAATCCGTGACGGGATTTTTGGCACGATTGGAGGGTTAGGTCTTTTCCTTTTTGGGATGGGACTGATGTCGGATGGCCTGAAGAAGGCGACCGGCCAGAAACTGAAGAGCCTTCTTGAGGTGCTAACAAAACATCGTGTTGTCGCGGTCATGACGGGGGCATTGGTCACCGCACTGATCCAGTCGAGCTCAGCAACGACGGTGATGACGGTGGGGCTTGTTAATGCGGGCTTGTTGACGCTGAAGCAGTCGCTTTGTGTGGTTCTGGGCGCGAATATCGGCACAACCATCACCGCGGGTCTGGTTTCAGTTCTGGCGCTGTTTAAGATTACAAACTACGCCCTTCCGGCCGTCGGACTTGGTTTTCTTCTGACGATCGCCGGGAAGTCGCAAAAGGTGCGGAATATCGGCGAGATATTGGTCGGTTTCGGACTGCTCTTTTTGGGCATTCATTTCATGAAGGAGGCCTTCGCGCCTCTGAAAGACAGTCTGGACGCCCAGCGGGCCTTGATATGGTTGGGGTATAATCCGCTTCTGGCGATCCTGGCGGGGGCGGCGATTACCATGCTTTTGCAGAGTAGCTCTGCCTCTATTGCGATGGTTCAGGTTCTCGCTTTTCAGGGCGCTTTCGGAACGAACTGGGATCAGGTTCTCAGCGTGACCATACCGTATATCTTGGGTGACAATATCGGCACGACCATCACGGCTCAGATCGCGGCGCTGCGCTCTTCGCGAAATGCAAAACGAACGGCGATGGGCCATACGATATTCAATGTGTTTGGTGTTCTCTATATGCTTCTTCCGGTTTGGCTGGGATGGTATGCAACGGCCGTTAGGTGGCTTACTCCGGGCGTCCTGGCCCAGAAAACGATCATGACCCATATTTTTGCCGCTCACTGTACATTTAATATCTTTAACACAATTATTTTTCTGCCGCTCATTAAGCTACTGCAGACTGTCGTGATGAAGATTATCCCGGTCACGCAAAGCGAGATTGCCCGCAAACCCGTGACTCTAGAAATCCATCTTTTGAAAACCCCCGTCATCGCTCTGGATCAGGCCAAGCGAGAGATCATTCGAATGAGCAAGACCGCCAAAAAGACGTTGCTGCTTGCCATCGATGGAATTCTTGACGGCGATAAGCGCTCCTTTAAAACCGTCCGTGAGATGGAAGATTACATTGACGATTTCCAGCTCGAAATCACGTCCTATCTCTCCTCGCTCTCGCGGGAGACGCTGTCGGACGAAGTCTCTACCGAGCTGCCCGTGCTCTTGCATGCGGTGAATGATCTCGAACGTATCGGCGACCATGCTGTGAATATCATCGAGGTTGCAGAGCGGAAAGTGGACCAAAAATTGCATTTTAGCAGGGACGCGCGGGCCGAGGCGGAGCAATTGAAGCGGGAAGTTGAAGAGATGTTCGACCATGTCATCGAGGCCCTCGAAAGCCACGATACCGACGGGGCCAAACAGTCCCTGGAACATGAAGACACGCTGAACCGAATGCAGGTGAGCTTCAGACGTAGCCACGTGCAGCGGATGAGCGAGGGCAAGTGCACCCCGGAGGCGGGTCTTATATTCATCGATTTGGTGGACAATATCGAAAAAATAGGGGACCATCTGACCAATATTGCACAAGCCATCATCGGGGGATTGCAGTGGGAAGGTGTCAAGCCGAAAATTCCTGCGGAGACCTGATTTGATTAAAGAGTATTCTCAAAGGTTCATGTGGCGGACGGATCCTGTTGATAGCGGTTTGTGATCGGCAGTCGCCGGTCCTTGCCGAAGGCTTTCGGCGTAATCTTTATCCCCGGCGGTGAGAGCCTTCTTTTGTACTCGTTGCGGTCAACCAAACGAACAACCTCATTAACCACGTCTTTCGCCAAGCCTTGCCTGACAAGCTGCGAGACGGATTTATCCTCCTCGATATAGCCTTTGAGGATTCTGTCGAGCAGATTGTAATCCGGCAGCGAGTCGCTATCCTTCTGGTCCGGTCTCAATTCGGCGCTGGGCGGCCTGGTGATCACATCGGCCGGTATGATTGGGCGATCATTGATCTGGTTGATATGCTCGGCCAGTTTGTAAACCATCGTTTTGGGAACGTCTTTGATGATGCCGAAGCCGCCGGCCGTGTCGCCGTAAAGCGTCGAATAACCGACCGCCGTTTCACTCTTGTTGCCGGTGGTCAGCACGAGCGCACCGAACTGATTGCTCAGTGACATGAGAATGCAGCCGCGTATCCTTGCCTGCAAATTTTCATAGGCGAGGCCCTTGCTGTCCCAACCCTCGACGGTCTGTAACGAAGCGTGGAATGGGTCGAGCACCGGTCCGATCGGAATCGTATGAAATTCAATGCTCAGGTTCTTGGCCAACCTCTCGGCGTCGCTAATCGTATCGGGGCTGTTGAATGCCGAGGGCATGCTGATTCCGATGACGTTTTCGGCGCCCAACGCCGCGACGGCAATCGCCGCCGTCACCGAAGAATCAATGCCGCCGCTCAAACCCAGCAGGACTTTTTTAAAACCGTTCTTACGTGTATAGTCCCGTGTTCCGAGCACCAGGGCCTGATAGATTTCATCGACAAGGTTCGCGGGCTGCGGAGCGGCGGGTTGCGTCGGCGTGATCTGCACGGCGCCATTGTCGCCGGCAACCACGTCGGCAATAACCAAATCATCATCAAATGCTTTGGCCTTGATAACGATTCTGCCCGTCGGGTCGGCCAACATGCTCCGACCGTCAAAAATCAGCTCATCCTGTCCACCCACGAGATTGCAGTAGGCAACGGCACAGCCGAACTTCCTGGCGCAGCGATGAACGATCTCCTCGCGAACCGTGATCTTTCCCGTATGGAACGGGGACGCGGAGATGTTGAGAATCATTTGTATTCGACCGGTGTTTTGAAGTAAGCGACTCAGGTGTTCGAGGTTCCAAATGTCGTAGCAGATGGTGACGGCAATATCGAAATCGTTGACCTGGAACACGAGCGGCTCGGTGCCCGCCTCGAAATAGCGTCGCTCGTCGAACACACCGTAGTTCGGCAGGAGAGCTTTCCTGTACGTCTTGCCGATTTTGCCGTCTTGTAACACAGCGGCGGAATTGTAACAACTGACCGCCTTGCCCTCGGCAAAACCAACAACGATCGTTGTGTGGGGACAATTAGCAGCGAGTCGATGGAGCGTCAGCGAGCAGTCTCTGAGGAAATGCGGTTTGTGCAATAAATCTTCCGGCGGATAACCGCAAACCGCTAACTCCGGGAAGACTAACAGATCGACGTCGTCCTGAACCGCCTGATCGTAGATTTGCTGCATCCTTTTCGTATTGCCGGCAAAATCGCCGACCACGGCATTAAACTGTCCCAGTGCGATTCGCACGACACGTTACTCCGTGTTCCACATCGATTATCTTCCGGCGACGGCTTCGACGATGACTCGTCCGAAGGGCACGACGGCCGCCGGGCCCGTGGCGGTGACAATAAACCTGTCTCGCTCCACGGGATTGCCCGTATAAATCGCGTTGGCCTGTAAGAGTGCCGCCCGTTCGGACAGGAAGCTGGTCGCTCGAATACCCGCCAGAACGCCCGCGTTCGCCAAAATCGTCGGGGCCACCCCAATCGCGGCAAGCACCTTGCCGTTGCGGACCGTCTCACGGGCGACATTCACCGCCGTTGGGCTGGTCACGTACTCGGCGGCTCCCACGCCGCCGATGAAGATCACCGCATCGTACTCCTGAACTTTCAATCGATCAATGGGAATGGTTGCTTCGGCGAGATTTCCGAGCGCCCCGCGTTTCGTTCCTCGCCTTGTGCTTGCAATAACGGTTTGCATCTGTGCCGCGTCGAGCACGCGCTTCGTTCCGAACAACTCTTCATCCTGAAAGTTCTGACTGGCGATAATCAGTGCGGCTTTCTTTCCCGCCGCCCCGATTTGCCCCATGTCGGAATCCACGGTGCCCTCC
>Ga0272441_10003286_pt1 | contig 30904 bp, 29 predicted proteins | sample SSMProp6N_FD_193582 | JGI IMG/M metagenome (GOLD analysis project Ga0272441, IMG submission 193582) | Marine sediment archaeal communities from Little Sippewissett salt marsh, Falmouth, MA, United States - SSM-Prop-6N | ecosystem: Environmental > Aquatic > Marine > Wetlands > Sediment ... | reverse complement strand
CAGAAAATAAATTTGATGATGTATTGGCTGCGATATTAGATTCAATTGGTTGGCCACTATATATATTAATTGCTTTTTATATATCTTTTAAATTTATTGAGGTTCCTCAGATAGTTAGTGAATATTTCCCAACATTATTATACATTGTTATAGTTTATTATATAGTAAAAGCCATTGGGGTATTGATTGATTTTTTAAGCAAAAGAGCACTAGAAAAGGATGAAGCAGATGGGCAATTAGACAATCCAGGAGTGAGATTGTTGGCCAAATTTTCAAAAATTATACTCTGGGCAGTTGCTTTAATCACGGTTTTAAGAAGTTTGGGCTATAATATTTCCACTATTGCCACTACTTTGGGGATTGGAGGTATTGCAGTTGCTTTTGCCTTACAAAATATTTTATCTGATATATTTGCATCTTTTTCAATATATATTGATAAACCGTTTAAGCCAGGGGATTTCATAGTTATTAGTTCAGACATGGGGACTGTTAAGACAATTGGTATTAAATCTACTAGAATCCAAAGTTTGACAGGGGAAGAATTAGTAATTTCAAATAAAGAATTAACTGAAGCAAGGATTCATAACTTTGGAATACTGAATAAAAGAAGAGTATCATTTAATATTGTTCTTTCTCACGAGACTCCAAACGCTAAATTAAGAAAACTCCCGAAATTGATTAAAGATGGCATGAAATCTGTAAAGCTTGTGGAGCCATATTTGGTCTATTTTAAAGAATATGGAAAATATGGTTTAGTTTATGAAATTATATTCTACATTACATCCCCTGATTATGCGAAATATACTCAAGTTAAGGAAAAGATTAATTTGAAGATTAAATCTATCTTAGAAAAAGAAAAAATCGGTTTTGCATTTAAATGGAAACCGTTTAACTCGAGGAATACAGTATAGGAAGCGAAAGGCTCGGGATTAGACCCCGAGCCTTTCACGATCGAGTACTCCCTTCAAGGTATAGACCACATGTCGTGGTCTCGAGAAGACGCCTCCTTGAAAGCTCGCTTCGTCCCAGTTGAACTGCGAAACAACTACGAGAGCTGTTCTCGTGGAGATGATTCGTTTGGCGAGCTCGATTGAGGTTGCCTCCCCGTCCTGTTGACGGGCACCTAGGACTACAGCAGCAACACCTTGAGTTGCCCTAGAACGTCCTTCTCTGTTGAACTCTACAGCTTCAACTTCGAAGTCAGCCCCAAAGCTTCTGTCGATGCGCCGGCGTATCTCTTCAGGTATTCCGACCAACACGATCCTTTCTTTCATCCGTCTCCTTTCGGAAGCGATGGAAGGGAGTAAGATCGTGAAGCGTTTCTATATTACAACAAACCTGTGGAAAAGTCAATAGTTTTCATTGTTTTACTTTCAAATTTGTGTAATGATAAATACGTCGTAAGAGCGCGTTGCTTGTTATGTCTATGAGTGACGCGGGCGACTCAAAACGCGGGACAAAGGAGGTTACCATGAAATCCCGCCGGCACAGTCATTCGTCCTTCTGCATCGCCTAACCGGCCCAGGCGTTTAGGGATGGGGCAACATCCCAAGCAGAAACGACGAGCACAGATGTGATGGAGTCGGAGCCCCCGGGGTCTCTAGTAGATCCCGGGTGGCGCGGCATTTTCCCCAAAAGAGGGATTTTTATTTGAAATAAAGCATTGACTTTTGTGTAGTAAATAAAGACAATGGATTAATGGAAAATGATGAGGAAATTATTAAAAAGATTCAGAAAGGTCAATCTGACCTTTTTGGTGTTATTGTCGACAGATATCAAGGGAAAATGGAAAGATATGCTAGGAAATTCCTCTTAAATCAAGGTGATATTAATGATATTGTTCAAGATATATTTATTAAGGCATATACAAATATCAAAGGGTTTGATATTAAGAGGAAGTTTTCTTCTTGGTTGTATAGAATAGCCCACAATCACTTAGTCAATCATTTAAGGAAGAGAAAAATTATTTTACCATTATTAGATTGGGACACATTTTTTCCTCATAAAGAATATGATATTGAAGAAGATATCAATAATCAGGAAATTCGAGATTTAATTAATAGATGTTTAGATAAGTTAACTATCAAATATCGAGAGCCATTAGTTTTATACTATTTTCAAGAATTGAGTTATAGGGAAATATCAGATATTTTAAAAATTCCTGTTTCTACAGTTGGAATCAGGATTAAAAGAGCTAAACAACAAATGAAAAATATATGGATATTAGAGAAAAAATAAATAAATTAATAGAGAATAGAGAGGTCAGAATGAAATCAAGACTAATTTTCTCTTTAAAGAGGATAGGAATCATTCTGGTGATAGCTTTATTCTCTTTATTTACCCTTTTCCTTATAAGTTTGATAGGTTTTAGATTAAGAATTCAGGGCTTATGGATATTAGGACCTGGTGGCTTTTTGTCACACTTTCCATGGGGTATATTATTAGCTGTTGTCGGGCTGATTTTAATTCTAGAATTTTTGACTAAAGAATTTAGCTATAAGAAACCATTGATTTATTCATTGGTTGTAATTTTAGTAATCGTTGTACTTGGCTCATTTGCATTAGATAGGATAGGCGTCCATGATAGATTGCAACAGAGAGGGTTTTATAGAGAGAGAACTATTAAAGATTTATATCATGGTGTTATTAGAAATTATATGGACAATGAGTTTGATTTAAATGAATTCCATGTAAAAGTGATGCCATATACTGAGATTATTAAAATCCATGAGTTTAAAAATGGCATGGAAGTAATGGTTTTCGGTAGAGAAATTAATAAGATTATTGAGGCGAAATCAATATCTAGGAAGCCACAGTTTCGAATAATGAAATAAGTTTAATGTTTTATTGTAGTAATAGATAGAAAGGTCTTAGAAACTAATTGAAAATTATGAACAAAAAATACATTATTCTATCTATTGCTATCGTCGGTTTATTGGGAGCAGGAATAATACTTGCTCAAACCAGTTTAGGCGAGAAGATGGCCAACAGATTTGGGTTAGACCCAGATGAAGTCCATGGAGTTATCATGGAGCACAGACAAGAAATGATGGAGAACAGATTAGTGAATGCTGTTGAAAACGGCAAAATTACCGAAGAACAAAAACAACTCATTTTAGATAAAAAAGAAGAAATGAGAGATGAGTTTGAGGACATTAAAGACTTAGAGCCAGAAGAGAGGAGAGAGGCAATGCAGGAATTACGCGAGGAAATGCGAGAGTGGGCCGAAGAAAATGAATTTCCCTTCAGGGGTTTTGGTAAGAGATTCGGAGGATTTTGTAAATAAGGCGACCTACCAGAAACACTCAAAAATGAGTGTTTTTGGTTGAAATTTAATGTATTTTATACTAATCTAGATTAATGGCTAAAATAATCTCTTTAATCAATCCTAAGGGTGGGGTTGGAAAAACTAATATAGCTATTAATTTGTCTATGTTGCTTTCTGCTTTGTCTAAGAAGGTACTATTAATTGATTTATGTCCACAAGGAGATGCAACATATTGTTTAGGAATTAAGAATTCTCCGAATTTCGTCGGAGATATTTTATTACAAAAAGTAAGAGCTGGGGTAACGGTAAGAAGTACTCCATATTTTGGATTTAATGTCATTCCTTCATTTAATAAATTAAATCAAGTGGTAGAAGAATTAAATGAAATTAGGAAGCCAGAAAATCGGCTTAGAAAAGCCCTAGAAGACTTAAGAGAAGAATATGATTTTATTATTATAGATACTGCTTCTGGTTTTAATATATTGACTAAAAATGCTATTAATGCGGCTGATGAAATTATTGTTCCAATACAATGTCAAACATTGGCTTTGAGGCAAGCATTAAATTTGCAAAAGAGATTTAAGGATATTTCTATTGTATTTACTATGTATGGTTGGAGGAATAAGCTTTCTCGTAAAATAGTGAAACAAGCAAAAGAAGAGTTTAAGGGATTTATTTATAATACTCTTATTCCCAAAACAGAGGTTTTGGGAGAGATAACTAAACCAATATTTAAAGAATTTCCTAATTCCAAGGCCGCTAGGGCCTATAAGCAGTTGGCGGAGGAGGTGGTTAATAAATGAGATCCGCCCCAAAGTGGTTTTTCTGTGCCTGGGGTGGGAGTCGAACCCACACGGGACAAGTCCCATGGCATTTTGAGTGCCACGCGTATGCCAGTTCCGCCACCCAGGCAGTAGATTATATTATAACAAACTAATCCTTTCCGCAATCCTTATTTGAACATTTTGTATTTCCTTTTGCATCTTCTACAATAATACTATTACATTTATCACAGAATTGGTTTATTGGTTTATCCCAAACTGCAAAATCGCAATCTGGATATTCACTACATCCATAAAATATTTTTCCTTTTTTAGTCTTCCTAGAGATAATATCTCCTTTTTTGCACTTAGGACATTTAATTCCTAATTTATTATCCTCTAAACTTTCTGTATATTTGCATTTAGGAAAACCAGAACAAGCGTAGAATTTACCAAATCTCCCAAATTTAATCATTAGATTAGAACCGCACTTAGGGCATTTTTTATCTGTTTCAATTGGTTCTATTTTTTTTGTTAATGTTTCCTGTTTTTTGATTAGGTTTTTTTCAAATGGCATATAAAAATCTTTAATTACTTTTTTCCACTCAATCTCACCCTGTGAGATAAGATCTAATTGTTTTTCCATTTTTGCTGTAAATTTGATATCTACAATATTAGGAAAGTGTTCTACTAATAAATCATTTACAATAATACCTATCTCTGTAGGTTCAAATCTTCTGTCTTTATTTTTAATTACATAGTTTCTTTTTTGAATTGTAAAAATAGTAGGAGCATAAGTAGAAGGCCTACCTATTCCGTGTTCTTCTAGAGACTTGATTAGATTTGGTTCATTATATCTAGCAGGTGGTTTAGTAAAGTGTTGATTTGCTTTTAAGTCATCTAGGGTTAATATTTGTGTTTCTTTTAATTCAGGAAGCTCCATTTCTTTAAATTGCATTGGATATACTTTTAAGAAACCATTAAATTTTAAAGTTTGACCATTGGCTTTAAATGTATATTTATCAGCTTGAATTTGTACGTTTAAGTTATTGAATTTTGCTTTAGCCATCTGACTAGCTAAAAACCTATTTTTAATCAATTCATATAATTGTTTTTGTTTTCCCTCTAGCTTAGGAATCTTGTTAATATTAGTAGGTCTAATTGCCTCATGAGCTTCTTGGGCACCTTTTGATTTTGTTTTATAGAAATTAGCTGAATAATAATTCTTTCCAAATTCTTTTTCAATATGTGCTTTAGCCATTGCTAAAGATTGTTTGGATAGAGACAAAGAATCTGTTCTATGATAAGTGATTAAACCCCTTTCATAAAGATTTTGGGCAAATCTCATTGTTTGTTGAGAAGATAGTCTCAACATTTTTCCTGATGTTTGTTGTAAGGTACTTGTTGTAAATGGAGGAAGGGGAGATTTAAATGTTTCTTTTTCAATTATTTCAGAAACTTTAAATTCTTTATCTTTCAGAAATTTAACAATTTCTTTAGCTTGTTTTTCTTTTAATTCAAGTTTTTGAATTATTTTTCCATCTATTTTAGATAATTCTGCTTCAAAATCTTCTTCAAATTCAGCTATTACTGACCAATATTCTTCAGGAATGAATTTTTGAATTTCTCTTTCTCTTTCAACAATTAATCTAACACACACAGACTGAACTCTTCCAGCTGATAAACCACGGGCTACTTTTTTCCATAAAAGAGGGGAGAGCTTATAACCAACTAATCTGTCTAAAACCCTTCTTCCTATTTGCGCATCTACTAAATCCATGTTTATTTTCCTTGGATTTTTTAAAGCATCTTTGATTGCTGTTTCTGTGATTTCATGAAACACGATTCTTTGATAGTCAGTATCTAGAATATGATTTAAATGAAAAGCAATGGCTTCTCCTTCCCTGTCTTCGTCAGTGGCTAGGATTATATTATTAGCATCAGTTGCTAATTTTTTAATAATATTTACTTGTTTTCTTGATTTGGTGGGGATTACATATTGAATTTTAAAATCATTTTTAGTATCAATCCCTAGCTTAGATTTAGGGAGGTCTCTTATATGGCCAAAACTGGCAACTATTTCATAGTCGCCTCGTAAAAATTTAGTAATAGTTTTAGCCTTAGTAGGGCTTTCAACAATAATTAAGTCCATTGATTGTTATATACAGAAGTTATCTATATTTGTAAAGAAATAGCTATTTGCTCGATAACTTTTTCTTTAATATTTATTAAGTTTTTTTTGTTTTCTTTATTAAATTTTTGTAATACAAATTTTTTTGGATCTTTGATTTTTTCTTTCTTAACGCCGATTTTTATTCTATGAAAGTTTTTAGAATCACAAATGTCAATAATGTTTTGGATTCCATTATGTCCACCAGAACTTGAATTAATTTTATATCTAATATTCCCAAAATCTAAATCAATATCATCGTGTATTACCCACACATTCTTAATAGGGATTTTATAGTAATCTCTTAATTCTTGGACAGCAATTCCTGATTTATTCATAAAGGTTAATGGTTTGGCTAAAATAATATTATCTTTTATTGATATTCTAGAGCTTTTAAAGTTTGTAAAACCAGGGAAATGATATTTCTTTTTTATTAAATCCAAAACCTCAAAACCTAAGTTATGGGGGGTATTCTTATATCTCCTTCCGGGATTGCCTAATCCGACTATAAGATTCATGTTTTTATTATATGTTTTTTGAATAACCATTGTCAAAGAAACTATTCTATACTACAATACTAAAACATGAAAAAATTCTTTCTTTTTATTTGGGAAATAATAAAAATTGTTGTGATTGCCTTGATTATAGTAATTCCAATAAGGATGTTTATCTTTCAACCTTTTTCTGTGAGAGGGGCTAGCATGGAGCCGAATTTTTTTAATTTAGATTATTTAATTGTTGAAGAAATTAGTTATAGGTTTACTCAACCCCAAAGAGGCGATGTTATTATTTTTTATACGCCAGAAGACAACTCTACAAGATTAATTAAAAGAGTTGTTGGGCTACCGGGTGAAGGCGTGAAAGTATCAGCGGGTAGAGTATGGATTGACAATCAATTATTAGATGAATCAGACTATTTAGATGAAGATATCAAAACCCTAGGGGCGGTAGAGTTTAACCTTGGAGAAGATCAATATTTTGTTTTAGGGGACAATAGGTCATTATCTCATGATTCAAGAGGTTTTGGACCAGTGGGGAAGGATAATATAATTGGCAAGTTTATATTCAGAATATGGTCTACGGAATATTTTAAATAATGTCTAAATTTCAATTACAAAGTGCTCCTGGGATGAGGGATGTATTGTCTGAAAGCCAAGTATTATTTGATAAGATTTTTAAAATATCTGAAGATTTTGCTAGATATTTTAATTTTCAAAAAATTACACCACCAGTTTTAGAATATACAGAATTATTCGAGAAAGGGACCGGAGAATTCACTGATATTGTAGAGAAGCAAATGTATAGTCTTAGGACTAAGGGGGGAGATAAATTGGCCCTAAGACCAGAATTTACTCCTTCGTTAGTGAGGGCATATATTGAGCACGGAATGCAAAGCTTGCCCCAGCCAGTCAAATTATATACTCATGGTCCGTTATTTAGACATGAAAGACAACAAGCTGGAAGATATCGACAATTTAATCAGATTAATTTTGAGATTTTCGGGTCTGATAAACCAATTATAGATACTGAAATTATCTATGTAATGTATAGTATTTTAGATAAATTGGGATTGAAAAACCTAATGATAGAAGTAAACAGTATTGGGTGTAAGGATTGTAGAGTTGATTACAAAAAAGCACTAATCAGATATCTTAAAAAACGCGAAGATTTTTTATGTGCCACATGTAAGAAGAGGTTAAAAAATAATCCTTTAAGAGTTCTAGATTGTAAAGAAGAAAAATGTCAGAATGTGATTATCAATGCTCCTCAGGTGATTGACCACTTGTGTAAATCTTGTCATTCTCATTTTAAGAAGGTTTTAGAATATTTAGACCAATTGGGCTTGCCCTATAATTTGAATCCTTATTTAGTCAGGGGTTTGGACTATTATACAAGAACTGTTTTTGAAATAGTAAGCCCAGATGCTAAAGGGGCCTTGATTGGTGGGGGAAGGTATGATAACTTAATAAAGCTTTTTTCTAGGAAGAACGTCCCTGCATGTGGGGCAGCCGGAGGCGTAGAAAGAATTGCAGAATTGATGAAAGAAATTGAAGACAAGAAACCGGAAATATTTTTAGCCCAGTTAGGAGACGAAGCTAAGATAAAGGCATTGAAATTATTAGATGACTTTAAAAAAGCAAAATTATTAGTTGCTGAATCTTTAGACAAAGATTCCTTGACTAATCAATTAAAAATAGCCAATAAGTTAGAGGTTAAATATACATTAATTATTGGCGAAGATGAAGCTAAAAAAGATACTATTTTAATCCGCGATATGAAGAGTGGAAAACAGACAAGTATTAAAATAGATAAAATAATTAAAGAAATTAAAAAGAAAATATAATGGCAGGTGTATTTGTAGAAAAAAAAGAAAGAGAAAACAGCCGACAAACAGTTAGCCGTTTTATTAGGGCTCTGAGAAGAAGTGGTTCTTCTTATCGCGCTAAACAAAATCGATTTTCTCGACGTCCATTAAGTCCGCAGATGAAGAAGAAAGCAGCCTTAAGGAGGATAGAGTTGAGAAAGAAATATGAAAGAATGGAGAAATTGGGCTTAAACCAAAGGAAATGAATTTAAAACAGCAAATTCAAGAAGATATTAAGAATGCTTTGAAGCAGAGAGAAACAGATAAACTTTCTGTTTTAAGGTTGGTTATGGATTCAATTATTAAGAAGGAGAAAGAGATTAAAAAAGAATTAACAGATGATGATGTTTTGAAACTGTTGATGTCTGCTGTTAAGAAAGGGAAAGATTCTATTGCACAATTTGAGCAAGGCAACAGACAAGATTTAGTGGCCAAAGAGCAAAGAGAGCTAGATGTTTTAAAGACTTATTTACCAGAGCAAATGTCAGAAGATGAGATTAAGGCAATAGTCCAAAAGGTTATTAATTCTGGTGCTGATAATATGGGAGAAGTAATGAAACAAGTAATGCCACAATTGCAGGGCAGGGCTGATGGTAAGTTGGTAACAGATATTGTCAAACAACTTTTACATGGTTGAGTTTAGAAGTTTTGTAAAAACTAAGTTTAAAAAGAGCATGTTTGAGAAAATAGCTCTTTTTGTTTTTGAAAAAGAAAAAGTAAAAAAAGATATTAGCGTTGCTTTCGTAGGAGAACAAAGGATGAGAACTTTAAATAAAAGATTCAGGAACGTAGATAAATCCACTGACGTTTTAAGTTTTGTGGACATAGAGACGATTGTTATTTGTCCAGAAAAGACTGACAATATTAGGAAAATATTTATCCATGGACTTTTACACTTGTTGGGGTATAGTCATGATACCCTAAAAAATGCTAAGATATTAGAACGCAAACAAAATCAATATTTGGAATTATGTCAAGGAATTTAATTAGCGCTTTAGATTTAGGAAGTCATTCAATAAAAGCTATTGCTATTCAAAAAAGAAAAGAAGGAGAGGGTTTTTCTGTTTTAAGTTGGAATTCTACTTTATCTGATGGAATTAAAAGAGGAGTAATTATGGATTCAGATTTGGTGACAGATAAAATTAATCAAACCCTTACTAAAATAAAAGCCCAAACAAGACCTCAGAAAATAAATGAGGTTTTTGTTAATGTTGGGGGCTCGCATGTTATTAGTCACACAGGCCATGGGGCTGTAGCTATTTCTAGAGCCGACCAAAAGGTTAGCGAGGATGATGTTCAAAGAGTTTTAGAAGAGGCCAAAGCTATTAATTTAACCAGCAACCAAGAAATATTGGACATTTTCCCTAAAGAATTCACCGTTGATCAAGAGACTGGATTAAAAGATGTTATTGGAATGAAGGGAATTAAGTTAGAAGCAGAGGCCTTGGCAGTATGTGTTTTTTCTCCTTATCTTCAAAAAATTGTAGATTCTGTTTTAAATACTGACTTGGAAATATCAGAGATAATTCCATCTCCAATCGCAGCAGCAGATGTTTTGCTGAATCCCCAACAAAAAGAGCTAGGAGTTGCTGTTATTGATATTGGGGCCGAAACAACAGGAATAAGTGTATATGAAGAGAAGAATCTGATTCATGTGGCAATTTTACCTGTTGGGTCGGCACATATTACTCGAGATATTGCTATTGCCTTACAAGCTGATATTGAAATAGCTGAGAGAATTAAAAAAGAATTTGGTAAATTAATATTTAGTAATTCTAGGAAAAAAGAAAAAATAAAATTAGATGAAGAAAATATATTTGAATTTGATAGTAAAAAGCTTATTCAAGCTGGGAGGGCTAGGGTTGGAGAAATTTTTGATTTAGTGAAAAAAGAATTAAAATCCATAAAAAAACACGATGCTTTGCCAGCAGGAGTAGTTTTAACCGGTGGTGGAGCTAAATTACCAGGAATAGTTGAATTTACTAAAAAAGAATTAAAGCTTCCTGTTAAGATTGGAACTCCTAAAGATTTTTTAGGTTGCGATGATGATCCTAGTATGAGTGTTGTTTGTGGTTTGGCTAAAAGAGGGTTAGGAAATAGTTTTGATAATGTGGTAGATTCTCAGATTAGTTCTAAGATTAAGAAAATATTTAAAATATTTATTCCATGAAAAACGCTAGAATAAAAGTTGTGGGAGTGGGAGGTTCTGGAGGAAACGCATTAACCCGAATGGCCAAGTGTAAGATTCAAGGAGTAGAACTTATTGCTATAAATACAGATGCTCAAGATTTAAAAAAAGTAAAGTGTGATAAGAGAATACAAATTGGGAAGAATCTTACTAAGGGTCTGGGAGCAGGGATGAATCCTAAGATAGGTCAGTTAGCAGCGGAAGAGTCTAAGGGGTTGATAGAAAATGTATTACAAGGAGCAGAAATTGTTTTTGTTGTTTGTGGTCTAGGCGGAGGAACAGGTACAGGTGCTTCACCTATTGTTGCGGGGATTGCTAAATCATTGGGCGCTTTAACAATAGGAGCAGTAACTATGCCTTTTTCTTTTGAGGGAGCACAAAGAGCCAATGTTGCTAAAAATGGAGCTAAAAAATTAAAACAAAGAGTTGATACTCTTTTTGTAATTCCAAATGATAAGTTATTGGATAGAGTCGACGATAAGACGACATTTTTAAATGCGTTTTGGATGTGCGATGAAGTATTGAGGCAGTCTGTTCAAGGAATATCAGATTTAATTGTTAGGCCAGGAATTGTAAATGTAGATTTCGCTGATTTGAAAACTGTCATGAAAGATTCAGGAAATGCATTGTTCGGTATTGGTCATGCTAAGGGGGAGGGAAGAATAGAAAGAGCTGCTCAAGAAGCAATTGATTCTTCCTTTTTGAATTTTGGCCTAGATAAAGCGAAGAGAATTTTATTTAATATTACGGGTGGGAAAAATATGTCTTTAATGGATATTCAAAAAGCTGCAAGAATTATTACTAAGAATTCTAGAGCCACGAGAGTTATATTCGGAGCAATACATGATAATTCATTTAAACCAGATGAAGTACAAATAACCTTGATTGCAGCGGGGATAGATTAGGTTCGAGTCCCATTTCCCCAGCTAGGTTCTAAGCCCTTACGCAGTAAGGGTTTTTAGATTAACGGAGCTGGGACATTAGAATCTTTATCATTGACCGATATTAATAATTATGGTATCATTTATACGAAAGGAGGCGACCATGAAGAAGTGGCTACTCAAGATTACGAGTTGGATGCTCCGCTTCTACTGGACGCCAACTCTCGAAGAAATGCGCCATGTCGCTACGTACTATGGATTCAAGGCAGAAACACAGTCCTATCCCATATACGTGATGACACCATTCTACATGGGAGTAGAAGGATATATATCCTTCAAGAGAAGGACGATCTGTGTCAGAGAAGATGACCTTAGGGTCTTCTGGCATGAGGTTGGACACATCCACGGATTTCAAGGACTGATCAACTTGATACTTAATGTTCTATTGTTAAGTATTCCTACGTCAATCATCCTACGAGTGATACAGCTCTGCGACGGTGTTTGGATAGGAGTTGCGGTCGGGGCTTTTTTCATAGCCCTTATCGCAAACGAGTTGATTGCCCACTTCGTAATCGGCCTGCCGAGGTCTAAATACTGGAAAAGGAGGTTGAGACCATAGCCCAAGAATCGTTGTTAGATACTTGGGCTATTCACATCAAAGAGGTTCTAACGTCGTCCCATTTCTCCAAACCATATTGAAAGCCCTTGATATACAAGGGTTTTGACGTTAAAATTGGATAATGTCTAAAGAATATATCAATAAAATATTAAATGATTTTCCTAAATATGTTTTGAGTCCAAAAGATGAGAGAATCATTGAGAAACAAGGAAAAGTAGAGTGGATAACACAAATGCTTTTGAGAAAGAAATTCAGAAAGACGAAAGTCAGCGAGAATACTAGAAAGGAATTTTTAGATAAAATAGAGATGAGCGTCAAAGAGGACAAACCCCTCTTTTTTATTATACTTTTCGGAGGATATAAGCACTTCTGGAACGAATCTCATCCAGACGTAGATTGGGCTGAATTATTCAATTTAAGGTTCATGAGTGAATTATTTGCACCCATCCTAGAAGTTCATAATCCTGGAGTAATCTTAGAATATGGATCTGAGGATGTAATAATTGGACTCATGGACAATTATCCTACAGAATCATTAGATAAATATGCCCAGAGTTTTAATCAATTACTAGAGATCTATTCTGAAAGCATTCCTAAAAACTTTAAGATAAATTATGTAAGAACAGGGGAGAAATACGATAGTGAATCATTGAAAAAGGAAGTAATGGCAAAAATTCCAGAAAAAAAGAAAGAATGGGATAAATTATCTAAAGAGGAAGTAGATAAAATGCTTCATAGAAGCAATAGATCAGTAATGTGGAAAGGAGAAGAAGACTTAACTAATCTATCTGAGGAAGAGAAGCAAGAGAGAATTAGAGAATCAAAAATTATAGAAGATACTTTTTATGAGGTAGAAGCGGATTATCTAGGAGATTATTTTACTGGAGATAACCATATTCCATTGGTGCTATCATGGGGCTTAAGTGATGAGAATATAGACAATTGGTTAACTCTGGGCTCTACGTATGCTTCTTCTGTTGATTTTTGGATCGGTAGAGGCATATTGCAGAAGCATAAAGATAAATTTATACCAAGAGTGGTCTCAAAAGAACAATATTTAAATATTAAAGACAAGCTAAAAAAAGAAAATATAGACCTAATGCCCTTGAATAACTTCAATAAATTAGAGGTTTTTGAAGGGAGATTGGATTTCTAATTGCAGACTAAAAGTTCGAAAATCGTCCCACTCTCCCAAAATATCTTAGAAATCCTTGGTTTTCAGGGATTTTTGGCTCGGGAAAGATTAGAGGAAGCGATCACTGGGATGCTTCCTCTGGGTTTCAGTCTGTTTTCAGCTCCGAAAGGCCACGTCGGCGAGCTTGTTGCCTTGCTTGATTCTGGCTTGATTGCCTCCGAAGTAGCTGGAAGAGCTGTATCGCCCTTTTAGTCTTCTCAGAGCGAGGGTGTCCTCCTGTAATCCTGATAGGAGCTGAATCAGACTTGCGAGTGATGAGCTTATCGTTGAGTATGTTCATCATACCTCCCTTTGCTTCCTAGTATCTAGCATATCTTCTTTTCTATAAAAAAACAAGTATCTATAATAAGAAAAGTTCGAAAATCGTCCCACTCTCCCAGCAAATTACAGAAACCCTTTATTTACAAGGGTTTTTAGGTATAGGAGACGTAGATGTTAGAACTTTTTAGTTAGACTTAACAAAAACTATTGACAAAAAAGACTATGTGGTGTATAATGTAATTGTTAGAGTGAAAGGCTTTCCAACGTGTTGGCCGAACACTCTCGCACTGGAGAGGAGGACGAAGAGGTTCTCAGAGCGTGGGTCTATGGCCCCGAGGTCGACCTCGACAGAGACCGCCAACGGGGACAACGCTCCTCTGAGGCAAAAAACTGACCACTGTCGTCAATTGTCGCTTGAGACGATGGCAGGAAAAGAACTCTTGTTTCATTCCTAGCCCTGACAAGGCGAAAGAATAGTTGGTCTTCTGTCTTGCTCCTCTCCCCGCGGTTCTTCCGCGGTTGTGTCAACGGGTTCCTAGTATGCTTTCAGCGAACGGAACCCTTTCTGCTGTTTGGCTATATTTTTCAATATTCATCTCTATCTTAGTTCTAACGTCATTCACGATGCCCCAATATTTTATAGAAGTCCTTGTATGATAAGGGTTTTTAGGTTATAATTGATTTATTAATGAATACATCTCTTCGAAATAAAAAGAAACCTAAATTCGTAGATGAGAAATTAAGTAAAGAAAAATTTTTAGAAAGACATAACGACTTATCTCCCCTGAGACTTAAGGCCACTATTCCATTATTGTCTCGTTTTAAGCTTGAAAACTCTTCACTCTTTAAAGACGATTATTGGTATATAGATAAGATTCGGAAACCCTTTGTAATATGGCTCATATCAGAGCCGTGGCATATTAAAAAATAATTTATGATCATGGAATATCCATTATTTAGCATATAAACACAGAAGTTCGAAAATCGTCCCACTCTCCCAGCCAAGTCGTGCGTAGCACGAGGAGGGTAGTCATATCAAAAAATCTTTAAATAAAGATTTTTTGTGTTAGAATTAAGTAATTAATAAGACACTATGAAAATAATCAAAGAGACATCAGGATTAATGATTCTCAAGGATCGAGGCATTTTCGCCTTTATAATGGGATTAATATTTTTCATATTAGGAGCGTTAATAGTTTTCAGACCCAGCATTTTTAATGAGCGTCCTCCTTTATGGCTCGGGATTATATTTCTAATATCTGGTGGCTTTGTTATTTTTATTAATAAAATTATCACAATTACCCTTAATAAAACATCAAATGAATTATCCATCCTTAAAAAAGGATTAAACGGTAGAAGTTTTAAAAGCCACAAGCTTGATCAAATTAAAGGCATAGAATTAGTGGCTAGTTATAAGACTACTAGTGGAAGGACTAGAAATTCATATAGTTTAGTTTTTGTATTTAATGATGGTAGCGTTGTGCCGATTGGAAGAGGTGGTTCAACTACAATAATAATGGGGAAACAAATAGTTCCAGAGAGGAAGATAGGTCCAAGGGTAGCAAATTTTTTAAATATTCCATTTGAAGAAAGAAGACCACCTACGCTGAATGAGATTATGTCAGTCATTAAAAATCCATTAAAAAATAAATGGACTGGGAAAAATAATCTTGATATTTAATCTGCACGAGCTCCATCATTATTCAATAATAAAACAATATTAGAAAAACCTTGTTGGGCTTGGAATATATATGGTTCTAGCTCGGGTTGGCCAAAATATCTTAGAAATCCTTGGTTTTTAGGGATCTTTAGATTATAATATCCAAATAATGAAGCATCTGCGTTTAATAATTATACCTTTGATATTTCTAATGTCCTTTTTGTTATTTGTGGTGGTTTATAGATTTTTGGGATTACCAAATGGCCAAGAGTTAATAGACATTGCCAAGAATTATTATAATAATTATGGATACATAACTATTTTTATTGCTTCTTTGATAGAAGGATTATTGGTGGTCAATTGGTATTTGCCTGGATCTTTGGTGATAGTCTTGGGCGTTATATTAAGCGCTGGAAATCCAATCAGGGTAGTATTTATGGTGGCGATAATTACTATTGCTTTTTTAATAACTTCTGTTATTAATTATGTTTTTGGTAGATATGCATGGTATAGATTTTTATTATTCCTGGGCTTACGAGTACCACTTGAAAAGATGAAACAGAGAGTAGAAAAACATGGATTGGTTTTGATTTTCTCTACATATTTTCATCCTAACATTGGGGCACTAACAGCTTTAAGCTCTGGCATATTAAGATTGCCATTTATTAGATTTTTAGTTTATTCAATTATTGCTTTGATATTATGGAATGTTTTTTGGGGATTAGTTGTATATCTTGTTGGCCCAATTATTCTAAATTTTCTGCACATGACTTTCTTGATTGCTATATTTACGTGTTGCTTATTGTTTGCAATAATTAAATATTTCAGAAAACGTATTAATGGACAAGTATCTGTCTCAAATCAGTAGAATTACAGAAAGAGAAGCAGAAATTAGAGATGATTTTTTTATTGGGTTTTTAAATTTCATTCCTAATTATATAAGGCCCAACCATATTACTGCTATTAGATTCATTCTTTTATGGCTTTTATTTTTTTCTAAATTGATTACTTGGAATCAAGCGTTTTTGATTGTTATTATTTGTTCATTGAGTGATTTAGTGGATGGAGTTTTGGCCAGGAAGAGGAATCAGATAACTTCATTTGGAGTGGTTTTTGACCATATTAGTGATTTACTTTTTGCATTTGGTGTGCTGTGGTTCCTATTTCATAGAGGAGCAGTGGGTTTTAATATGATAATTCATATTATTTTGCCATCGTCCTTTTTGTTCATCTATGCGATTTGGAACTTATTGGTTCCTAATATTAAGAGAATGGAGCCGAATATATTTGGTAGAATAAGTTTTACTCTATATGCTTTTGGGTTTTCATTTATTTTTTTGTCTCAAATAATTGGTATTGTATTTATAAATAATTTAGCTGTTTTGTTAATTGTGCTAGGGGTTGTATTGTCTTGGCTGGCACAATTTTTTTATGTAGCGTTTTTATATAATGAAACCAGGAAAGTGAACAAGGGGAATTGATATATTGTTGATAATATGCTTGATTGGCTCTAAACATTGATTATAATGAATATAGAGATATGTTTTTTCCTAAAATGCCAGAATCTAAAAAAGGAGATCAAGAAAAGCATGGATTTTTTGATAGATATGGGGCCACGGGTAGAGTTTATCCGGGGAGATTTGCTAGAAGAATGAGGAGAGTTAAATATTTAAGACCTTATCAAAAAGAATATGTCACCAGATTAATGGAAAGGTTTCATTCTCCCACAAGCAGAGGAATTACTAAAAAAGAGTTTGAACAGGGATTGCAGGAATTAAAAACTAACAAAAGGGATAGGATTACTGATAGGGATATTGAAAAAATCAAGAAAGCTTTTCAATAATCTAAGAACGACACAAAATTTGTTTTAATCATTAATTTTCGATAATTTTCCACAGATTGACTCGTGGGTTTTATTTTCCTACAATACATTTATTATGGTAAGTAATATAAAGAGCGTGAAGAAGAGGGACGGAAGGATTGTAGAATTTAACGCTGAAAATATTAGAAAAGCTGTCTTTAAAGCCATCACTGCTACTGGTCAAGGTGATGGCATTTTAAGTAAAAAAATAACCAGAAAAGCGATTGATATTCTTAAGAGAAGATTTAATAAAGATGAGATTCCTAGCGTAGAACAGATTCAGGATGTAATAGAAGAAGTTTTAATCATGGAGAATCTTGCAGAAACAGCTAAGGCCTTTATTCTATATCGAGAAAAAAGAAGATTGATTAGAGAGGAAATAGCTGCTACAGAAGAAGCTGTGGATAGGGTGGACCAATACTTGGGCAAGTTAGATTGGGAGATTAATGAAAATGCCAACATGACCTTTTCTCTTCAAGGGCTAAATCAATATGGGAGAACATATATCATTAAAAGGTATTGGTTAAACAAGATATATCCCGAAGAGATAAGAAAAGGAGTAGAAGAGAATTTTTATCATATACATAATCTAGATACTCTAGGGGCTTATTGTGCTGGTTGGGATTTATATGATTTGTTGGTGAGGGGGTTTGGTGGAGTGGCTGGCAAGGTGGAATCTAAGCCGCCCAGACATTTTAGAGCTGCTTTGGGCCAGTTGGTTAATTTTTTATATACCCTACAAGGAGAAGTCGCTGGTGCAGTAGCTGTTTCTAATTTTGACACCTTATTAGCACCATTCATCAGATATGATGATTTAAGCCATAGGCAAGTAAAACAGGCATTGCAAGAATTTATGTTTAATATGGCAGTGCCAACAAGAGTTGGTTTCCAGAATCCATTCTCTAATATTACCTTAGATTTAAAACCAGCAGCTGTATTCGCAGATCAGCCAGTTGTGTTAGGAGGAAAACCACAAAAAGAGACATATAAGGAGTTTGCCGAAGAAATGAAAATGCTTAACAAGGCCCTATATGAAATCATATTAGAAGGGGATAAAAATGCACGACCTTTTCATTTCCCCATCCCTACAATAAATATTACTAAAGATTTTGATTGGAATGACCCTGATTTAGATATTGTTTTTGAGGCCTCTGCCAAGTATGGGATTAATTACTTTGCAAATTATATCAATTCTGAAATGAAGCCAGATGACGTTAGAAGTATGTGCTGTAGATTAAGATTAGACCTAAAGCAACTTCACAATAGAGGAGGGGGTGGACTTTTTGGTGCGGGTGCTTTAACTGGAAGTTTGGGGGTTGTGACTCTAAATCTTCCCAGAATTGGATATTTAGCTAAAACTAAAAAAGAATTCTTAAATATTTTAGAAGAAAAGATGGAACTAGCCAAAGACTCTTTGGAATTAAAAAGAAAAGTATTGGAGAATTACATTGCCAAGGGACTTTATCCATATTCTAAACATTATTTATCAGGGGTTTTTAAGGGTAAAGGAGGATATTATGCTAATCATTTTTCTACCATTGGTTTAATTGGAATGAATGAGGCCCTGGTTAATTTTTTAGGAGAGGACATTGCTTCTAAAAACGGAAATAAATTTGCTTTAGAAATTATGGATTTCATGAGGAAAAAATTAGTTGAATTTCAAAAAGAAACTAATCATATCTATAATTTAGAAGCTACTCCTGGAGAAGGAACAAGTTATAGATTAGCTAAAAAAGACAAGGAAGAATTTAGAGATATTATTACGGCGGGGACAGAAGAAACGCCATATTATACAAATTCTACTCAATTACCTGTTAATTACACAGAAGATGTGTTTGAAGCATTGGAGCATCAAGATGAACTTCAGGTAAAATTCAGCGGTGGCACGGTAGTTCATATCTTTACCGGGGAAAGATTGAGTGATTCTAAGGCGGTTAAGAGTTTAGTGCGAAAAGTATTCACTAAGTTTAAGCTTCCATATATTACAATAACTCCTACATTTTCAATATGCCCTGTCCATGGCTATATCTCAGGAAAACATTTTGAGTGCCCAAAATGTACTGTAAAACAACCGTGTGAAGTATATTCTAGGGTTGTCGGATATTTAAGACCAGTGAATCAATGGCACGAAGGAAAACAGCAAGAATTCAAAGAAAGGGTGGAATATAAAGTATGAAAATAGGTTTTATTCAAAAAACCACCTTAATCGATTATCCGGGAAAAGTAGCCGCTACAATATTTGTCAGCGGTTGTAATTTTAGGTGTCTCTTTTGTTATAATAAAGATTTAGTAGAAGGAAATATTGAAGAAATATCAGAAAGAGAAGTTTTTGATTTTTTAGAATCTAGGAAGGGTTTATTGGAAGCAGTTGTTATATGCGGAGGTGAGCCAACAATTTATTCTGATTTGCCTGAATTCATTTCTAAAATTAAAAAATTAGGGTTTTTAGTTAAATTAGATACCAATGGGTCTAATCCGGAAATGTTATCTAAATTGGATGTGGACTATATTGCCATGGATGTTAAAGCGCCACAGGAAAAGTATAAGGAAGTTACGGGTTCAGATATTGATGTTCAAAAATCTATTGATTTTATTAAAAATTCAGGAATAGATTATGAATTTAGAACTACTTTAGTTCCAGGATTAATAGAAAGAGAAGATATTTTTAAAATAGCTCAACGGATTTCTCCAGCTAAAAGATATATTATTCAGAATTTTCAGGCGCAAGATACGATTATTGATAAAGATTTAAGGAATAAAAAATCTTTTGAAGATGAATATTTACAAAAGATTATTGACGAGATAAAAGATTTGTTTGATGAAGTTGGGTGGAGGTAAAATTGTTATCATTTTTCTTTTAATAATTCTTATCCTAAGAATTGTTTTTGTAAATGAAAAGCAATTTGAATTTGTAGAAGAATTCCAGGGAAAAATTGTTAGTGTTGCATTGACAGAGAATAATCAGAGGATAAGAGTTAAAGATAAATTAATATATACTGATTTTTATCCAGAATATAAATATGGACAAATTATTAGAGTAAGAGGGAAGGTGGAAATTCCATCTGTTTTCAAGGATTTTGATTACAAACAATATTTATTAAATAAAGGAATTACTAGTGTTGTGTTTAATTCAGAGATTGAGGTTTTAGATTATGAAAAAGATTTATATGCTTTGATATTATCTTTTAAAGATAAATTAAGAGATAATATTAATTCTAGTTTTTCTAAAGAAACTTCCATATTTTTAAGAACCTTGGTTTTAGGAGATAAATCTAGTTTAACTGATAATTTAAAAGAAAAGTTAAATAATTCTGGTATTAGACATATCTCTGCCATATCAGGAATGCATGTTTCCATATTAATTGGAATATTAATGTCTATATTAAGTTTTTTAGGAAAGAGAAAATCCTTTTTATTAACCTTATTATTCATTATATTTTTTGTTGTAATAACTGGTTTTCAGGTTTCTACTGTGAGAGCTAGTATCATGGGAATATTATTGATTTTGGGTCAAATTGTAGGTAGGAAATCAGATTCTATAAGAGCAATATTAATTGGTGGATTTGTAATGTTGATGATTAACCCTTTATGGATTAGAGATATTGGTTTTCAATTGTCCTTTGCTGCTGTAGTCGGAATCAATTACTTATATCCAATATTTTATAAGCATATAAAATTGCCTAAGTTTATTAGGCAAGTTTTATGTATGAGCTTAGCAGCTCAAATATTTACTCTCCCCTTAGTGTTATATAGTTTTGGGTATGTTTCCTTGATTTCTCCAATAACTAATTTGTTTATAATTCCCGTGCTACCATTTTTATTAATATTTGGGATATTGGTTGCTTTATTTAAATCAATCTTTATATTCCCAGTTTATTTATTATTAAGATATGTGTTTTTTATAATAAATATTTTTAATTTCAATACCCTTAATTTAAAGATTGGTCTGATTTGGCTGATTGTCTTATATGGATTGTTGGGAATATTTATTTATAGGAATAAAAAAGAGTTTAATATTCTGGAGTTTTAAAGAAAAGCGCCCCAGGAGACGGAGGCGTGTTCGTCCCCTGGGGCAAAGTCGGCAAGCGACCTCTCGAATTTAATGATACCATATATTTTATATAAAGTAATCCACAATCATTGACAATTGTAGCTTCTTGTGTTATATTGCGTGGACTGGAGGTGATTGCCACGATTACCAAATAAGGGGGTAAAACGGGGGAAGGACCAAAACCTAACCCAAACCCTTAGGAGGTAATCATGAAGTGGCTTGGAATCACTGCAATCGTAGTTGGGTTGACGGTCAGCATGTTCGTGCTGTTCACGTATCCGAATCCGTTCGGGGTCGAGACTTCGGAGATCACCGACGAGTACAGCAACCTGTTGTACCAGGACGCTTGTGTCGTTGAGGTGATTCATCCCGAGCTCCGAGTGGCGCTCATCGAGATCGACGCTCCTCGGGAGGGCTGCGTGAATTGCCGTTATTGGTTTCGAATCTGGAACCAGACGGCTGCTGTCGGTACCAAGGCATACAAGACATCTGTCTACATCGTGCCACTCGATCACGGAGTGAAGTTGAATGGTCGCTCCATTGAGACCATGAAGCTTCAAGGGTATGTCACGGAGCTGAAGACGCTCCGATATCCAGTCATCCGCAACGAAGACTTCTTCGTGGTTGAGAATCTGTGTCCGGAGTGCTTGTTTCCGGATCAGGCACTGGTCAACGTGGTGATTGAGTACCACGAGTGTTCGGGAGTAAGGCGCTATGAATGCGTCATCAACTTCCAATCACTCGAGGTCACCGTTCTTCACGAAACGTACGAACCATGCCTTGACTGCGGTTGTAACTAGGTGAAAAGGTGAGCGGGAGGGTCGGATTTATCGACCCTCTCAGCTCCTGTATCGTCAGGCAGGGGTTTTTTTGTTAAAATTATTGAATGAATAAAATTCTATTAATCCTCATAATCCTCATGATTTTTGGCTTTATGTTTTTGTACGTTGGAAAAGCAGAAATATCTGAAGATATTGAATGGGGTGTTATTTTTTCTCAAAAACAATCAAAACTACTTGGTTTAGATTGGAAAGAAAACTATATCTCTCTTTTGGATGATTATGGATTTAAAAATATTAAAATTATTACACATTGGGATTTGATAGAGAGAAAGAATAACATTTATAGTTTTAAAGATTTGGATTGGCAAATTGAAGAAGCAAGTAAAAGAAACGCTAAAATATTATTAGTCGTTGGAAATTGTGAATTTCCAGATTGGCTAGATATTAATGATAAAACTGAATATTTAAATTATTTAAATAATTTCATATTAAAATATGAAGATAATCCCAATATTATAATGTGGGAATTAGGTTTTAATGATTCTCTATTAGGAGAGTTTGTCAAAGAAAATAGCAGAAAACCTGTTTTAGGTCTTGATATTAATAGTTTAGAAATACTAAGAAATACTTTTTGGGAAAAATTGTTAAGTCCAATATTTTTTAATAGGATTTCTTTTGGAAAAGAAATTATTGTGTCTGAATTAAGAGGACAACCATATGGAAATATATATGAAATGACTAGAGATGAGCAAGAGAAATCTATGAATTTAAATATATTTAAAAATAATATTGAATTTGCTGAAAAAACTGGCTTTGATACTTTCTATATCTCAGGAGGCGAGTGGTGGTACTTAGGGGATCAGAAGTACTGGGATATGGGAATTAGAGAATATTTGCAGGAAGTGTTGACAGAATGATATAGATGTGATATAGTATTTATTAGTTAAGGTGTTTTGCCTTAAACTTCAGAAAGAGAGGAGGGGTTACATGCGATTGTCCAGGTATCATCCAGGACCCGTAATCACATGTTGCTCGCAGAACCCCGATCGCCGTGAGCGCTCGATCGCGCTCGGCGTCGCCGACCATTCCTCCGTCTAGTCGGCGTCGACGTCGCCGACGACTCGAAAGGAGTTGGCCATGCTGATCCCCTACGACTGGGGAAAGTCTCTCAGGAGCCAGGGCACTGAGCCCTCCTCACTTGAGGGACCTGTGGTCTACCCAAGCGGTTTCCTCAAACGAGATAGAAACCGATGGGCACTCAACTGATCGCCAACGTCGATCAAACACGGTCGTTCCCGAAACCTCGGCACGAGCCAACCCGAGGGACTGGAACAGAAAGGAGTCCTGATGGGCTGCAAGAATAAGCTCGTTTAGGAAGTGCTCTGACGGGGTCGACGATTCGTTCGAGGAGTGCGGAGGGATCATCTCGGTCTCTCCGCATCTCCCACCTATTCTCAGGTGGGTTTTTGTTTGGGTTGACTTTTCCTTTAATAATTGTAATATTGTAATAATGAGGTCTTTCCTGGAGGAGTGACCTCAAATCGACGAAGGGGGCAGGTATCCGAGCAATGATCACATCAACGCTCAGTGGCTTCAACTGACCCTGCCCGTACGGTAACCTTGTGAACATGACGGTTACCAAAGCGGGCGTGCGAACCATCGATACAACTACGGCGGAAAGCCGTGGATTGACCTAGGTGAATGTTCCACGAACTTGTGGTCCCAGTAACCTAACTTCAATCCGAGAAAAGGGAGGAGAACGAAGCTAGACGCAGCTATCTTCGTTCTCCTTCATCCCATTCCTTAAGAATGGTTTTTTGATTGACAAACCTTAAAATATGGGTTTAAATAATATATTATGTTTGCAAATCCAGGTGGAGAATTTACTCAAAGAGCTCAGCAGGCTATTATGATGTCTCAAAAGCTTGCTCGTCATGAGAATCAACAACAAATAGATGCGTTGCATCTTTTGTATTCTTTAATCAATCAAGAAGAAACTATCGTTGCTACTATCTTAAGGAAGTTGCAAATTGATATGGAATCCTTGAAAAAGAAGACCATTACAGCTGTAAAAAACTTAAATACATTTCCTGAGAATCAAGATAATTTAGTTAATCAATTCTATTTAACTCAAGATATGGCTAGAGTTTTAGATAGAGCCAGAAAAGAAGCTGCACGAATGAAAGATCAATTCATTTCAGTAGAACATTTATTCTTATCTTTATTTGAAATACCTAGTGAGGCCAGATCTATATTAGAACAATATGCTTCTAATGGTTTAAATTACGAAAAAGTAAGTCAGCTATTAGCTGAATTAAGAGGAGGAGAAACCATTACTGACCCTAATCCAGAATCTAAATTACAAGTTGTTGATAAATATTGTAAAAATTTAACCAAAGAAGCTGAACAAGGTAAATTAGATCCAGTTATTGGAAGAGAGGGAGAAATTAGAAGAGTGATCCAAATCTTATCTCGTAGAACTAAAAACAATCCTGTTTTAATAGGAGAGGCCGGTGTTGGCAAAACAGCTATTGTTGAGGGCTTGGCTCAAAGGATTGTAAATGGAGATGCTCCTGATAGTTTAAAAGAAAAAGAAATTATTTCTCTTGATTTGGGCCTATTAATCGCTGGAACTAAGTTCAGAGGAGAGTTTGAGCAAAGACTTAAAGCGCTAGTTAAAGAAATAGAGAAAGCTAAAGATAAATATATTTTATTTATTGACGAATTGCATACTGTTATGGGCGCTGGTGCTGCTGAGGGAGCTATTGATGCTTCAAATCTTTTAAAACCAGCTTTAGCCAGAGGAAAGTTGAGAGCAGTTGGCGCTACAACTTTAAAAGAATATCAAAAGTATGTTGAAAGGGATCCTGCTTTAGAAAGAAGGTTTATGCCCGTTTATGTTAGTGAACCAAATATTGAAGACACAATTTCTATTCTTCGTGGAATCAAAGAAAAATATGAGCTTCATCATGGAGTTAAGATCAAAGATTCTGCTATTGTTGCAGCCGCTGAATTATCCGCCAGATATATCTCAGATAGATTTTTACCTGATAAGGCCGTTGATTTGATGGATGAAGCAGCTTCTGGCTTACGTTTAGAAATAGAGTCTGAGCCAGCTGAAGTAGAAGAAGTTAAAAAAGAAATGCAAAGATTAATTATTGAGAGAGAGGCCTTAAAAAATGAAAAAGATGAAAAATCTAAAAAACAATTAATTGTTTGTAAAAAATCAGTCGCTAATTTAGAAGAAAAACTTAAAGTTGTAGAATTAAAATGGAAAACTGAAAAAGATTTAATTCAAGATTTAAAGAAATTAAGAACTGATTTAGACCAGCTTAATTTTGATTCAGAAGTTGCTCAGAGGAATGCTGATTTAGAAAAAGTAGCTAGGATTAAATATGGATTAATCCCTAATATTTTAAAAGAGGTTCAAAAGAAGGAAAGACAATTGGTCAATTTTAGAAAAAAACATCAAGTGTTAAAAGAAGAAGTCACTGAAGAGGATATTGCTCGGGTAATATCTCGCTGGACAGGCATTCCAATTACTAATTTATTAGAAGAAGAGGTTAAGAAACTTAGTAGAATGGAAAAGGTGTTAGAAAAACGCGTTATAGGTCAGAGAAAAGCCATTGAGGCAATTTCTAATGCTATTCGCAGATCAAGGGCTGGTATTGCTGAAGAAGATCGTCCATTAGGTTCTTTCATATTTCTGGGCCCGACAGGTGTTGGTAAAACAGAAACAGCTAAAACTTTGGCCGAGTTTCTATTTAATGATGACGCTGCATTGATTAGATTAGATATGTCTGAATATATGGAGAGACATTCTGTATCTAAAATGATTGGTTCTCCCCCAGGATATGTTGGCTATGATGAGGCCGGCCAATTAACTGAGAAGATAAGGAGAAGGCCATATTCGGTAATTCTTTTAGATGAGATTGAAAAAGCTCACCCAGAAGTGTTTAATATTCTTCTACAAATATTAGACGATGGTAGATTGACAGATGCTAAAGGCAGACAGGTTTCATTTAAAAATACAATTATTATAATGACTTCTAACTTAGGTTCAGAATATATTGCTAAAATGGGTTCATTGGGATTTATGGGTAGTGAAGATGATACAAGGTCTTCTTTAGAGGATAAGGTGCATGAATCTTTAAAAGAGCATTTTAGACCTGAATTCTTAAATAGATTGGATGAAATTATTGTATTTAATCATTTAACTTCTAAGGAAATAGAAAAAATTGTTGATTTAGAGATTAAGAAAACCCAACAAAGACTGGCTAAGCAACAAATTAAGGTAAGAGTAGAAGATTCTGTAAAGAATTTCTTAGTTAAAAAAGGATTTGATATTAATTTAGGAGCAAGACCGTTAAAGCGTGTAATACAGAAATTTATTCTTGACCCCTTGAGTATGAAAATTGTTATAGGTGAAGTTAAGCATGGAGATAATGTTCTGATTGGGCTAGACAAAGACAAAATATCTTTTACAAGTTCTCATATAAAATCAAAGGTTTCTTAAATGTTATTCAGAATTAAGCCAAAACTTGGCTTTTTTGTTTTTGTGTATTATAATCTAATAACTGGCTCAATTTGGTGAGTCATGTTTCAAGCACCTTGAAAGGAGGTGGTAGGGCAAGACGCTTCTTGTCGAAAGCTACCTACGGACAACATGCGTAAGGGGGTGATCACCCGATGAGAAGGGTGATGGTTGCATCATTGGCTTTGCTGATGGTGCTGAGCGCGGTCGTGCTGGCGTCCGGATTCAGTGCGTTCCGCAATACGTCGGGCCTCAGCCCGCCGATGTTCAACTTCCAGGTGTTCTCGCGAGTGTTGGGCCTCACGGTCAGCTTCGCGGAACAGGATGTGGATTTCACTTGGGTGCAGGAATTCGTCCTCGATCCGATCGTCATTGCTGGTGCGACGTCGCCGGCGCGTGACGGTTACTCATTCCTAGCAGGAGTCATTCAGACCGACTCGGTGTGGGACTTCGCTTGGGACGAGAAGGACGAAGGTATGCCCATGGTCGCGTTGATCGTCGTCGATTCGCTGGATGGCCATCTGGCGGGTTGGTGCGACGATCTGTGGAACGATCTGCTGGCGTGGTATCCGTTCATCACCGGCGACTTCGTGTCGGTGCAGGATGAGAGCCTCGTCGTCGTGTCGGTTCTCCGAGGAGAGTCGACCATCGCAGGGTCTGCCGGAGGTCAGGGACTTGCACTGATCGCGTTCAACTCGATCTTCGGTGACGCCTATTCCTACGCTCGAGAAGTCGACCTCGGGGTGGTCTCCTTCGCCGGGACGAACGTGAAGTGTTTCCTGGCTGATGATGGTCTCGTCGAGTTCGTGTGCTTCGACCTGCAGAGCGGTCAGATCGCTTCGCTCTTCGGCGCCCGTCGGATTGACTTCGCCTACCAGGTGGAGATCGCTGAGAGCTTCGGTCTCGCTGCGCTGTCCACTGATGACGCAACCTGCGTTCTCGAGATCGTCCAGAACGGGACGAACGAGATCGCTACGTTCGTCACGGACAGCTCGTTCGCCTACTTGGTCGTGGATCAAATGGCTGCGCGGAGGGCTGTAATCTGGTATGGGTTCGGCCCGAGGGACGAGGAGCTGGCGAAGATGAACATCTTCGATGCACCCTGTTTCGTCGGACGGCAGATCCAGTGGGCGAAGATGCTCGCTGTGTCGCCGGATGCATTAACCGGTGGTTTCGTTGCATCCCTACACCGACGAGTCGGTGCTGGTTGCACGTAACTTCGACCTCACGAAGAAGCGGGGGACTGGAACCTGAACTTCATGGTTCCGGTCCCTCGTGGACCTTTTTTGAATACATTAATTCTGTAGTTTTCCACAGGATTTTTTTGTCTTTTCTTGATTTTTTGTTTAGATTGAGAATAAATAATTTTTGATGTTTTAAATATATGAAAAAATCCCTTTTTATTTTTCCAACAATATTAATTGTGGTTCTTTTAATCTTATTCTTTATATTCATTTCTAAAGAATACAAAGAATCAGAATATGGGGCAGTTGTTATAGAACCAGGAGAGAATTATATAATTAAAGAAGTAAATGGAGAAACAATAGTAGAAAATGAAAATGTTGGATTAACATTCAAGGTTCCACAAGGTTGGGACGTAGAAAAAAAAGAATTAGGAGAAGGTGAGTGGATTGTTAATTTGATGAGTCCGGATGCAGAAATAAATGAAACAGGGTTGTTAATCGATGGTTGTGGGGTTAGTGTGGGGGTTAAAGATCATAGTTCTTCAGCTCTAGCATTAATGGGCATTATAGACAATATAAATAGTGGCGATATTGAGGTGAGTGATGATTATGAGATTGTTGATATATCAGGATATGAGGGGCTTAGGATCAGGGTCGCTGGAGGGGATGGTTCTTATGCTCTAACGATAGAATTGCCATTGGGAGAGAGGATATATATGCTAGATACTTTGATTATTAAAAATACAGATTGCCTCAGGTATTTTGATGAGATAATGAGCGGAATCTTGATCAATTAAAAGAGGGAGAGATGCGAGTTGAATCTATTAATTCATAATAAAATTTTTCTATTTTCGGTAATATTTTTATTATTAGGTTTTTGTTTTTGTGTTGAGGGAGAGGTGGAAATCGATGAAGATGTGGTTGGTTTAAATTTTGTTGATCAATCGAATATAATCAATACTTTATCTAGTAGAATAGTTGATAGTTGGATGGGGGCAATTGTTGATGACGTCGGCGCCAATGAAGAATTAGTCCTTTCTATGGTCAGAAAAGCTATAGCCACGGACCAAATGAATTATCTTTTAACAGAGGCCCCAAAAGAAGTTTGTCTAGAAATAGGTAAGACAATCGCTAAATATGCAAACCTATTCTTAGCCCAAGACATTAAAACTTTATTGTCTGATATAGAATTATTAACAGTTAGAGACTCTGTAAATTATTTAATGACTTGGATGGACGAGAAAGAAATCAAATATGGATTAGGAGATTTTGATTTTTCATATGAAGATTTAAGTGGAAAAAGTCATAAAATTACAATTCAATATGTTATTTTATACGAGCCCATAAATTCAGAAATGGGACGCGTGAGTGTTAGGTTTTATTCAAATAAAGCATTATCTCCGCCTAAATCAGAGGGGTCTTTAGCTAGCGCCTGGGGTACTTCTTGGAACTATACGGCTGAACACGAAAAAGGAGAAAAAATACCACCTTTCGTATTGTCTATAACTGGAAAAATGAAGAGAGAAAAGACAGGTTATTGGAAAGAAGATATTATTCATAGATATACATGGATTGGAGAACCCAAAATAGAAGTGGAGTTTCTAGATGGAGTCCCATATTTTGAATTCGAAGAAAAAGGATTTTTTGAGAAAATTGGAGATAAGTTTACTGATTTATTGAATAAAGCAAAAAAGAATTTTAAAAAAGCCAAAGATTTATTTAATGAATTTAAGGGGTTGTTTGGCGCTAGTGTGGTTAGGCCGGATATTAATAAACAAAAGATGATTGATGAGATTGCTCAAGATTTATCAAAATTCTTTAAAGAGATTGGGGGCGAGATTCCTGAACAAGAATTTAAAGAAATAGAGCATGAGATTGAAAATATAGAAACTGAGGAAGATTTAGAAAAAGTTTTAGAAAAGATTGAGCAACTTAGAATTCAGATGGGTTTATTAGCAGAATTAATTGCCAAATTCGAAGAATTGAAACAAGAATCAGAAATAATTGAAGAAGTTGAGCCAGTTTGCGCGATAATCAATGAAGTGTGTGCAGGTTATGGTAATTCTAAAAATGAGTTTATTGAATTATATAATCCTAATTCTCAAGATTTAGATTTAAGTGATTTTAAATTAGAATTGGTAAATTCCAGTAATAATTCAAGCAATAAACAAATTACTTGGATTAATACAGTAATTCCTGCGGACTCCTATTTTTTACTAGTAGGAGGAGAGATTATTTATAAGGGAGAAGCGTTGAGTCCAGATGCTACTTTTTCTAGTCAATTAACAAGTATTAGTGGGGTAATCTTAAGGAATAATCAAGATTATATCTGTGATATGGTTTCTTATGGAAAAAAAGACAAAGAACCTCCTGCTTTGGCCATTGAAACCAGGGGAAAGTTATTGAGTAGAGGATTACAAACAGGTTATAGCTTAGAGAGATTAAGGCACGAAGACACAAATAATAACTGGGAAGATTTTTATCACATTACTCAACCTTCGCCAGTCAATTCTTTAGGCGATGAATTTGAGTATGAAAATATTACTTATACTAGTGCATCAAGTGGTGGTTCTAATAGCCAGACCCAGGATTATACAAGTGTTTGCTCTGATGCTGGTTCATCTAATCCAGCATATTCGCCAATTATTATTAATGAGGTGGCCTGGATGGGGTCTCGAGAAAGTTATACAGATGAGTGGATTGAACTGAGAAATATCACAGACCAAGATGTTTCTTTAGAAAGATGGGAATTATTGATTAATGATACTAGTATTGTGTTCGGTGATAATACCATCCCTGCGAATTCTTATTTTTTACTAGAAAGAACTGATGATAATTCAGTCCCCAACATTACGGCTGATTATATTTATCGGGGATCTTTGAATAATAGTGACGTAGACATGAAATTATTTAATAGTTCCTGTGAAATTATAGATAGGGTTATAGCTAGTCCGGATTGGCCAGCGGGTGATAATGATTCAAAAAGAACCATGGAAAGACAAGATAATATTACTTGGCATGATTATTGCGGGAATGGGGAGAATAATATCTTTGGAACCCCCAGAGCTATAAATAGTAAATATCAGGACCAGGGAGAACAAGAGGAACAAGAAGATGAAGATCA
>Ga0272441_10003285_pt1 | contig 30911 bp, 29 predicted proteins | sample SSMProp6N_FD_193582 | JGI IMG/M metagenome (GOLD analysis project Ga0272441, IMG submission 193582) | Marine sediment archaeal communities from Little Sippewissett salt marsh, Falmouth, MA, United States - SSM-Prop-6N | ecosystem: Environmental > Aquatic > Marine > Wetlands > Sediment ... | reverse complement strand
GCTGCTCTTGGCACTGAGAACCAGCCGGTCAAAATTACAGTCCTCGAAAAGACGGATATATCTTTTCATTTCTTCCAGCATTAATTTAACGCGTCTTTTCGCCGGCACAGGCTTTTTTTGATAGTCTGAGATACTCGCTTCGTTGACGCCGACACGAACGGCAATCCCGTGCATTTTGACGGCGTCGATGATTCGAAGAATGTCTTTTCGCTTTTTTATATTTCCCGGATTCAACCTGATTTTGGCGGCACCGGCTTCGACAGCTTCGATGGCCCGGTTCGGGCTGAAATGGACGTCGGCAATAAGGGGGACTTTTACTTTCGGGACGATTTTTGCAAAAGCCTCGGTATCAGCCCGCCTTGGAACGGCAATCCTGACTAATTGACAACCGGCCTGCACAAGCTGATTCACCTGCCTTACGCACCGTGCGATATCGACAGTAGGCACCTTCGTCATCGACTGGATTACGACGGGATATTTATGCCCGAGCTTTACCGAGCCTACATCTACGATTCTGGTTTTTCTTCTTTTAATCACGGCAAGATTTTAGCGTGAAACACCTATCGGAGCAAATGAAAACATATTTTGAGTAAAGTCGAAAGTACCTAAAGTGAGCTATAGAGCACAAGTGCACAGAAGCATAAGAGCATGAAAGATATTTAAAACTTATGCACTTGTGCACTTATGACTTGTGTGCTTTTTTTAACTTTAGACACTTTAGTTCACTTTAGACACTTATAACTTTAATTTTATTAACGCAGCCGAATCGAACCGTTGTGGGTTTCGAGGTAAAGTTCGCCCTCGCCGCTGCCGATTGTCCCGGTCAGTTTGTTTTTGCTGACTTTTCCGGTGACGGTTATAGGTAAATCAGTATTTATCGAGCCGTTATTCGTCGAAGCTTTTACGTTGGCCGAGTAGTTGGCCGGCGCCGCCAGTTCGATACTGCCGTTATGAGTGACAATCGATATATCACAATCCGATTCGGCGGCTCCGGAATATTTGACCTTGACACCGCCGTTATGCGTTTTGAGCTTCGCGTCGCCGGTGATTTCTTCACAATGGACTCCACCGTTATGCGTTACAAGCTTGATGTCACCCATGATATTTTTGACTTCTATCCTGCCGTTATGCGTTGTGGCATCGATACCACCGGTGATATCGTTGATCTTCACCGCCCCATTGTGACTTCCGAGCTTCAGATTGACCTGGTTAGGAACAACACAATCCAGGCTCACACCCACCGAGCGGTTTACCAGATTCTGTGGCCTTTTAATTTTCAAAACCAGATTGTCCCCCATACGCTCGAATTTCACTTCCGTCTGTTCGGCCAATTCATAGGCATCATCTTCGGTTCTCGCCCTTGCCACAATAGTGGCAATAATATTACAGTCGGCAACATCAGCTCCTTTGACTGTGATTGAGCCGTTATGGGTCTGGGTCTCGAAACCTGAGCTTGGTGACAAAGGCATTGACAGATGAACTACTTTCTCGTATTTCGCCTGCATATCGCAACTGCCGACATAGACACAACATCCGGCCAAAAGCGTCATCATGCACAATAAACAGCCCAGCGATACTCTTTTTGTATTATTGTCATTTTCCATTTTTGTGTTCCCTTAATTTTTCCCTTTTCAATTTTATAAAATCCCTTATAAAATAGTCGCTACTACTTACAAAATGTTTCACAAAAAATCCGCAACTTTTCCCAACTTCGCATTCCTTGTGAGTATATTTATAAAATGAAGGCCCCTCGTATGCAAGAAGTTTCACATAAATCTGAATTTTCCCCGTCGATCGAGCATAAAAGCAAAAAGAGTTCCTTGACAACTTCTCACAAATTCGGTCATTATTATATGCAGATGACAAGCAAACTATTTAATCTTTCAGACAAGACCGCGTTGGTGACCGGCGGCAACCGGAGCATCGGCCTTGCTATTGCACAAGCTTTGGCCGCACAGGGGGCCGATGTAGCAATCGTTGCACGAACAAAACAGCAGCTCGAAACCGCCGCTAAGCAAATTAATGCCGAGACAGGCAGAAAAGTCCGGACTTTCCCGTTCGATCTCGAAAATATCGATGAAATTGACAACCTTTTTAAAAATATTATCACCGAAACAAAAGGCATAGATATCCTTGTTAATTGTGCCGGGACAACCGTCCGCAGTCCTGCCGAAGAGCTTGACCTAAAGGCATGGAACAGGGTCTTAGAATTGAATCTGACCGCCGTACTGGCATTGTCGCAGGCCTTCTGCCGCCATCGAAAACAGCTTGGCAAGCCCGGCAAAATAATCAATATCGGCTCGCTGATGTGCCACGGTGCACGGGCCACGACCTCCGCTTACGCAGCCAGCAAGGGCGGCCTGCTGATGCTGACCAAAACATTGGCCGTCGAATGGGCAAAATATAATATCAATGTCAACGCCATCGGGCCCGGCTATATCGCAACGAAACTTACCGCCCCGCTGCAGGCTGACGAGGATTTTAACAAATGGGTCCTTTCGAAAACTCCCCTTGCAAGGTGGGGACGGCCGGAAGACATCGCCGGTACGGCAATTTTACTGGCCTCCGGAGCCGGAGATTTTATCACAGGACAAATCATATATATCGACGGCGGCTGGCTTGCCATGTTATAACAGCCGAAATTACCGGAAAAATCATCCCCAACACCAGTTTTCACACCTAAAAAGCCGATATAACAGCATTGGACAACTGAATTTTTACAAAAAATTTACTTCATAATGTCAACCGATAGGCTACGATATTCGTCTATAGCGATAGATGGAGTAAAAGCCTCAATGGAAAACACAGACAAGAGCTTAATCGAAGCCCATTGTAAGGGTGACCCGAATGCGTTCGGTGAGATTGTCCGACGATACGGGGATGGCGTTTTGGGATACTTGATACGTATGACCGGCAACCGCGAACAGGCAGAAGACCTTTTTCAGGAGACTTTCAAACGCGTGCACCAAAAATCTCATACACTTCGCGGTAATGAATTCAAAAGCTGGCTGTTTAAGATAGCAACAAATGCGACCCTCGACGGATTAAGGATAAAAGATAAGAATGAGCTCACGGGAAAAGAAAATTAATTTTGCCGATTGTGACGGCGAGAATAATGCTGAACTACTCGTAGCGGATAATTCCCATAATCCCTCCGTAGAGATCGAAAAGGCCGAACAGATTCAGCAGGTCAAACAGGCCGTCGAATCGCTGCCGGACCGCCAGCGGGCAACGCTCGTACTGGCCTACTACCAGCAGCTAAGCTATCGGGAAGTGGCCTTGGCTTTAGGCTGCTCCGTCGGGACGGTCAAGACGCAGATGTACAGGGCGCTGAGGACTCTGGCGCAGAAATTGCCGGAGGTTGAATTATGAGTAATATGAAAAATCACCTAACAGAACGCGAGCTTATAGAATACCAGTTTAAGCTGGCCGATGAAAACCGTGTCAAAGAAATCGCCGGACACCTGGAAAGCTGTACCCAATGCAGTGAGCAGTTGGAAAAAATTCAGCGTAAATTCGCGACCCTTGATTTATTACGTGACCAGGGAAAAGTTTCCGAAGATCTGATTTCGCAGGTCGTCGAGCAGGCGAAAAAATCTACCCCGACAAAAATTTTATTTTTCGGCAGACATATATGGCTCAGCGCTGCGGCAGTATTGCTGCTGGGATTGCTCCTGATATCCAATACCGGCAAACAAGAAAAAAGAACAGAAGATGCCTTTGAAGAATCAATCCCGGAAACAACTACAATGGAACTTGCGGAGGAGCCACGCAGCACTACGCCGACAGATTTAGACAGAGGCGATTCCACCGAAACATTAGTCGCAAAGGACATGCCAAAGATAGAAAGGGCAAAAGAGTTCTCTTTCCGTGCAGGAGCAGATGTCGCAGAAACAGAACAAATTCCCGAACAGCCGCCTTTCGCCCCGGCAAGCGCGATAGAATTGGTGACTCTGCCCCAGCGGGATAATGTACAACTTACAATCTACAATTCCGCCCGACTTTCACCGGTTACAAATGATAGCATGTATGGTGCGGCTGGTGAGTCTCATGGCCGTCGCAGTAGTTTAGATTATGAAAACTTTACAACCATTGGTAATCAAGTGCACAATCTTACAATGCTCATTGAAGAGGCCATTGATCCTATGAGCTGGTACAATATCAATCCAGAAGCTGAAGGATCGATATTGAAATATAATAACAAGCTTGTCATCTATCAAACTCTGGAGAGTCATCGACAGATAGAAAAACTCCTTCGTGCTTTAAATATACTTATAAAGGTTCAGGGTCAACAAGAATCTTCGTCTGCAATAAATGGGACGCCGAATAACAGAATTGTATATGAACAATTAGAGCAGGTTGTTGATCTTTCAGAATTAAAGCCGGAAATGGCTTTTAAGGATGTATTAAACACAATAGCGAGAAAAGTCAATCCCCCCCTGCAATTTGTACCTAACTGGAGAGATTTGGAACTAAACGCCCAGACTGATAGAGCTACCTTATGCGATATGGATCCCCTGACAGGAATTAAAATCAGCGCAGCATTAGATGTTCTCTTAGCCGGTCTTTCAGACCCGGATGCACCTTATTATGCCATAAGCTATTTAGTAGATGAAGGGGTAATTCGGATCGCAACAGAATATAGTCTTCCATCCAATATGGAAACGCGAGTTTATGATATCATTGAATCTGCTATAAATACTGACATTATCAGTGACTCAGATCAATCGATAGTCGAAGAAAACGAAAAGCGTATACCAATACGGAATTTTGCCCCTCGAAAACCAGCAAAAATACCGCCGATTGATTTAACGTTAGTAAGAGAAAGACGAAATTTAACGCTAAAAAAAGGCTGGAACTGGCTGCAGTTTATGTGGGCCAATACTTTAATCGACCCAACTTCACTTAGCCTTGAGGCGGTAGAACAGAAAGACAAAATCGAAATACAGCAGTTGGTTTTTCCAGCGAGGCTGCGGGAGCTTGGCCGCTGGCTAATCCACTCGGAGGTCAGCGGCCGGGTGCCGTTCGAGCTGACGTACCTGACCAGCGGCCTTACATGGCGGGCGTTTTATATGGGAACGCTCTCGCAGGATGAAAAATCGATGCACCTGCAGGGTTATGTCCGCGTCACGAACAACTCCGGCGAAGATTACGAAAACGCCCAGACCCGACTGATTGTCGGGCAGGTCCACATGCTCGATAAGATTGCCGACCTTGCCAAAAGGCAATTTCCTTACGGCAGCCCGATGCCTGTAACAAGAGGAGGTGGATACGGCGGCATGGGCGGTGGCATGGGTGGTTATGACAAAGCGATTACGCTTGATTATGGCTTTCGAGGTGAAGTTTCTGGGCTTAAAGATGGACTAAGTCTTATGAAGCCCAAAGAAATTGTCAAAGAGGGATTAAGCGAATATTTCCTCTATACAATTGAGGGAACTGAAACTATCCCGAACGGCTGGGGCAAGAGACTGCTTTCTTTCGAGGCCGAAGATATAAAAATTGAGAGTCTGTATAAATACGACGAGCGGCGATGGGGCAACCAAACGATGCGATTCCTCAAGTTCGCAAACGACACCGAACACAACCTCGGCAATACTCCTATCCCGGATGGTAATATCAGGATATATGGCTTAACGAGTGAAAATGGATACTTATCTTACGTTGGTCGGACAGACATAAAATATATTCCCGTAAACGAGGAAGTTGAACTGAATCTCGATCCGGCAAGATTAGTCGAAGTCGAGCCGACACTAATGAACTTCAAAACGGACAACTACCTGTTCGACCCGAACGAGAACATCACCGGCTGGGACGAAATACGCTCGTGGAAAATCGAAATCACTAATACCCGAACTCTACCCGTTAAAATAGAAATTACCCGCGGCTTTGATACTGCATACTGGAGACTGGCCTGTGATATTCCCTATGAAAAACACGATGCCACGCGTATCCGATTCAATCTGGATATTGAGCCGCGAACCAAACGTACATTCGAATATACCGTGACTACCTATCACGGCACACGAGAAGAAACAATAAATCAATAGAAAATAAGAAGCAAATTTTTTTCAAGGAGAATAATTATGAACAGTAAAGCAAGTAAAATCACGGCAATCATTTTGGCTCTGGGAATTGTCACCATCGCCCAGGGCAGGATTAAATTAGTAGCTCTGCCGGAGCGGGCGGCGACGGTAATCCGCCTGGATAATCCGCAGGCGACACTAATCGAGGAAGAACGCGTACTGACGCTCCAAAAGGGAATTAATAAGGTGGATTTTTCCTGGAAATCCGTCTTTATCGACGCCGATTCGATTCGGCTGCAGGCACTCGACCATCCGGACAAGGTGACGCTGCTAAGCGTAAGCTATCCGCCGGACGAAGCAGCATTGGTCTGGGATATCAGCAGTGACGGCGATTACGCCGAGACTGTCAGAATCAGCTACCTTCTAAGCAATATCGACAGGCTCATAACCTACAAAGCGGTCGCGGATAAAGGTGAGACCAAGGTCGATTTGAAAAGTTTTATCATCCTGCGGAACTTCTCCGGCGAGGATTTCGAAAAGGCACGCGTGCTGCTGGATTACGGCGAAGCCTTCGAGCAGGGAATTGACCACGAAGAGACCAAGCAGTTGCTGTTCCTGAAAGCACCGGAAGTCCCCATCCAGAAAATCTGGACGTTCGACGCCGCAACGCTGCCGTGGGACCCGGAAGAGCTTGAAAACAGAAATGTCGGAATCCCGGTCAGCTATCGAATAGTCAATAACACAAACAGCGGCCTGGGGAAATTCGCCTTATGGGGCGGCAAGGCAAGAATTTACCAGGACGACGGCCACGAGAGCACAATCATTTTAGGCGAGGATAATGCGATATTAGTGCCGGTCGGCGAAAAAATGGAGCTTTATATCGGCGACAGTCGTGACATAGTCGTCACCCAGCGAAAGACAGTCAACTCGCGTGAAAACGTACGAAGGCATAACGTGGACAGAAACCGAATTATCCTGTACGATAACGAAGAAGAAATCACCGCCAAGATAGAGAATTTCAAGGACAGCCCCGCCGTACTGACAATGATACAGCATATCCCCGGCCAGTGGGATATGGAAAGCTGCACCCTGGACGGCAGGCGGCTGAGACTCGATATCGATTACAAGAAAAAAGACTCCAATACACTTGAGTTCGATATTACACTGCCGGGGCGAACCGAAAAAGCTCCGGCGACCAGGGAGTTTAAGATGCACTACCATCGGCGAAACATCCGCCCGAATATGACACCTGTGCCGCATCCACAAGTATTCAGAAGATAACGAATGCAAAAATACTCAAGCTAAAGGAGCTTAAAAATGAAACGCATAATATTAGCTTTTATTATAACAGTCTCGGTTGCAGGTATCGCACAGGCCAAGGTCGATTTGGTGACACTGCCGGCACGGGATACAGTTCAGCTTACTATCTATAACTCCGCAGACATGACATTGGTTCGCGAAAGCAGGGCCTTGACACTTAAAGAAGGGAAAAACAGCCTGCAATTTTCGTGGGAAAATACCCTAATTGACCCGACATCTCTGGAAATGCTGCCGAAGGCCAACGCGGACAGGATTGATATTGCCGATCTGACTTTCCCCCCGAGGGTGCGGAACCTGGGCCTCTGGAATATCGCCAGCGGAGTCTCGGGAAAAGTCCCGGTCGAAATTACATACTTAACCAGCGGGCTTTCCTGGCGGGCTTTTTATATGGGAACGCTCACCGAAAACGAGGAGACGATGCGATTGCAGGGCTACGTCCGCGTGACCAACAACAGCGGCGAAGATTACGAAAACGCCCAAACCCGGCTAATCGTCGGCAAGGTCCACATGCTCGATGAAATCGCCGAACTTGCCCGCAGACAATACCCATACGACAGGCCCGGTCAAATAATGCCCGTGCCTGCTACAGCACCGGCATCTGATGAAATAATGATGAGGCGGCGATCAGTAGCCGGAGCCATGCCGATGATGGAAATGGCGGCACAGGAACCCAAAGAAATAATCAAGGAAGGGCTGAGCGAATACTTCCTCTATACGATTGAAGGAACGGAGACAATCCCGAACGGCTGGTCGAAAAGACTATTGAGCTTCGATGCCGATGATGTGCCGGTCGTCAATCTGTATAAATATGAGGAGCAGCGCTACGGCACAAATGTGATTCGATTCCTTAGCTTCAAAAATGATACCGAGCACAAACTCGGCGATACACCCATCCCCGGCGGATTATTAAAGGTCTATCGAAATGCCGGGAGTCAGGGAAATCTCTCATACACGGGACAATCCGAGTTCAAATACATCCCCGTCAACGAGGAGGTGGAATTGAATCTCGGTCCGGCCGCCAACGTCGTTGTCGAATCGAAGGTAATGGATTTCAAAACAGATAATTACAGGTTCGATTCCGATGGCGATATTATCGGCTGGGATGAGATTCGCACATATCAAATCGAGGTCAGGAACACGCGGGATATTGCGGTCAAAATCGAGATTAAGCGGAACTTCCCGAGTAGGTTCTGGCAGATAAGAACAGACGACCAGTATGAGAATGTTGATACAAATACAATAAAGTTCACACTCGACTTGCGCCCGGGCACAAAACAAAATTTGGAATACGTCCTGACAACTTTTCACGGAACACGAGAAGACGACTGGCGCAGGACTCAACGGTAGGTGATTCTTTTTATTAGAGAGAATTAAAATGAAGCGAATATTTATATTATTGATAATTGCCGCAACAGCTTGTGTCGTACAGGCAAAGGTCGATCTGGTGACACTTCCCACGCGCGATACCGTCCAGCTTACGATTTATAACTCCGCAGATATGACATTAGTTCGCGAAAGCAGGGCCTTAACTCTCAAACAAGGGAAAAACAACCTGCAATTCTCGTGGGAAAATACCCTCATCGACCCGACATCTCTGGAAATGCTGCCGAAGGCCAACGCGAACGAGATTGATATTGCCGATCTGTCCTTTCCGCCGAGGGTACGGAACCTGGGCCTTTGGAATATCAACAGCGGTGTTTCGGGAAAAGTCCCGGTCGAGATTACATACCTGACCAGCGGCCTTTCCTGGCGGGCGTTTTATATGGGAACGCTCACCGAAAACGAGGAAACGATGCGGCTGCAGGGCTACGTCCGCGTCACAAATAACAGCGGCGAAGATTATGAAAACGCCCAAACAAGACTCATCGTAGGCCAGGTCCACATGCTCGATGAAATAGCGGAGCTTGCCCGAAGACAATATCCTTATGGCAGACCGGGTGAAGTGTTACATTTAGATTGGGAGGGAGCTGTTGAAGAAGATAAAAGAATTATGAAGAAGGAATTAAGCAACTTAAGAGGTCAACTTGTTGTTCTCGCTGACGAGCGGAAAGAAATCGTTAAGGAAGGTCTCAGTGAATATTTCCTCTATACGATTGAAGGGACGGAAACCATCCCGAACGGCTGGTCGAAAAGGTTGCTGAGCTTCGATACCGATGAAGTCCCGGTCGTCAATCTGTATAAATATGAAGAGCAGCGTTACGGCACAAATGTAATCCGCTTTTTGAGCTTTAAAAACGATACCGAGCACAAACTCGGTGATACTCCCATTCCCGGCGGATTGCTCAAGGTCTATCGAGGCACAGACGGCCAGGAACATCTTTCCTACACGGGACAATCTGAATTCAAATACATCCCCGTCAACGAGGAGGTGGAATTGAATCTCGGTCCGGCCGCCAACGTCGTTGTCGAATCGAAGGTGATGGATTTCAAAACGGACAATTACAGATTCGATTCAGACGGCGATATAATCGGCTGGGACGAAATTCGCACGTTTGAAATTGAGGTCAGAAACACGCGGGACATTCCGGTCAAAATCGAGATAAAACGGAACTTCCCTACTCGATTCTGGCAATTAACGACAGACGATACATACGAGAAGGTTGACCTGGATACCATCAAGCTCACACTTGAAATGCGGCCCGGCACAAAACAGATTCTTACATACACATTACGCACTTACCACGGCACAAGAGAGGATGACGCCGGATAAATAACCATAATTTCAAATTGGCATCGTTATCCAATCAGAGCTTAATACGAGTTCGCAGTTAATACCGGCTGAGAATCTTCAGGGCCGAAGACATCGTACTGCGGGCCGTATTGCTGCAAATAATAAAGCGAATAGGAACGCTCGAAAACCAGTACCGGCAAATACAAAACTGTGCCTAAATATGGCAAAGCCAGAATACAGGCCAGGCAGCAGAGCGTGCAACATATACCCATCATTAAAATCACGCCGATGGCCATTGAAATTAATATATAAAACAGGATATACAATGCGAATCGGGCCTTGTTCACCGATAGTACCGTCATAAATTCCCGCCATGCCGCCCTGACACTCGTCGTCTGCAGGAACATAATCGGCACAACGAAATCCATCGTGAATTTGTCGATGATACCAAAACAAATCGAGAGAATAATAATACACAGAACAAGAAACACGATACCGAGTATCGGCCCAACAGCCGGCGCGCCGGCCGAGACCATTGCTATAACAAGTATTACTGTAATAACAACGGGCACCATTATAACGACAAAACCAATCAGGCTCAGAACGATCCGGAACACAAAAAGGCTGTTCGCGTGCGCCCGGAACTTCGCCCAGGGGATTTTGACCTCTGCTTTATTACCGGCGACGCAATGAAGGAACATAAATCTGCCGCGACTGCTGAGCCATGTAAAAACAAGCCAAAGAACGATGCCTAAAACGACTGCAAAAACAACAACAGGAACAATCCAGTATGCATTTGCCACGATATATTCCTTTGCCGCCTCGAATGCCTGCCGGAACTCGGCCTCATCTCCGGCTGGAAAATTGCCGCTCGGCCCTCTGGGACCTCCGCCACCGCCACTACCTCCGCCGCCTCCTAAATATGCCAAAAAAGCGCAAAAGCCAATAATAAACCACTTGCCGATGTCGAAAGGCCTGAAAAGCATCAACTTGACTCTGTCGATTGCAGGTGTTATTGGATCGACAACGCTTACTGTTTGTGGTCTCTTCGAATCCATTAAACAAATCCTTTCGAATGAAAAGTAGTTTAACTGAAGTTACTTATATTGAATGTGACCTCTCAGTTCAAGCTCCTTTTTATCCTTTCTTAATTACTCCGGCAAGGGATAAAATATGACATTTCAGGTTTTCGCTCATTGTATTCACTGCCGTTTTAACTGCCGAAGCTCCCTGAGCACCGGCCAATCGGCAAAGGCAAGAACAAATAACATGATAATATTGGCGATTGGAACAAACATAAGCAAACCAAGGGCCCAGCAAAAACCCGCCTTGGAAAATATCCGGCAATGAACCCAGACCATTAATATAGTAATTAACAGGCTAACAAACAGTAAAAATAATATGAATATAAAACCAATCGCGGGAGCAATATCAGGAGAGCTATGCATTCTTCTTCCTTTCAATTTAAAATATCATGCTGAAATTTCCCATATTCGAAAACAAATATACAATCTTCACACTAAGATAGACTATCCAAAGATTAAAATAATTCAAAATATTTTCGTTTTTTTTGCTCTTTATTATTAAATCACATCCTCATAGATATAGTTTAGGCATATATAAACACTTAATCTTGATTTATAACAGCAAAAACAGTAGAATTATATAAAATGAACATAAGGAATTTGAAGATTCGGTAAAACCGGCTGATGAGAAAAAATCTGGAAAAAATCGCAAAAGAAAACGGAAGATACAATGCAGGAGCAATCAGGTTTGTCTCCGAAGGGCTAAGCTATACGGCAAAAAAGGTCGCCGACGAGCCTAAGCATGTCAGCGGACAGACACTCTGCGAGGGACTTAAGAAGTTAGCTCTCGAAAAATGGGGGCCGCTGTCGTTACTCGTTCTAAACAGCTGGGGCGTCAAAACCACCCGCGACTTCGGCGAAATCGTATGGCTGATGATAAGCCACAATTTGATGAGCGCTCATCCGACGGATTCAATCGACGATTTTAACAATGTTTACGACTTCAAAACAGAATTCAAGGACCAATTCAAGTTCTAAATTATTTATTCGTCGTCTTCCCAATAAGTCACAAAATTATCCCGTGACCTTTTCATAAAAAATCAGGACGAAAACATCCTTCGAATATCGCTTCGACAGGTCCGGTCAGGTAAACTTCTCTATCCGGGCCTATTTCCACCTGTAATTCACCGCCCGGCATTTTTACGTTGACCGTATCATCCACCATACCCAATTTATGAGCGGCCACCGCAGCGGCGCAGGAACTGCTGCCGGAAGCCAAAGTATATCCGGCCCCTCTTTCCCAAATCCTGATCTCGATATTCGCCCGGTCAAACACTTTCAAAAGCTGCATATTTATCCGGTTCGGGAACATCTCATGATTTTCCACCAAAGGCCCTAACCGCCTTGCCTTTTGCTCGCTGATATCCTGCATCGGTATCACACAATGCGGATTGCCTATCGACAGGCACGTGACATTATATTTAACACCGTCAATTTCAAGCTCTTCATCTATTACTTCTCTTTCGAGACCTTCGACGGGTATCTCCGTGCTCAGGAAAGTGACTTTGCCCATATTGATTTTTATAAGATTTGCGGCATCGTCTTTAATTTGGGCCTCAACGATTCCGCCGGATGTCACGATATTGAAAATCTTTTTCTTTACATACCCTTTTTCGAACAGATATTTTGCAAAGATTCTCAATCCATTGCCGCTCTTTTCAGCCTCGCTGCCGTCCGGATTGAAAATCCTTACACTCAAATTATTGCCGCTCATTATCGGCCCGTATAGAATTCCATCCGAGCCGACGCCGAATTGCCTCTCGCAAATCATACGAATCGCATCAGGCGTCAAATTAATATTAACGACATTCGGGTCGATAACAAGATAATCGTTTCCCAAACCGTGATATTTCTTAAAGTGCGAATCCATATCCCCTGTCACGGTAAAACATTACGCCAGCTTTAATTCCAGAAAAATCATACAATCGATCTCGAAATGCTCATAAGGAGCGATATCTTCAAATCCGAGGGAACGATATAATTCTTCCGCCCCTGTCATCTTTTTATTGGTATTGAGCCGCATCGAAGCATAACCCATATCCCCCCCCCTGTTCGATAATGGCATTTGCGAGGTTTTTCCCGATACCCGATTTTCTATATCCAGGCTTGACATACAGCCTTCGCATCTCGCATATTCCATCGCCCAAATCCATCAGTCCGACGCAGCCGGCGGTTTTCCCCTTATATTCGGCAAGTAACAAGCAACCGGCAGGCGTGCTAAAGCGACCCGGCATACAATTAGCTATTTCATCCTCATAATTTTTCATATACTCCTTGAATGAAGGTCTATCCGCGTATTCGTGCAGACGACTTTTCAGAAGGTCTGCGAATTCTCTCCAAAAAATTCTGACCTGTTCGAGCTGCTCACCGTTTTCAACTTTATAAATATCTATCATGTTTCTCATAATTTTAAATTGTATCGTTCCGTATGTTTGAAAATTATTTACAAAAAAATATCCCGCATAATAATTACTCATTATGATGAATCTTGAGCCGCCTTTTCATTTTTTGGGACCATAAACCAGCTCCGTTTTTTCTACTTTAACGCGTTCCAACTTCATTTTCCTTGTCTATACGAATCAAATCCAAATTTTCCCGGCCTGACTCAAGCTCTTTAATATTCAGCTCGCCGATCACTTCGTCCAGAAGCCGGTTAAATGTATCCGGGTCCTCAATCATGATAAAATGTCCCATCTTCGGCATTATTTTCACATCGAAAGACACAGCGTGACGCCGGTTGGCCTCGACATTCGTCTCGAGCAAATCCGTGTTTATACAATATAACGGCACTTTGACCTGCTTAAGGGCTTCTGTCACATTGTAACGAAAATATCCACGCAGTGAATTAATCGCAACCCATGGAGGGGCCGAGGACATATCCTCCACGATCCTTTCGACAATGTTGGGATCCGAACCGGCCGGGAACATATCCCGGACAAATTCCTGTGTATTTCCCTTGAAATCTTCCTGAAAACCGTCAATAAATTCCCGAATCTGTTTCCGGGGATATTTTGTTTCGACGTTATGTAATGTATCAACTCCGACCAGACCAACGACACGGTCCGGCATACGCCTTGCCGCTTCTATGATTACAGAACCGCCCATCGAATGACCGATGAGAATGGCTCTCTCGATTTTAAGCTTTTCGACAACCGCATCGACGTCACCACCGAATGTTTCGATGGTCCAGTTCCTACGACCGATACCCGAGAGCCCGTGTCCGGCAAGGTCTATCGTGACAACTCGATATCGACGTGCAAAATAAGGCACCTGGTAAGTCCAGTATCTTCTATCGCAGCACCAGCCGTGGACAAATACAAGTGCCGGCTCGCCTTTGCCGCGAACATCGTAACTAATGACGACATTATCCTCCGACAATAACTGATTTTTCCGAATAGATGCGCAGCCCGCAGAAAAAAGTAAAGACGACAGCACGGTCACCAATAAAGAAAGACCAAATGTTTTCATCTCTGTTGTCTCCCTGAAACACTTATCTATTCTTGATGTTAGCCGTCATTAATATAACCGATCTTTAGCCACTAAGCCAACTCTTCCGCCAACGCTCACATCTAATTTACAATCCGGTGTTTACCCATTAGTTTTTTTTTACCGTATCCCCTCTCATTCGGGAAAAGTTTACGACAATGATTACAAATATTCAAATAACCTCACTTCTTCGTATGTCCCCGGGACTTTGGCCGGCAGAGTTTTTTAAGCTGTTTTTCCGTCAATCGCTCCAATCACAATATCCCTTATAAGTTCCTGTACATAAATGCAACATTAAAAGGCAAATGTTCGAATTTCTTTGTGTCTTTCTCGACAAAGCCCAGTTTTCTGTACCAATTCTTCAACTTTCTGTGTTTAGATATTATCCCAATTTCGACACGCCGGATACCCATCTTTGCCGCCTGCTCGAATAAATGATTAACCAGAGCCTTTCCGAAGCCCTTGTTTCTGAATTCCGGCAATACGGCAAGTCTTTCGAGATAACATAAACCGGGACCAGCCTTCTCAAGGGCTACGCAGCCACAGACCCGACCATTTTCTTCCAGGATGTAGTACTTAACACCTTTTTCGAAATCACCTTCGACTCGTTCTTTTGCATTAAACGCCGGAAACATGGGACAGCTTTCGGCCGTAAGTGCGAACTTCTCGGCCACATCACGAAACGAATCTCGAATAAGAGCTATTAAAACTTCCTTGTCCGTTTTTTTCGCATCTCTTATCTTCATTGTTCAATCAAATCCCTGTCATTATATACCAACAACTTTGCTTCTTCGTTCCATGAGAACGACATCACGGCTCAGAGCAAAGATTTTTGCATTTTGTAGTAATCAAGTCGCTTTTTATTCTCAACTTCCAGGAAAGTTTCTTCCAGCGTGACATATCCCAATAAATCATAAAACTTCTTCGAAGGCAATGACGCATCCAGCTTGACAAGATTGATACCCTGCGAGAGGGCTTTTTCTTCGAGTTTCTGCATAATAAGCTTTCCGAAACCGCATTTTTGAGACGAAGGCTCGACAAAAACTCTGACTATTCCATCTCCAACAACAGTGCCGGTTCCGACTATCCGGCCGCCCTGCTCTAAAATAACTGTGTATCCCTCTTTTGCATCTTTTAGAATCTTATCATCATGATGCCATTGCTTGAAGAACTTCACAGCTTCCGGACAATAAGAATCCGGATAACAGCAGTCGATTGTCCGACAAACAAGCTCTTTAATTCCAGCCAGGTCGCCGGTTTTAAATTCCCTAATTTTTATGCCGCTTTGTTCGCACATTTAAATGAATCCTTATTATTTTTCAGTAACACAATAACACAGGCCCCAATCACCATCGACGATCCGATAATCGATTTCCCTGAAACGAACTCACCGAATACTGTCACACCGACAACATAATTTACAACCGGCACCAACATACCCAAAAGCGAGCCCGTCGAAATCTCCACATAACGATACGCCTCTGTCGATAAAAGCTGTCCTATTGTGGCGGTAACTCCGATAGCCACTAACAGGATTCCACCGGATAATCCTATCGAACAGGGCACAACATTCGCCGGTACAACCACAATCCACAAACCTATAACGCACTGCGCGAAGTATATGGCATACGAAGAATCGGTATCGTGCAGTTTTTTGACTATCACGAGGGCTATTCCACCGAGCATAGCACCAAAAACCGCTAAAAGTTCATTCCAGCCGAAAAAGCCCAGTAAACTCGAACCATTGCCGTTATCACAAGCCAGAAGGAAAATACCCAAAAAGGCCGCCAAAATCGCCGCCGCTCGGAGCAAGCCAATCTTTTCCTTAAGAAATACCGCACTGAAAATACCGGCAAAAATCGGGAACGAATAAATTAAAACGGTCCCTTTTCCGACGCCAAGCTCGGAGACAGACCAGAAAAAAATCAATATCGCCGCCCCGCCGAACAGGCCACGAAGAAGCAGCAGCCGACCGCTTACAAACCTCAACCTTATCTTACCGAAAAGTGCCGCAGTTCCCAAAATTCCAAGGCCGACGACAAAACGAAACAGAGTCGTCTTATACGGGTCGATATCGGATGCATATCTCACGAGTGCCGACATCAAACAGAAGAACACCGTCGAAATCAGTATCAAAAATACCCCTTTATATTCACTTTTTACAAAGCTCCGGTAAATCATTTTACACTTTCTTAGTACATAAATAAGTTGCAAAAAATCCTTCCCTGTAATCGGCCTTTTCTATTTTAAAGCCGGCTTTTTGGAGCAGTCCTTCCATGACCCAGTCGAATGTGCTGAATTCCTGGCGAAAATGCGTTTCAAGCTCCTTATTCATCTGTCCACCCAGACGGTCGGACATAGACCGAATGAATCCCTTTATGAAAGACTCGTAGTTTGTCGGATCAAATGAAAAAACCACATCAAAAAGAAGTAATTTGCCATCCGTTTTAAGCATTTGTCCCAACCTTCGCAGACCTACAAGCTTCCAGAAGTCCGGCAGATGATGCAGAGCAAGAGTCGAAACAATCGCATCGACCGGTTCTGCCCGGTGTTTATATGTAAGAAAACCACCGTGATAGAATTCGATATTTTTAATGCCGGCTTCCTTTGCTTTTTTATGTGCGCATTTAATCATTGCCCGCGAAACATCTACGGCGTAAATCTTTCCGAGACGACTTGCGGCATTAATTGCGAAAGCTCCCGTCCCGCAGCCCATATCAATCAAAGGGGACTGTAAATTAATGGCGAGCATATCAATACGCTCGTCGGCTTCCTTTTTATAGTCCCTGAATCTCTGGTGATGCTCGTCGTACCCATCGGCGAATTCCTCTTTATCGAACTTAACACCACATAATTTCATTTCATCGTACTGCCATCCCGGCATATATTCTTCTTCAAACCCACCGGAACTTTCGTTATATAATTCTTTATCCATTTTCTATCCTTCAGATTATTTTATCGCCACCGCTACCAGCCGTTTTGCATTCTGGTCATAATCGGAACCTTCCAAATCACCATAAATATTTACCGAACTAAAACCGCAATCCTTCAACAGACCGGCAATTTCAACTGCAGAATAAATTCTATGGCCGAATCTATATTCCCGTATATTTCCATTTTTAAGCATCATCCATCTGCTATCAATCCATGACCAGTTCTGCTGCATTTTATATTCACGTAGAAATATCCCGCCGTCCGCCTCGTGCCAGTCGCGCTGCTGGAAAATACGAGCCAGGATTTCTTTGCCGATAGTATCCAATATCAGCGTCCCGCCTTTTCGCAGAGAGCAGTGAATATTCGCCAAAACACGCCTGTTATCCGCCTCGATCTCGAAATATCCGAAGGCGGTAAACATATTAATAACCGCATCGAATTCTTCAATCTGGCAAAAGTGTCTCATATCACTTTTAACAAACCGAACGTCCAGTCCCTCGTTTTCGGCCCATCTTTGTGCTTTTGTAAGATATTCATCCGTAAGATCGACACCGACTACCTCGTAGCCCCGCCGGGCAAGTTCAAGCGAGTGCCTGCCGATTCCACAGCACAAATCCAAAATTTTCGCACCTTCCTCCGGGGCCAAAAGCTTGACGATATTATCGACATCTCCTTCAGCAGCTTCCAATCGCTCCTGATTGAACATCGCAGGCGCAAACGTTTTCCAGAAATTTTCATCCTGATACCACATTTTCTTTTGTGTCTTTTGCATATCAGCTCCAATATCAATATCCAAACAAAAAAGCCTTCCAGGTCTTCTATTCCCTGAAAGGCTTTTAACGCAAAAACTATGTCTTAAATTCCTTTTAGGGAGAAGCCTCCTTCGGCCATACGATAATTCCAAGACCGCAAATCCCGGCTGTATCGGCCTTAAGGGCTGTGCGCATAAGCACCGTGGCCACATGGTGGCTTGTTAACTGCTTATGTGTATTTTCCCTAAAAAGATACATCTTAAAATCCCGTTTTCTCGACAACAAAGCTGTACTTTAATTAATCGGCATTTTTCTGTCAAGTTTAAAAATATTAATAATTCTTTGAGCAATTTCCCCGTCATATATTCATGCCGAATCGATTCACCGGAAAAACGCAGAATTATATCAATATCGATAGAGCCGATGTCACCAGTAAAAATCAGGTTAAAAAGTGCATGATGATTTTTTTATAATATTCAACGGCCTTTTCGAGATCGGCGATTTCGATATATTCATCCGGCTTATGGCAAAGTGACGGTTTTCCCGGACCGAAAATCACAACCGGAGCGCCCAACGAAGCAAAATGAGGCCCGTCGGTCGTAAAACCGACCGCCCGAGTTTCGGTAATTCCCAGAGACGAGCAGAATTCCCGGATAAAATCACTATTGCTATCCGTCTCCATAGACCGCACCTGCCGGACTATGGAAACATCGGCCTTGAATTGGGGATTTTCCGATCTTAGCTTATCGAATATACCTTCTATATCGGCCACGATATTCTGATGGTCGATTGCGGGTATGGTTCGAATGTCAATCCCCACAGTGCACTTATCCGGCACGACGTTCAATGTTTTACCGCCGAGAATCGTATTGACACTCATCGAGCATCGGCCGAGCAACTCATGAGATTTATCCGATATGTCATACTTTTCAAGCTCGTTCAAGAAACACCGCATCGAAGTAATCGCGTTTATCCCAAGTTCCGGCGTCGAACCGTGAGCGGATTTCCCGCCGGTATTGACTTCGAGCCACAACATCCCGCGGTGGGCTGTAATAATAATAAAATCCGTCGGCTCGGGAATCACCACCCCCGCAAGATTGTCCGGCCTTTCGGAGCCGCTGACAAATCTTTCCGCACCGGCACTGTCCGTTTCTTCTCCCGCTGCGGCCACAAATACAATATCGCCCTGTAATTTTGTGCCGGAATCGGCAATTTCGCATATAGCCGTCACAGCGGAGGCGATTCCGCCTTTCATATCCGTAGAACCTCTACCGTAGATTTTACCGTCCGCTTCAGTCGCTTCGAACGGTGGATACTGCCACCGAGCTTGGCCGGGACCGACGACGTCATGATGGCACGCAAACAACAACGCCGCCTTTTGCCCGGAAGATTTTACCCTCGCTACGATATTGGCCCTGTTTGATTCCCATGAATCTATCTCGGATTCTATGCCACAGCGGGCGAATTCGGCGGATATTACTTCCGCAGCAGCCAATTCGCCAATATCCGAAGTCGAACGGGCCTGAATAAGCTTCTTTAGTAGTTCTTTCATAATACGGGATTATACAATTTATGCCCGGAAAATAAAAAAGATAAAATTTTTTATTGCAGGCCGGGATAATAAAGAAGATAATACATGGCTTATTAGTTTTTTAACTTGGCGCAAAGGAGTATAAATGGGACCTGTACTAAATGGGTTGATGAAACTTCAAAGTATCGAAAATCGCCTCCGCGTCGAAAAGGGAAAGCTTGCACGCTGCAGAAGAAACGTAATCATTCAGGAAAATCTGATTAGAAGCCTTCAAAACGCTCTGGAAGCAAAAAAAGAAGAGGCGCAGCTAAGCAAGGTCCAGGCCGACCGGCTGGAGCTGGAACTTAAAAGCAACGACGAGACTGTTGCCAAGTTAAGGGCCTCTCTGAACAGTGCAAAAACCAATAAGGAATACTCCGCCCTCTTGACTCAGCTTAACACTACAAAGGCCGACAACTCCAAGGTCGAAACACAAACGTTCGAATTATTAAAAGACATCGAGGCCGACGAAGCAGAATGCCGGGATATACAAACTCAAATCGACGAACAAAAACAAACGCTCGAGCAAACACGTAAAGAAAGCGAAATCCTTGCGGCAAAATATCAGAAGCAAATAGACGAAATCCAGACCGAATGGGACAAAATTGCAAAATCAATACCGGCCAAACAGCTCGAGACATTCAAGCGAGTGGCCGAAACATATGACGGGCAGGCTGTTGTCGAAGTCGAGGAGCAGGAAGGCAACAAAGGCGTCTATAGCTGCGGGGGATGCTTTATGGGTATCCCGGCCGAATCTGTCAATATGCTAATGACAAAAGACGAAATCATCCGCTGTCCGAACTGCACACGTATTCTCATCTTCAGCAATGGGAATGAAAATTAGAAACCAAAAATACAAATTCCTCCACGATATGTTTGTTTATATTTTTCTGCTTTAACAGGGAGTTTATATTTTGCCGGATAAAATAATCGCTTATATCGACGGGGGCAGCAGAGGTAATCCCGGTCCGGCCGCATCGGGATTCTGCTTAAAAGACATCTCCGGCACGCCGTTACAGGCAAAAGCCTTTTTTTTAGGTAAGGCGACAAATAACGTTGCCGAATACACGGCCTTTGTAAAAGCGCTTGAAGCAGCCGGTGAAATCGGTGCCAGAGAATTAATGCTTTTCAGCGACAGCGAGCTTCTTGTCAGGCAGATTAACGGCCAATACAAAGTCAAGAGCGAATTAATTTTGCCGCTTTACAGGCGGGCCAAAACGCTGCTCGAGAATTTCGACAAATGGAAAGTTCAACACATTACCAGGGATAAAAATAAACAAGCCGATAAACTCGTGAACCAGGCTCTCGATCTCAAAAGCGACATCGAAAATCTCCCAGAAACGGCGGTGAATGAAAAAACCATCCGGCTCGGCGTTCTCATAAGCGGCGGCGGTAAAACCCTGATAAATATCCTCGATTATATCAAAGACGGCAAACTAAACGCCGAGATTCCGGTCGTTATAAGCTCCCGCTCGACGGTGGCGGGCGTTGAGAGGGCAAAAAACGCCGGACTCGAAGTCAAAATAATCCGCAAGAAAGATTATCCCGATATCGACGAGTTCAGCAAAAGAATCGAAGAAGAGCTTGTCGCGGCAGAGGTTGACCTTGTCATCCAGGGCGGCTGGCTCTGCCTGTGGAAAATACCGGCGAGGTACGAGAACCGGGTCATGAATATCCATCCGGCCCTGCTGCCGGGCTTCGGCGGAAAAGGGATGTGGGGACATCATGTCCACGAGGCAGTTCTGAAGGCCGGATGCAAAGTCAGCGGCTGCACGGTACATTTCTGCACGAACGAATACGATAAAGGGCCGATTATCGTCCAGCGCACCTGCCCGGCCAAAGATACGGACGACCCCGATACACTTGCGGCAAGAGTCTTCGAGCAGGAATGCATTGCATTTCCGGAGGCTATTAGATTATTTGCCTCTGATAAGTTACACGTTCAAAACGGCATCGTTAAAATCAAACCGTAGTCAACGGCACCGCTTTTCACATAGTAATCCACTATCTTAATAGTCACGCACGATAATTGCATCTTCGCCGATCATGTATCGGTCTGAGCCTTCGATTTTGAGATTATATACTTTGCCGATATAAGGTTCAGGTCTTTTGGTAATGTTTTTAATCCCGACCGAGCCTTTCAAATTTTTCAGTCTCGTCCCGGCTTTTAGATTGTGCAGAGAAAGCCATTGTCCGGATTCAGTCATAAAATAATGATTCTCCGCGACTGTAATAGTCTTGCCGCTATCAAGTAGTATATCATAACATGTGAATGTCCCGTTATGTATCTGCACCTTTTCGATTTTATTTTGACTGCCAATGCCGCTGACAATCTGCGATGCGACAACTTCCTGCATCGGAATAATCTTTCCATCGAGCCGGACCGGAGTCTCACCGGTAAAACAGGCCCTGCCTTTGACCGGACCAGAAGGTGCAGAGATTATTGTGAAAGACCATACCTCGCCGGTGACTACCATCCCCTGATTATCAACTTCATCGATTCGCCAGAAATAGGTTTGGCCGTATTCGAGAGATCCGGGACTGTAAGAATTAGAACCCTGCCTTCGCGAAACCAGCACGTCTAAAGTATCTGCCGTAGTTGCATTACTGACATTATCAGAATTCGCACCAAAATACACATCATGTGCAATTGCATTTAATCCGGGCGTCCAGCTTAACTTAGCATCTAACTCCACGTTAATATCATTATCGACAGGATTAGGATTAGATGCGCGTGAATATAGTGGCGCAGTCGTGAATTCCCAGACAACTCCGGTTATTTCATTACACAGGCCGTCAAGCTCATCAATCCGCCAGTAATAATTCGTGTTAAGCTCCAAGAGACCCGGGTAAAATTCTTTTTCAAACTGTTTTCGTATAAACGGCGGAGGATTATCGGTTCCGAAATAAACTTTATATATTAATGCATTCGGATCGGATGCCCAGCTCAACACAACATCAAGGTCAGCCTCAATATCTACTGCCCCATTTGCGGGAACAGGATCGCAAGCCTGATCTACAATCACATCAGTGTCCCCAAATGACAAGCTGGCCTGAGATGACCCCCCGAAAGCCCCCATATTGATCCTGCATCCATTTGGGATTGGCTCATCGCCGACAGGACTGTTCGGATCGCCGGTATCGATACAGGGACTCGTGACCTCATCGATTACCCACGTTCCGCTATTCGGATCTAATCTTCCACCCTGTGATTTCAGATGATAATCTCCCTCAATCCAAACCGCATTCGGGTCATCCGAATTGACAACAATATTCGGGTTATTAACGTCCGACCAATAACCCGGCATGACAAAAAGCGGGTCTTCATCTATATTGCCCTCGCCTTCCCAGCCGCCCCGGATATTGCTGTAGGTTATTGTGATTTTTGAATTGTTACCGTTATATATCTGCTCACCGCCGCCCCAGAGTATTGAATTGTTAATCTTGAAATTATTTGTCGGGGTATGAAACGGCTTAAAACATAAGCTTTCTCCATACAGGGCTCGATTATGAGATATTGTGCAGTTTAGCATTTCGCCGTTAATTTTTTCCCGGAAATTCATAGCTCCACCTATCCATCCGGACAAGTTCCCGGCAAAAAGACAATTTGCGAAACGAACATTCGAGATATCATTAGCCTGACTGCCACTTGATATCGCTCCGCCTTCGGATAATGCTTTGTTACCAATAAAAGCACAGTTTATAAAAGAGGTATCAACACTGTCAATCGCACAGCTTCCCCCGATATCAGCGTGATTATTTTCAAATACACAATCAGTAAACTGGGAGTCACTTTTGTAACTATTTATTGCTCCGCCTTCGGTCATCGTTGAATTATTGGTAAAAATACAGTTATCCAACTCTACAGTGCCACTGGTGTATAAACCACCGCCCGAAGATTCACAAAAGTTTCCTGTGAATATACAATTTGACATCAATATATCCCCACCCGTAACATACATTCCGGCTCCGACAGAAGTAGAGTAGTTATTACTAAAAACACAATTTATAAAAGTTGGATTACCTTCACGACCGGATCTTAACATATATCCATTGCATATTCCTCCACCAGAAAAAGCATAATTTTTTGTGAAAGTACAATTAATCAGAGTTGGACTGCTGTTAACAATAAATATTCCTCCACCATACTCATAAGCTGCATTATTAGTAAAAGTACAGTTAATAATTGTAGGATTCCCTTCACGTATAATCATTCCGGCACCACCATAAGGACCTGGATCAACCAGTACATAACCACCGCCATCCCTGATAGTAAAACCATCTAATACTGCATTCGCATCATTTTTATAGCTACGTACAACATTGATGCTATTTATTCCTCGCATTTCTTTCAATATATCGCAGGGATCCTCCACTTCAATATCATCACCATCCAAATCACCGCTCAGGATACTTACATAAAGTTCAATATTCCTGACATTGGGATCAGATTCATTAACACCCGCGTAACCACCTTTTATAGTTACATTATTGATTAAAGAAAATGTTGCTAATGGGCCACTATCTAGTGGGTATTTATCAGGCACGATAGGAATAAGTACCTGGTTGGGTTTATATATCCCCTGTGCAACCCGTATTTCCAGAGGCTTTTCTGTTTCAGGCAATTCTGCAATTGTTAGAGCGTCTCTTAAATAGGTAAAAGCATTTTTCCATGATGAACCGTCATTGGTTCCGGTCACGTCGTCATCAACGTAGATAATTCTACCTGTTGCCGTTGTCGTCGATACTACAAATATTAATGCAACAATAAATAATTTAGCCCTTATCTTAAACATTGAATCATTCCTCGATATAAGATTTACTGGCTTCGGCGGTTCCGCCGTAAGCGCCCATATTAATAATCCCGCCGTTCGGGAACGGCTCATCTCCAATGGGAGTATTCGGATCGCCAGCATCGATACAGGGACTGGTTACCTCGTCAATCACCCACCTTCCGCTATTCGGATCCCATCTTCCCCCCTGAGATTTCAAGTGATAATCGCCTTCAATCCAAACTGCATCTAAATCATTCGGCTCAACAACAATATTCGGATCACTAACGTCCGCCCAATAGCCGGGATTAGCAAATAATGGATCAATGTCAATATTTCCTGCACCCTCCCAGCCACCTTGAACATCGCTATACGAAACACTTGAACTGCCACCTATCTGAGAATATTCGATATTCCATAAATTCGTATTATTCCAGAAGATACAGTTTTTCAATATTGAATTACTCGTATTAAGATTGATTATTCCTCCACATGAAGTTTCGGCGTGATTTCCTACAAATGTGCAATTGGTTAACATTGGATTGCTACCGTAGTTACATATTCCACCACCTTTGCCACCAATACGTAGAAGTTGAGCATAGTTTCCTTCAAATATGCAAAATATCATCTTGATTTCGGCATGAGAATTATATATTCCTCCTCCAGAGTTTGCACAATTCCCTTTAAAATTACAGTTATTGAAGGTGATTTCTCTTTTTCCATGATTGTATACTCCACCACCATACCACAACGCACTGTTTTGACTAAAAGTACAGTAGTTTACTGAAAGATCACTTATATTATACATTCCTCCACCAGCATATGTTGTTGAATTTACTTCGAAAATATAACTGTTTGAAGAGAGGTTGCCATAACGATTGTATATAGAATCATCGAGTGAATAAAAACGCATGGGAGTTACATTGGCATTTCCAGCAGTGATAGTAAAACCATCAAGAATGGCTGTTTCTTCAATAACACAAGTAACAACATGATAACTGTTCTCTGCTCTGGTTGGCTCATTGAGCAAATCACAGGGATCGACAAAAACCATGTCATTATTGTTGAGATCACCGCTAAGGATGGTTTTGTATAACTCGATATCGCGGACATTCGGAACCCGTTCGCCAATACCGGCATAGCCGCCGGCAAGAGTGACTCCGTTGATGAGTTGGAAGGTTGCATTTCTATCGCCGGGGATTTGTCCCGCTCCTTTGTCGGGCGTGTATGTTCCCTGAGCCACTTGGATTTCGACAGGTTTGATAGAATCATTTGCATCAGCAAAAGCATCTTGCAGATAAACATATGCATTTTCCCACGATGAGCCGTCGTTTGCACCGGCAGCGTCGTCATCGACGTAGATGATTTTGCCGGATGCGGTCGGGCATAATGTTATCAGTAAAAACAGCAGGCATAACAGGCACTTTTTTAGAATTGGTTCGGCTTTCATTTTCTTATCCCTCGTTATGATAACAGATGTCAGAGAACAGAGGTCGGAAGACAGAAATAAGGCAACAGATTTTTTCGTCCCTCGTCCATCTTCCGTCGTCCTGCTTGATTATCAAGGCGGGATTGGGATAAAATGCGAAACAGATATAAATAATGACGGCAAAAACTATGATATTATGACAAAAATATAATCCGCCTTTATGTAATTATACTACCACAGAATTGACTTAATGTGCAAGAGAATTCCGGCAATTTTTGCATTAATTTCAGCCGGAAGCAAAATTTCACAGGGGAAATAAACAGAATTTATCCCGTACCGAGGGCTATAGAAATTCGAGAAGGCATTTATTCAGATTTTGCCGCGGCGGTCTCACTTTCCTTCGGCTCTTTGACCGCGAAACCATCCAGCTTCAGGTGCTCTTCGTCCTGGACGTCAATCTTTATGAGATTCTTGCCCTCGAATTTACCGGCCAGTACCGCCTCGGAGAGCGGATCTTCTATATAGTGCTCGATAGCCCTTCGCAGAGGTCTGGCTCCGAATTCGGGATTGTAGCCCTTGTCGATGAGAAATTCCTTGGCCTGCTCGGATAGCTCCAGCTTCAAACCATGCTCGGTAAGTCGCTTGAATACCTTATTAAGCTCGTAATCGACGATAGTCACCAGGTCGTCTCTTGTAAGAGCCTTGAAGACTATGGTATCATCGACGCGGTTCAAAAATTCCGGTCGGAAGTGATGTTCCACCTCTTTTTGGAGGGTATCTTTCATCTTCTCATAATCGGCCTCGGGAGTCTTTTTGCCGAAACCGAAGCCGCTGCTGTTCTTAATCAGCTCGGCACCGATATTACTTGTCATAATAAGTATCACGTTCTTGAAGTCGATACTTCTGCCGAAGCTGTCGGTCAGCCGGCCTTCATCCATTATCTGCAGCAGCATGTTATAAACGTCCGGATGCGCCTTTTCGATTTCATCCAGCAGCAGAACCGAATACGGCCGCCGCCTGATTCTTTCGGTCAATTGACCGCCTTCCTCGTAGCCGACATAACCTGGAGGCGCACCGACTAAGCGGCTGACATTGTGTTTTTCCATGAACTCACTCATATCCAGCCGGATTAGCGAATTTCTGTCGCTGAACATAAATTCCGCAAGGGCCTGTGCGAGCAGGGTTTTGCCGACGCCGCTGGGACCGAGGAAAATAAAGCAACCCATCGGACGGTTCGGGTCTTTCATGCCGCTTCTACTTCGCCGGACCGCCTTCGCCACGGCGGTAATCGCATCGTGCTGCGAGACAACCGTTTTATGCAGCTCGGTCTCGAGCTCCAGAAGTCTCTGGGTCTCTTTTTTCTCTAATCGCGTCAACGGCACGCCGGTCATATTACTGACAACCTCGGCAATAATCTCGTTATCCACCACGCCTGTCGCCTCTTTATGCTCCTCGTACCATTCCTTGTGCAGCCTTGTCTTTTCATCCAGAAGCTTCTGCGATTCGTCCCTCAGTGACGCCGCTCGTTCGTAATCGGCGCTTCTGACCGCCTCGTCTTTTTCCCGCTGGAGTTTTTCAATATTTTCTTCGATTTCAGTCAAATCGGGCGGAGGCGTCATATTCTTGAGCCTCACCCTCGCACCCGATTCGTCAATCACATCTATCGCCTTATCCGGCAGACATCGGCCGGTGATATATCTTGTAGAAAGCTCCACCGCATGGAAAAGGGCCTCGTCGGTAAAGCGGACCCTGTGATGCGCCTCGTAACGGTCACGAAGTCCCCGTAAAATATCCAGAGTCTCGTCCTTCGAAGGCGGCTCGACGATTATCGTCTGGAAACGTCTCTCAAGCGCGCCGTCTTTCTCGATGTGCTTGCGGAACTCATCCAAAGTCGTCGCGCCGATACACTGGACTTCTCCCCGGGCAAGGGCCGGCTTTAGAACGTTGGATGCGTCAATCGCTCCCTCGGCGCCACCGGCACCGACAAGGGTATGAAGCTCGTCGATGAACAACACAACATTTTTCGCCCTTCTTACTTCGTTAATAACCGCCTTGATTCGCTCTTCGAACTGCCCGCGGTATTTTGTCCCGGCCACCATCATCGCCAAATCGAGCACCACAATCCTCTTGCCTTTGAGAATCTCCGGCACCTGCTTATTGATTATCTGCTGGCTAAGCCCTTCGACGATTGCCGTCTTGCCGACACCCGCTTCGCCGAGCAATACGGGATTATTTTTTGTACGTCGGCAGAGAATCTGTACCAACCGTTCGATTTCATTTTTTCTGCCGATTACGGGATCAAGCTCGTTGTCCTCGGCCAACTGGGTAAGGTCCCTGCCGAAGCTGTCCAGTGCCGGTGTCTTGCTCTTTGTCTTGCGGCCTATCGTGGGGCTCATTTTCATGCCCAAAGCGGCGGGCCCGTCGTCAACACCCGCACCGAGAAGATTCAAAACTTCCTGCCGGACCTCCTCGAGCTTCAATCCGATATCCAAAAGGACCTGCGCTGCGATCCCCTCGCTTTCCCGAAGGATACCCAGAAGAATATGCTCGGTCCCCACGTAATTATGGTTCAGCGACCGGGCTTCTTCTATTGCATATTCTATTACCTTCTTGGCCCGCGGGGTCTGCGGCAGCTTGCCCATCGTCACCATATCCGGGCCGCTTTTGACGTGCTTTTCTATTTCCAGCCGCAGCTTCTTAATATCCACATCGAGGTTCTTAAGAACCGTGGCCCCTACGCCGCTGCCTTCCTTTACCAGTCCGAGAAGGATATGTTCGGTCCCGATATATTCGTGGTTAAACCGCTGGGCCTCCTGGTTGGCCAGCGCCATTACTTTCCGTGCTCTATCTGTAAAACGTTCAAACATTTTATATCCTGAAAAAAATAATAATTACAATACTCTATTAAAAAAGTTCCCGATGCCTTCTACGTTATAACGGAAAAAACATCCAATATTATTTTACCAAACTTAACAGCCCTGTCAAATAGACAACAACGACAAGCTCTATATTCACATTAAGCCTGATAATACTACAATTTATATGCCTCAAACCGTGTTGATGTTCATTTTCGGACAACATTTTTATTCAGTCATAATTTTATCGGCAAAAACGCCTGTTAACTTTGCCCTTTATCGCACAAAAACCCCTTTTAGGCCGCTTTCGATAAACCACCGAAACCGACGGTAAAAAATACGGCGATTCGCAAAACATCCGCCCCCGGAGGTATGATTCTTCGACATAAACATTATAGGATTATAAAAATTCGCGACTGTTATAAACATTTTTTGCATTTCATTTTTTTCAATTTATACTTTAGATATGCACAAGTGACAATTCTGAAAGACGTTGCTTCGGCGTAACAATATGAAACGATACAGCATAGAGATATTTTAAGGACATTTTGAGTATGAACGCAGCAAACATTATCGAAACATGCACATCGGAAATAATTTTAGCGCTAACACCGCAGGAAAGATGGGGCTCCGCAACAAAGGGACTTAATTCCTCCGATGGTTCCATACCGACATGGCTGATTGTCAGCGGCTCGGCGGTACTTGTTATATTAATCGCTTCCTCGATTATCGTAGCATACAAACAAAAACCACGTAAAAAATAAAACTTCTTTTCATTTTATCCTGTATTAAAAGAACCTTCAAGTTGAGAGAACATACGTAATCCGGGAAGTTTTTCCCAAATATCAGCCATGCGTTTTCTTTATCTACCTTTTCATACGTACCAATGGAATAAGATTCGATCACATAATAAATCTAATTTTATTCAATATGTCGATTGATAGCGAGCAATGTTGAACATATAATACTTATATATTTCACGAGATGTTCTTATTGTAAAAAACGAAGATCCCACCTATGAATTTTATGAATAGGGAACAATTATGAAGAAAAAAACTCTCGTTTTACCTATTGCTATCGTATTAATATTTTACATCCTTTTCAAATTCGTACTGATACGCAATGCAATTCATTGCGAACTTAAACAAGGAGAGATTAGACCAAAGTTAAAAAGTATTATTGGAAAAGAATTGCCGGAGACAGTGGAAAATCTTCGGGCTGTTATTTACAGTGTAGGAAAAAACGATAGATATGTAGAGTTGTTCGTGGCATTCCATACTGATCCAAACGGTTGTTCATACGTCTTAAAGGAATTTGACGGTCCGGATGTAAAAAAACTAATTTCTTTCCAAGGGATATGTGGAGATCGTTCCATCTCTTTCATGGATTTTGAAAGGGGATATCGCTTACAAGAGGAATGTGGAGCTGTACTGTTCGATATATATCTAATTAGGCTAGTAAAGGATGATTATTCAGTGCGTTATGCTATTACAGGAAAAATTCGAGAAGGCGCACCCTCTGGTAACTATATATATTGCGAAGGAGAGTATGAGCCGGAAATATTTTACAAATATCATGTTCTGATATTTACAGATCGAGGTTTAGTTTACATTTATGCTTTGAAAAAGCCAGAAGGACTCGTCCTTCCTTGAGAAAAGAATCTGGAATATACTCGACGTGTGGCAGCCACTGAGTGAGCGAAGTGGATGGAAGTTTTCTCAAATTAATGGCCAAGTTTCCTTGTCAATTCTCATTGGTTTGTCAATATCATTGAACCAGCAATTGTAACTTGAGTAGTACCATTTGTCAGGCACATCTACGAGGCCTTTTCTTACAGGATTATTATGAATATATTTCACAGAGTTTATCAGTGTTTTTTCTTTAATGATTATACCCCTACCCATTGTCAAGACAGAAAACTGTTGTTTCTAAGGTAGAATCATCGCCGTGTATTAGAGCAGTTGGAACGGAGGGAGCCCGAAGGGCGACCGGAGTGCCAACTGCTACGCCATAC